>Ga0157366_1001265_pt1 | contig 10244 bp, 8 predicted proteins | sample AttbisABBM1_FD_113149 | JGI IMG/M metagenome (GOLD analysis project Ga0157366, IMG submission 113149) | Fungus gardens microbial communities from leaf cutter ant in Botucatu, State of São Paulo, Brazil - Atta bisphaerica ABBM1 | ecosystem: Host-associated > Fungi > Mycelium > Unclassified ...
CAGACCATTAACCTAGCATATACAAGATAGATACTTTGTACTAGGAACTTGATTGATATTACAACTTAAGACTGAATATTTAGTTAAAAAAGAAAACTTGTATTGTTTAATATAAAAGAACTTAGTAGGGTTCCTAGTATAAATATGTCTACTTTATATTCCTCCAGTGTATGGTCTGTACACACTTATATTTAGCCTATCCTAAATGGTATGAGTTTCAAACATTATGTCAATTATCAACAAGATAATTAGACAGAATAGTTATCAGTAACAGGATTCCAGTATAATAACAAGAAACATTTATATAGATAAAGTCATCATTTTTTTGTGATATATGACATCATCTTTCTATTATTACCTGATGTTGTGATCATGACTATGACAGTCATTACACATGGTCACATGTGATGTCACTTTGTTTCTTCTTTACTAAGTCTAAAATCAAGAAAAGAAAAGAAAAGAAATAGAAGAATTAGGGTAAAAAATAAGAGAGACTTAAATAAGAGAAGAGAAAAGGAAAAGAAACAAGTTCACTATCTTTGATTTTAACAATTAAGTTCTCTTATATAAACCTAATATAAGGCTTTTGACTTGACTTAAGATCTTAAGTTGTAACAGACATAGCATATCTATTAGAATTGAAGATGGTGGATTCTATTTATTTTCATTTTTCTTTCTTATTTCTATTTTCTTTTCCATTTATTTTCTTATTTTGGGACTTAAGATTAAGGATTAGCATAACATCATATATAACTATCACAAATTGTCACACAACATAACATTGTATTATATATCTGCCATATGTTACAGTTATGGTCACATGATCATGCATCACACAGAAAATGTAGAAGGTTCTAGAATAATGGTGTCATACTATATGTTAATGATATATAGTACATATTTTAAGTCCAGTTTAGAGTACAAGTCAAAGAAAGAAGCCAATACCAGCTTTGTCTTACCTCTTTACACTTCATCACTATCCACTTTCCCACTCTTTTTATCATCACCCACACCAATCAATTTCCTATCCTTTTATTTTAATATAAGTCAATACAGCTTAACAAATTCCAAACAAATTATCAGACAGTATCAGAAGCAGATAGCAGTGATACAGGTATAGATCAAAGTATTGTTGGCAACAGGAGCAGAAGGAGAAGCAGCAATAAAGGTCTTGAGACCTAATACTGGATTAAATACAGAAGTGGCTAAGCCACAAATATTCAACAGGGAGGCAAGTAAAGTTTTAAAGTTCTTAACAGCATATAGGTTGTACATTAGAATAAAAATAAGAGATACCTTAGTAGAGAAACAGATACAGTGGGTATTACCATATGTACAAGAAGAATTAGCAGATATATGGAAGGAAAATATAATAGAGGATTTGAAAAATAACAGCTTAGTATTTGCAACAATAAAAAAATTTCTCATAGATTTAAAGCAAGAATTTGGTAGAAGAGATGATAAGATGATAAAGGTAGCAGAATTTAAGAAGGTAAATCAAGAGAGTAGAATAATAGAAGAGTTTGTACAAAAGTTCAAAAGAGCAGTAAGAGAAAGTAGGTATGAGAGATAACTATTAGTAGAGGAGTTTAAGCATGGTATAAATAAAATGATTAGGCAAAAACCAATGGAATCAGAATTTTCCATGGGAGTATTAAGCAGTGATATGAAAGAACAATAAATTTAGATAAGTATTGGAGAGAGAGTAGGAGGGAAGAAGATTAAGGGGAAGGAGAAAGTCTAAAAATTCAGTACCAAGGTTAAATATTCCAGTAAATGCTAGAAAAGCACAAAGACAACAATTGCCTTAGCCCTAATTTTGGCCAAGGAGACAGGAGATCTAGTGGGTACTAGCAGGGCCTGCTCTAATGAAAAGAGTGGAAAAAACAAATGTGGTTGTAGTGTACCTGCAACAGCAGGCAAAGTTTATGCCAAGATATGACCTATATACCATAAATATAAATTAGAGAAGAAATTGTTACAGTTGTGGGGGTTTTGGACACTTGACAAAAAACTGTAGGAATTAGAGGATAGTGGAACAAGAGAGAAGAATTGATTATGAGAACAATAGTAATACTATAAAGAATTTAGGTAAAAAGAAGAGTCTGGTAGTTCTTGACTAGACTTTAAATACAATAGGTTTATAATGCTTAGTAGAGTAGTATAAAATACATCTTGTTGTAACCTAAACAATAGGGACATGTTGAGAGAAGTGACAGTGAAAATTGGCTGAAAATGATTGATACACAAGAAGGAGTAAGAGTAGAGGCATTATTGGATAGTAGGGTAGCAGGATTGGTCATAGGTTCAGAGTTTGCTAGGATACAAAGGTTTAAGTTGAAGAAAATAGAAAGACTAATATATGTGAGAAATATAAACAGTTTCTTTCACAAGGAGAAACCTATTGAACATATAGTAAAAGTGAATATTTATTACTAAAAATATAGGAAAAGAATAGAGATCAATATAATTGGGAGTCAGAAATGAAGTATGATTTTGGGAATCCTGTAACTTACTTACCACAATTCTGAAATTAACTGGAAAATGGGAGAGGTAAAGATAACAAGATGTCTAGAAGAGTATGGAAAACAATAAAGACCAAAGTAGAAAAAGTATTACAAAATTTATTTAGCTTGTATCTTTACAGCCAGTAAACCAATTTTCACAAACTAAGTTGCACTGAAAAGCCCCAAATAATGGCTATCTGCACATATGTAAGATGTACAAAAGTAATAATAGATTATTAAGATATTAGACCATCAGTGACTACAAGTTCCATTGGCTATCATCTCAGGAACAACTAAACAGATTCCCACAATCAAAGTTGTGTTGGAAAGTGCTTATCAAATAGTTTCTAATAATATATCATATATCATATAAAAATTAGTATTTATAGAGATACAAGCATATCAATGTAGTGACATAATTAGTTATCTTTTAAAATTAGCCTAATATCTGGTATGATAGATAACACCCTCACTAGGTACATATTTTGATCATGTGATGGAAACAGCTTGTACACAGACCATTACTATTTTGTATAAATACTTTTGTATCTGAGGATTAGACCTTAGACTTAACAACATCAGTTTTCATCAATAATCATCTATTATTATCTCTCATTGTCATCATTATTGAACTTCTGAATTACTCCTAAACCTCTCAGAGTATACCCAAGATTCAGATATTACAAATAAGTAAGTAGTTCATTTTATGATAAAAAGCTAGAATGGTAGGTAAAAGAAGAAAGAAAATTTGGAACTTTATAAGATTAATAAGAAATGTAGAGTTTGGTTCTTGTATTAATTGTTGATTAAAATAGATATATATCTTAATATCGTTCTTCTAGCCTTTTCTTTCAGAATATAGGCCTATGACATAATGTCATATAATTGTATTATCTATACTCTTCTAGTACAGATATCAGAGAATATATAACAATCTCCTTTTTTCTTGGTACAAATCCTTCCTTCACTTCTATCACATAATCCCACAGCTTCTTTATTGGCATCCTCTCACTTACTTTCTTTCAAAAAATATGGATCCACTTATGAAATCTTTGAGGTAATAATTTCTTGGCTACTTTTTCAGACTTTGCTACTTCTTCTTTCTTATCCCAAATCTTCCATTTTTCCACCATCTTGTTTGTTTTTAACATCCTCTTCTTTTTTGGTTTTCTTTTCTTTTTATTTCTTTTACTCCTTCTCTTCTTGCTTCTTTTTTTCCTCTTCTTTTAATAATAACTTCTATAGTACCCAATAACCCAGAGTATATACATTAATAGAATATTATTAGATTGCCACTTCTATATTGAAGAACATAGCTACTATATACCATTTTTTAGTTTGATAATCAACTTGAATTATGCCATACTTGTCTCAATCCTTCCAAGCCCCTACCATCCAAAATTAATAACCACATGATATATAAGCTAGACATAACATTATCTATTAAAGCTAAGGTCAAATTATCCATGTAGCACTACTTCCAGTTCCTTCTACCTCTTGCCTTGCTAAGTTATTCTTTTATATCTGTCTTTCATGCTATCATTGCATATAACTCTGGTAAGTGTGAATTGTCTCTAACAAAGATGTATTCATTGTCAAGAGAGAAGAGATATGTAAGTTCATTGAAGAAAAATTGAGAGAAAGATATATCAGATGTTTAAAGTCACCTCAAATAATACTAGTGTTTTTTGTAGGAAAGAAGAATGGTAAGAAAATAATGGTACAAAACTACAGATATTTAAACAAATGGACAATTAAAAATAATTACTCTTTACCTCTAATTTTGGATATTGTAAAGAACATTGGTATAAAGAAAGTATTTACTAAATTAGATATATAATAGAGCTATAATAATGTATGAATAAAGGAGAGAGATGAGTAGAAGGCAGTATTTATGATTTCAGAAGAGTCATTTGAACCTACAGTTATATTTCTTAGACTAACCAATTCTCCAGCTATGTTTCAAATAATGATGAACAAAATCCTATGGGACTTGATCAATACTGGAGAAGTAGCTAGCTTCATTGATAATCTAATTGTGGAAACAAAGAAGAAAGAGAAACATGACAAAGTAGTGGAGAAGGTAGTAAAAATGTTGGTTAAAAATGACTGATATGTAAAACCAGAGAAGTATAAGTGGAAGGTGAGGAAAGTAGGATTTTTGGGAGTGGTGATTGGACCTGAGGAAATTAAGATGGAAGAGGAGAAGGTAAAAGGAGTGTTGAACTAGCTAACTCCTAAAGGAGTCAACAATATACACAAGTTCCTAAAATTAACAAACTACTATTGGTGATTCATAAAAGACTTTGTATCTATAGCTAGACCATTACACAACTTGGTAAAAAAAGATCAAAAGTAGAATTGGATAGAGAAACAAGAGAAGGTGTTCATAAACTTAAGGAGAGATTTACAAAAGAACCAGTGTTAGCAATACTAGACTTAGACAAAAAAAATGAGGATAGAAGTCAATATATTAGACTATGCAACAGGAGAGGTTTTATCTATAGAGTGTGAGGATGAACAATGAAAACCTGTAGCATATTTCTCAAAATCTCACAATGAGACAAAAAGGAACTATGAAATCCATGATAAGAAGATACTAGTAATAATCATGGGATTGGGAAACTAGAGACATTTATTAAACCATAGGCAAGCAAGATGGGCTCTTTATCTATCAAGATTTGATTTCATCTTAAAACATGTACCAGAAACAAGATGGAAAAAACAGACAGACTAAGTAGAAGACTGGACTGGAAAGTAGAAATAGAAAAGAACATTGAAAATCAAAAATTGATAAAAGGAGAATAGATTCATAACTTAGCAGAAGTAGTAATAAAAGGACCAGAAGTAGATATATTAGAAAAAATAAAAATAGCTAAAAGAGAAGACAAAGAAGTAGTTAGGGTAGTGGAAGAGATGAAAAAGGCAGGAGTAAAGATATTAAGAGGAGATGAATGGCAGGTGAAAAGAAATTTGGTGTTGAAGGAGAGAAAAGTGTATGTACCAAAGGATAAGGATTTGAGAGTGGAATTAGTAACAATAAATTACTGGTGGCCAGAGGTAACAAAAGATGTAGAAAAATATGTGGATGGATGTAACATGTGTCAGAAAATGAAGAATTGGATAGATATCAGCAGAAAAATTGATGGCAAATAAAGTACCAGAGAGGCTGTAGACACATTTGACAGTAGATTTCATTACAACATTGCTATTAGTAACTCAGAAAGATGCAATCTTAGTAGTGTGTGATAGGTTGTCTAAAATGGTATATTTTGTGATAACAACAAAAGAAACATTAGCAGAGGGATTGATAAGGTTGTTCAGAGATAATGTGTGGAAGTTACATAGGCTTCTAGAGAGTGTGATTTCAGATAGGGAACCACAATTTGCAGCAGAGTTGACAAAGAAGCTGAACAGGATGTTAGGTATTGAAACAAAACTATCAATATCATATCACCTACAAATGGATAGACAGACTGAACACACAAACCAAGAATTGGAATGATATCTTTGGTTCTTTGTAAATCACAGACAAAAAGACTGGCCACAATGATTAGCATTGGCAGAATTTGCAATAAATAATATACATTTAATAACTAAAGTGTTTCTATTTATGGTGAATTATAGAAGAGAGTTGAGAATGGGAGCAGATATTAGAAAAAAAGAAAAAGTAGAAAAAGCAACAGAGTTTGTAGAAGGTATGAAGAAGATATAGAAGGAAGCTGAAACAGTATTAAGAAAATCACAGAGAGAGATAAAACAACAAGTGAATAAGAGGAGAAAAGAAGCTAAGGAGTGGAAAAAAAAGGAGAGATAAGATGATATTGAGCATAAAAGATTTAGTGTTCAAGGAGAGACTAGCAAAGAAATTAGTGGATTAATATGTTGGTCCATATATCATTGATACATTATCCAAGAACATAGAAGCAGGAGTCAGAACAACCTTTGACTTCAGCTTATGTACTGTGCCTCTATGAGTTACACTGGTCGCATATTTCAGAAGAGCACTTAGGAAAACTAAGAAAATAAAACTATTGAGAGATAGTAAGGTATGTTGTCACCAATACTAGAAGTTAGTGTTGGTTTTGGTTGATTTTCAGAATAAGGCTATTTAAAGTGTAAACTACTGGTTTATATACTAAGTATACTATCTAAGATAGCTATCTGAAATGGAAACTGCTAAGCAAGTTACTCTGGATACTGATAATTCTTAGATATCAGGGATGGAGATCTATAGAGTTGACAAGAGTCCAGTAAGAACATCTGAGGTGAAATGAAGATAGTTCATCCATACCAAAAGAGATTGGGAAGTGTGAATAAAAAAAAGATTTTATTTGTAGGTTAGGACAGATGTGGCTGGAATGGTATGTGACAGAAGGTTAAACTTGGGATTAGCCTTGCAATACCAAGCCAAGAGATTGTGGTTCTTCACTCTGTGTAGACTACTACATTTTTGACATTTAGCATTCTGAGTATAATAGTCATGTGTTGGATGTTCCTAGCACTAGCAATTGTGATACTGAGCAATCTCAGAGTATATAGCAGTCTCTTAAGCTGTAGCAGTATATCACTCAAAGTTAAACAAGTGATTAATGAGAGTCCTGCTCTTAAAGCCTCTTTGGTAGTCTTAGATGTTAATCTAGATCACTAACATATCAGAGCTGGGAGATACCTTCATGATATAAAACATAGATGCTAATGTGACATTCTCAAAGAAAGAAGAGCTAAAAAGAGCTACTGCTACCTAAGTATAAGTAATAGGCAAAGAGATATTAGAGTCCTAGTAGGGAATGCCTAAAACCTTCAGAAAAGATTTAGACTGAGACAAGTAAGACTCCACCTCAATAGCTTTACTGAGACTAGCAGTTCCCTTCAACCACTACTTAATCACTTCCAGCTTTGCTGCTAAAGCAACAGAGTTAGTAGACATATATACACCATCCCATACTTTGTGAACAGACTCTACTCTGAGTTTAGAATAAGTCTCAACTAAGCTCTTGTTATAGGACTCAACAGCCATGGCAGCATTAGCCACAATGATCTCTGTAGTGAAAGAATCAAGTAAGATTAGAACCTGCCACCTGATAGGTCCATGGGTCATCATTTTAAGCATTTATGAGGCACTGGAATAACTGGCACTTCCTTGAGAAGCACCTGTACTGCCTAAGCTAGTCTGGTGCATAGAAATAATTGTAGCTTGAGAAAGGTTAGGAAACACCTCCTTAAACTGTGACAAGCATAAAAAGTTCTCATGAGATGAGGCAGAAGCAAACCTTGGAGCTTGCTGAGTAATGTTGGCTTTTGCAACCTGAGCAAAATATTTAGAGGTCAAGAGAGCAGGAGAAGATGCTATCTGGGGCTTGATGGACTATAGGTAGACTAGGTGTAACTGTTATAGCTAAACCATAATGAGTTATCACTAGTTTTGAGGCTGGATGAGCTGTCACATCTTTGGGAAGAGAGGAAGCCCATGAAATAAGTGATGTTTTGTTTTTAGAGTCAGAAGAAGACATAGAAGAAAGAGAAGAGACTTTTCTCTTTTCCTTGTGCTTTTTGTTAGAAACCAGAGTGAAAGTGACTTCTTCAGCCTCTGGTACATCAACAGCCATCTCAATATTAGAAGAGGATGTTGGAACAAGATTAGAACCATAAATAGTTTTTATAGCTTTCACAAGAGTAGGAGCATCAGATTGAGGTGAGACATTAAAATGGTCCCACCCAGCCTCAAAAATTGGCTAGAGAAGATTTCAGACATAAGATCCAACTTTTAAGAGAGTAGGAAATTGGTCAACATATCATCCTTCAAGAGGGCACTTTTTTTATAAAGTATATAAGATGTTCAAGTGATAGAAAGCACTTTAGCATTAGTCTCTAGATACCTAGAATAATTAGACAGTGACAATACATGGTGGTCACTATCCTATAGCTCAGTATCATAAGCAATGTTTTCATTTCCCAACTAGGAGGATGACTTAGCTGATCCATGAATCAGGTTGGATAGTTTAAGTATAAGGGCTTGAGATTTTTAGATACTTTTGGGGATATTTTCTGCCCCAGAAACCAAGTCTCTGCTCTCCTTAGTAGATACCTAGTCATCCCAGCTCATAGTAAATACTATTTCTTCAAGAATTGAGGCAGGAAAAGTAGCAGGAAGCTTAAGAAAAGACACCTTCTTAGAGAAGAGTCTGTCTGCAGTTATTCTTGGGATAATAGGCATTTTAGGGTCTGAACCTATGTTCTTCTTCTTGCTTTCTTCTGAAGAAGATAAAGCTAAGGCCTCGGAAGAGACATTTCTCTAGAGGCAAAAGAAGCATCTTGCAATGTGACAATTTAAAGATCTTCCTCCTGAATATACACATTTACCAGCTCTAGAACTGTCTCTGAAAAGCAAGTTAGATAATTCTGGAGACTTACTAACATATTGAAAACTGTTCTGGAGACCAGAAAGAAGTACCAGATTTTTCAATGATTTGTTTGGTTTTTTCAAGTTAGCTATGATAATGATTAGAGAAAGAGAGGTGATTTAAGAGTGGTTAACATAGAATAAACAAGATTAATTTATACCAGAAAAGAATTAGAAGTGTTGGTAAGAGAGTATATATTATTCATGGGTTGTATTACAACTTAGAGTCCTTAGAGTTGGACAATAAGATGAAAATCTTGTATTAGGGTTGAACATAAGAGAACTCAATGGAGTTTCTCAGTACAATGTATCTACTTATATATACTAACTAGCAGTAGTCTGTGTTCTATTACATCTAGCCTATTCTAAAGACCATATGTTAGCTATGAGGTCAACATACATTATACACATTGTATAATATCATTGTTTCTTGAACCTTCTATTATATTCTATGTAATCACATGATTATGTGGCTGTTACTGTGACCATGTTATCTGATATGACTGATGTGTGACAGTGCAATCATGATGTCATGCTAAGTTTTAACCCCAGTTCCTAGAATAGAGAATGAGAAAAAAGAAGAGAAAATAAAAAGAATATCAAAAGAAACTTAGGTCCAAACTTTGTAAGTCTGATAGATTAGGATAGATATGACCAGATCAAAATATAATATCTAACCTCAGAATGATTGTATTAAATAGTCAATATCAGAATTTTGAAAAGTAAACTAGATTTATATCTTTTTTTATTTTTTTATTATTTTCAGTTTTTTTTTCTTATTATTAAGACTTAAGCAAAAGTATTATAATATAATATCACATTATTACAAAACATGTCTTCTTAGACCAAAATCAATACAAATTAGTAGATAGACAAAGTAGTCAGTAAAACATGTAGGTAGGACAAGAAGAGTATCTGCTATCACATACTGAGATTTCATCAACAGAGTACAAGTCTGAGAGCGAGACCAGAATAGGTTCCACTCTTCCCCTAATCACCTCACAACTACCACCAACTTTTAGCATGAGTCAACATGACTTATATGCAATTATTCTGCAATAGCAGAAGCAACTGGCAGCTATGCAAGCCCAGATACAAGCACTATTGGCAAGAAGAAGAGAAGGAGAAAGCAGAGGAGGAGAAGGAGCACATAAGGAAGTGGCCAAGCTACCAGTATTTAGTGAAGAGGTAGGAAAAGTGTTAGGATTTATTACAGCTTGCAAGCTGTACATCAAGGCAAGAATGCTAGAAGCAACAGTGGAGGAGCAAGTTCAATGGGTGTTGTCTTTTGTATAGGAAGGATCAGCAGACATCTGGAAGAAGAATATGTTAGA
>Ga0157366_1001267_pt1 | contig 10230 bp, 8 predicted proteins | sample AttbisABBM1_FD_113149 | JGI IMG/M metagenome (GOLD analysis project Ga0157366, IMG submission 113149) | Fungus gardens microbial communities from leaf cutter ant in Botucatu, State of São Paulo, Brazil - Atta bisphaerica ABBM1 | ecosystem: Host-associated > Fungi > Mycelium > Unclassified ...
CGGACTAGGCCGGCACCCGTATCACGCTTTCCTCCCGCTGCCGCGCCAGGTCGCGATAGCCGGCGGCCGGGTGCTCCGCCGGCAGCCGCGGGCCGGCGCTGCCGAGCTTCTCGCGTAGCGTGCCCGGCTGATAGGCGCGCTTGTAGACCCCGCGCCGCTGTAGCTCCGGAACCAGCAAGTCCACCACGTCGGCGAAGGTCTCGTGGGTCACGGCATAGGCCAGGTTGAAACCATCGACGTCGGTCTCCTCGACCCAGCTCTGCAACTCGTCCGCCACCGTCGCCGAACTGCCTACCAACAGCGGCCCGAAGCCGCCGATGCCGACCCAGTCGGCCAGTTCCTGCACCGTCCATTGCTTGCCGGGATCGGCGGTGGAAAAGGCCTCCACGGCGGACTGGATGGCATTGGTGTGCAGGTGCTTGAGGACCTGGTCCGGGCGGTAGGCGGCGAAGTCGATACCGGTCCAGCCGGAGATCAGGGTCAGGGCGCCTTCGTAGCTCACGTAGCCCTTGTAGTCCTGCCACTTGGCCCGCGCCTGGGCATCGGTTTCGCCGACGATGACCGTCTGCAGGTTGAAGATCAGCACCTGGCGCGGATCGCGACCGGCCTCGGCAGCCCGGCGGCGGATATCGGCCACGGTTTTCTTCAGCACCGTCTTGGACGGGGCGGCGACGAAGACGCATTCGGCGTGCTCGGCGGCGAATTGCCGGCCACGGCTGCTGGCGCCGGCCTGGTAGAGCACGGGCGTGCGCTGCGGCGAGGGTTCGCAGAGGTGATAGCCGGGCACCTGGAAGTGCCGCCCGTAGTGGCCGATGGGATGCACCTTGGCCGGATCGGTGAAGCGGCCGGAGGCGCGATCGCGCAGCACCGCGCCCTCTTCCCAGCTGCCTTCCAGCAGCTTGTAGACCACCTGCAGGTATTCCTCGGCGTAGTCGTAGCGGGCATCGTGATCGGCCTGCGCGGACTGGCCGAGGTTGCGCGCGCCGCTTTCCAGGTAGGAGGTGACGATGTTCCAGCCGATGCGCCCCCGGGTAAGGTGATCCAGGGTGGAAAGCCGGCGGGCGAAGGGATAGGGATGCTCGAAGCTCAGGGAGGCGGTGAGGCCGAAACCCAGGTGTCGGGTCACCGCCGCCATGGGGGTGATCAGCGCCAGGGGATCGTTGACCGGCACCTGGGTAGCCTCGCGCAGGGTCGCCGCCGGGCCGCCGCCGTAGACGTCGTATAGCCCGAGCACATCGGCGATGAACAGGCCGTCGAACAGCCCGCGTTCGAGCAGTTGCGCCAGCTCCGTCCAGTATTCGAGGTCCTTGTACTCCCAGGAGCGGTCGCGCGGATGGCGCCACAGTCCGGGCGACTGGTGGGCCACGCAATTCATGTCGAAGGCATTGAGGCGGATTTCGCGGGACATGGGGACTCCTAGCGCGCCGCGTCGCGGCGCCGCGCCAATTGGTTGAGGGTCAGCACCAGCAGGATCAGCAGCCCGGTGGCCACCTGCTGCCAGTAGAAATTCCAGCCCACCAGCAGCAGGCCGTTGGCGGCCACCGCCAGCAGCAGTACCCCCAGCAGACTGCCGGGGACGTTGGGCCGGCCGTGGCGATTGAGGCTGGCGCCGATGAAGACGGCACCGATGCCGTTGATGAGGTAGGCATTGCCCGAGAGCGGCACATAGGCATCGATACGCAGCGCCAGCAGGATGCCGGCGACCGCCGCCGCCAGCGCCGTGGCCAGGCAGGTCCAGAGTGCCAGGCGGCGCAGCGCCAACCCCGAATGACGCGCCACCAGCGGCTGGCTGCCCAGAGCCAGCAGCGCGCGGCCCAGGCGTCCGCGCGCCAGTACCACCCCGTAGAGCAGTGCCAGCAGCGCCACCGCCCAGACCGCCGCCGGTGCGCCCAGCCAGCTGCTCGCGGGGGGTCGGAATTCGGGTTTGAGGTAGAGCGGCAGGCCGCCCTCGGACAGCAGCTGTTGCAGGCTGGTACCGATGAACAGCACGCCCAGGCTGGCCAGGAACGGCGACAGCCCCACGCCGGCCACCAGCAGGGCGTTGGCCAGCCCCACCAGCAAGCCCAGCCCCACCCCACCGGCGAGCGCCACGGCGAGCGGCCAACCGGCGTTGAGCAGGGCGATGCAACCGAAGGCCGCCAGATCCAGGGCGATGCCCACCGAAAGATCGATGCCGCCCGCGGCGATGGCGTAGGTCAACCCCAGGGCCACCAGCGCGGGGACCAGGCCATTGTTCAGCAACAGGCTGAGCAGGTTGCCCTGGCTGAGAAAGCCGGGCGCGGCCAGGGCGAAGACCACCACCAGCGCCAGGAACAGCAACGGCAATGCCAGGCGCAGACCGGACCGGCCGAGGGCAAGGGTCGCGTTCATCGATGGCCCTCCTGGCGCAGGCTGGCCGCGGCCACCACCAGCAGGATCAGCGTGCCCTGGACGCCATTGACCAGGAAGCTGCTCACCCCGAGCAACTGAAAGCCATTGCCGAGCATCCCCACCAGCAGGGCCGCCAGCAGGGTGCCGCCGACGCTGGGTTGCGAGCGCCAGGAGAACACCGTGCCGAGAAAGGCGATGGCCACCACCGGCAGCAGCAACTCGCCCGAACCAGGGGTACTGCCGCTGAACCAGGCGACCGACAGCAGCGCCGCCAGGCCCGCGCAGCCGCCGGCCAGCAGATAGCTGGAAAACACCAGCCCGCGCACCGGTAGACCCGCCGCGCGGGCCGCCTCGGGATGGTCGCCCACCGCCGCCAGGCGCAGCCCATAGGGGGTGCGCTGCAGGAGCACCGCCAGCGCCAGAGCGGTCAGCAGCAGCACCCAACCCGCGGCCGGTATGCCCAGCCAGCTGCCGAGGCCCAGCAGATCCAGCCAGGGCGCACTGGCCGGCAGCACGGTATTCTCGCTCAGCACCAGTTCCAGACCGGCTACCACGTTGAGACTGGCCAGGGTGGCCAGCAGCGGCGGCAGGCCCAGCAGGGTCACCGTCAGGCCGTTGAGCGCTCCGACCAGCAACCCGCAGACCAGGGTCAGGCCAATGGCCAGCGGCGCGCCGTAGCCGGCGTTGACCAGGGTCGCCTGTAACGCCGCGCAGAGTCCGAGATTGGCCGCCAGCGACAGGTCCAGGCCACCGGCGAGCACGTTGCCTCCGCCGCCGACGATCACCAGGGTCAGGCCCAGGGCGAGAATGCCGGGAATGGCGGCCTGGGCCAGGATGTTGGCCAGATTGCCGGCGCCGAGAAAGCCCGGTGCGCGCCAGGCGAACAGGACCGCGATCACTGCGAAGGCCAGCAGCGCGCCATGGCGCCAGAGGTCCGGGCGCCAGGTCGGGACCGGGATCGACAACCGCTCAGGAGGCGAGGCCAAGATCCGCCCTCCGCTGCTGTCTGGCGGGCCACTCACGGGCGCCGGTGGCGGCGGCCAGAAGCTCCTCCGCCGTCAACTCGGCCGCCGGGCGTGCCGGCAGCAGGCGGCCGCGGTGCATCACGTGGATGCGGTCGCAGAGATTGAGCAATTCGGGCAGATCCACTGACAGGATCAGGACGCCGGCGCCCTGCTCCACCAGCCGGGCGACCTGGCGATAGAGTTCGGCGCGGGCGGCGAGATCGATGCCCACGCTGGGTTCGTCGAGCAGATAGAGCCGCGCGTCCCGGGCCAGCCATTTGCCCAGGGCGACCTTCTGCTGGTTGCCGCCGCTGAGATGACGCACCGGCGTCTCCAGATCCGGGGTACGGATGTCCAGCGCCTCGCGTAGCCGTAGCGCCGCCTGGCGTTCGGCGCCTGGCCGGCGGAGACCGAACCAGCTGAAACGTTCCAGGGCGGCCAGCGTTAGATTCTCGGTCACGGTGAGATCAAGTGCCACGCCCTGCTGGCGGCGATTCTCCGGCAACAACGCCAGTCCTGCTCGCACCGCCGCGCGGGGACTGGCGAAGCGGTGCGGGCGACCGTCCAGCAGCAACTCGCCCTCGGCTACCGGCAACAGGCCGAACAGCGTCTTGAGCAGCTCCTTGGCACCTGAGCCCACCAGGCCGGCGATTCCGACCACCTCGCCACGGCGCACCTGCACGTCGACCTCGGCGAAGGCGCCCGGACGGCCCAGCCTGCGGGTCTCCAGCAGCACCTCGCCTGGCGCGGTCCGGGCCTTGGGATAGGCCTCGCCCAGGTCCCGGTTGATCATCAACCGCGCCATGGCCGCTGCCGGCGTCACGCTGGGCGTCACCTCGGCCACCACCCGGCCGCCACGCAATACCGTGGCGCGATCGCAAAGGCGCTCGACCTCCTGCAGGTAATGGGACACATAGAGCAGGGCCAGCCCCTGGTCGCGCAACTGGCGCAGCAGGGTCAGCAGGCGCTCCACCTCGCCATGGGCCAGGGCCACCGTGGGTTCGTCGAGCACCAGCACCTCCGGCGTGCCGAGCAGCGCCCGACTGATCTGCAGCAGTTGCTGTTCGGCGCTGCTCAGGTCCGCCACCCGGGTTCGCGCGCGGCAGTCCAGGCCGAAACGCTCGGCCAGCAACCGCTCCGCCGCCCGTTCCTGCCCACGGCGATCCAGCAGCGGGCCGAGGCGCCGCTCCTGCCCGAAGAACAGCGCCTCGGCCAGGGTGAAGTTGGGCGGCAGCAGCCGCTCCTGGTGGATGATGGCGATGCCACGGCGGGCCAACTCGCGCGGCCCGACGCCCGTCAGGACTTCACCATGCAGGCGCAGCGCCCCGGTGTCGGGCGTCACCAGGCCGCCGAGCACCTTGATCAGGGTGGACTTGCCGGCACCGTTCTCGCCGATCAGGCCGTGGATCTCGCCGGCCCTCAGGGTCAGGTCCACACCGTCCAGCGCCCGGGTGGCGCCATAACGCCGGGAGATACCCTGCAGTTCGAGGATCGCCCTGCTCATGGATCACCTCGCAGCGCCGCGACCTGACTCAGGTTGCCAGGGGTGGTGAGCAGGGTCGCCACATGGGTCTCCCTAGGCAGGTCGCGCGCACCGGCCAGATAGCGGGCGACGTTCTGCACCGCGGTCCGGCCCATCAGCGCCGGTTGCTGGGCGACCACCGCGCCGACCGGACTGTCGCCGCGCTTGAGCAACTCCAGCACCTCGGGCGTGCCGTCGACGCCATAGGTCTTGATCTCGGTGCGGCCCGCTTCGATCAGCGCCTGGCTGGCGCCGAGCTGGGGAATGTCCCAGGCCGACCAGATGGCGGCGATCTGCCCCTTGGGATACTTGTTGAGTAGCGCCGCGATCTGGCCACGGGCGTCCTGCACGGTGTTGGGAATCACGTCGCGCAACTCGGGCTGGATGATCTTCAGTCCCGGATGGGCGTCGAGTACCTTGCGCAACTCGGCGTAGCGGATAGCGCAAACCGGCACGCCCTGGAAGCCGTTGAACACCAGGATGTCACCCTTGGCGCCGGTGTCCTTTGCCAGTTGCTCGGCCAGCTCCCGCCCAGCGGCGGCGTTGTCCGAGGTGGTGTTGTTGAGGCTGTACTGGGAGGGCGCATCGATGGTGAACAGCGGGATGCCGGCCGCCTGGATGCGGCGCAGCCAGGGGTCTATCACGCTCAGGGTGCCCAGGGTCTGGATCACCGCGTCCGGCTTCTGGGTCACCAGGGTCTGCAGCTGGGTCACCAGATTCTTGTCGTTGCGACCGGCGTCCAGGGTGATGGGCGTGCCGCCCAGCCGCTTGACCTCTTCCACCTGGGCCTGGAAGGCCTTGAGATCGAAGTAGTGACTGGTGCCGGTCATGCTGATGGCGATGCGCTTGCCGGCCAGCGACGGGATCTCGTCGGCAGCCGCCAGCGCGGTCGTGGCCAGCAGCGGCATTAGCAGGAGGGAACGAAGCAGTGTACGCAGTGACATGGCAGTCCTTTTCTAGTCGGTGATCGTCAGGTGGTGCTCGCCCAGCAGGCGCCGGAGGTCGCGAACACTCGGCCCGGGCTGACGGGGCGCCGGGGCGTCCGTCAGCCATTCGCGCTTGAGTTCGGCCGCAAGCTGGCGGGCATGGTCGGCAGCCAGGCGCGCCTGGATCTGGCGTACCGGGGCGTCTTCGCTGCGGTGCGGTCGCTGCAGGGCGCGAGCGGCGGCCAGGCGCACCTGGAGGTCACCCACCGTGGCGATCACCAGCGGATCGCGGGCGCGGGCGTCCAGGGGCAGCGCCTCGCGCAGGTCAGCGAGTACCTGGTCGGCGAAGGCGAGTTCGGCTTGGATGGCAGGGGCGAGATCGGTCATGGCATCAGTTCCAGGCGTGACGGGGCGGCTCGACGCCGTTGAGCAGGTGGTTGCCGATCAGGTGGTACTTCCAGCGCACCGGATCGTGCAGGGTATGGGTGCGGGCATTGCGCCAGTGGCGATCATGGCCGAAGCGCGCCGAGACGCTGCGGGTGCCGCCCAGCTCGCAGAGGCGATTGGAGGCGGCCAGGGCGACCTCGGTGGAGGCGATCTTGGCCTGCCCCACCACCACCGAGGCTTCGGCGACGCTGGCCGCGGAGGGCGCCGCCAGAGCCCGGTCGACGGCGGCGCCGGCGTCTTCCAGCAAGGCCTCGGCGGCGGCCAGCCGCCAGCTCAGGTCGCCGATCAGCGCCTGGCTCAGCGGATCCTGCCAGCCGTGCTCGAGTCCGCTGTCGGTCCAGGGCCGCGCCACCCGGGCAGCCGCTAGGGTGGCGGCAAAGGCGCCGCGGGCGATGCCGACGTCCACCGCCGCCTGGATGATCTGGGACACCGGGCCGTCCGCCGTCGGCCGTTCGAAGGCCTTCCAGGCCGGCAGCACCGCGCTGCGCCGGACACTGACGCCCTTGAGTTGCACCCGGCCACTGGCGGTGGTGCGCTGGCCGAAGCCGTCCCAGTCGTCGATCACCGTCAGGCCACCGGCATCGCGCGGGACCAGGGCGAGATGAGCCAGACCCTCCTCGTCCAGCGCCACCGTGGGGACCACATGGGCGAACAGCGCGCCGGTGCAATAGGCCTTCTCGCCATCGATCCAGGCGGTGTCCCCGGTAAAGCGGATGCGCGTCTCGAACTGGGTAACGGTCTTGCTGCGCGCCTCGGAGAAGGCGTTGCCGAAGCGATAGCCCTGGAGCACCAGGCCGAGGTAGTGGCGCTGCTGGTCCGGACTGCCGGTCAGCAGCAGGTTGTTGACCACGCCCAGGTGATTCTGCGGCAGTTGGCCCAGGGAGGGGTCTGCCGCGGAGATCCGAGCGATGACTTCCGCCACGGTGCCGAAGCCCACCCCGGCGCCGCCGAACGACCGCGGCACGGTGATGGCCCAGAGACCACTGGCCGAGAAACGCTCGATCTCGGCCCAGGGCAGGCGCCGCTCCTGATCGCGACTGAGCGCTTCGCGGGCGAAATCCTCCGCCAGCGCCGCCGCGGCATCGAGGGCCTCGGTGGCGTCGCGCAACACGGTGGCGGGACGTTCGGGTAAGGCGTGGGGAACGGCAGTGAGCGAGGGGGCGACGGCCATGCAGGGACTCCCTTAAAGGTGGCCCCTGAGCTGGAGCACATGCCGTGCCAGCGCGAAAATCTCGCTATATCAGTTACTTAAGTGAAAACCTCGCCGCCTGGAAGTCCCTGACCGAACAGTTTCCCGGACAACTGTTGCTCGGGGAACAGCCCGGATGGCCGAACGCGGGCAGTCGCGCAAGCCCGTCCCCGGGCGCTCCTCAACCCCCCGGATTCAACATCTCGCTGATCTTGTTCGCCAGCGCATCGATGGCGAAGGGCTTGGTGATGATCTCCATGTTGGCAGCGAGATAGCCCTCCACGTTCGAGCCTTCCGCATAGCCGGTCGCCAGCAGCACCTTGAGCTCCGGGCGGTTGGCCTGGGCCAGATCGGCCAGCTGGCGGCCATTCATGCCGGGCAGGCCCACGTCGGAGATCATCAGGTCGATGCGCTGGGGATTTTCCAGGAACGGCATGGCTTCCTGGGCATTCCCGGCTTCGAGGGTCTGATAGCCGAGTTCGCCCAGCACTTCCACGATCAGCGACCGCACCACGGCTTCATCCTCGACGACCAGCACCACCTCCCCGACGCCAAGGGGAGCGCTGCGGCTTTCTTCGCTGGGCAGGATGTCCAGGTCACCGCCCAGGCACGGCATGTACAGCTGCACCTGGGTGCCCTTCCCCGGCTGGGACAGGATGCGGACCCCGCCGTTGGCCTGACGCATGTAGCCGTACACCATGGACAGCCCCAGGCCCGTCCCCTGACCGATCGGCTTGGTCGTATAGAAGGGCTCGAACACCTTGGCCAGCACCTCGGGCGTCATTCCCACCCCGGTATCGGCCACGGTGAGCGTCACGTAATCACCCTCGGCCAGATCCATCGCGGCACCCTCTTCCGGCGTGAGATGCACGGCTGCAGTGGTGATGGTGATGGTGCCGCCATCCGGCATGGCATCGCGGGCGTTGATGGCCAGGTTGATCACGGCGCTTTCCAGCTGGTTGGCGTCCATCCGCACCAGCGCCAGGCCCGCGGCCAGGTGCGTGGTGACGGTGATGTCTTCCCGGGTGGTGCGGTGCAGCAGGTCCTCCAGGGACGCCACCAGGGGATTGACCTCCAGGGGTTTCAGATCGAGGGTCTGACGGCGGGAAAAGGCCAGCAGCCGCTGGGTAAGGGCCGCCGCGCGTTGCGCCGAGGTGACCGCCGCCGTGATGTAGCGCTCGTCATTCGTCTCGTCACCGCTACGCCGACGCCGCTGCATCAGCTCCAGACTGCCGATGACCCCAGTGAGCAGATTGTTGAAATCATGGGCGATACCCCCGGTGAGCTGACCCACGGCCTCCATCTTCTGCGCCTGGTGCAGGGTGTCTTCCACGCGGGAACGCTCCGCCACCTCGGCCGCGACCCGCGCCTCGAGCGTTTCATTGAGGTCGGACAAGGCCTTTTCCGCCTGCTTGCGCGCGGTGATGTCCGCGCAGGTGCCGGTGACGTAGGACGGGTTGCCGGCGGCATCCCGGAAGACCTTGCCCTTGCTCAGGAGCCACTGTCTGCCTGCGTCGCGCTTCAGGCGAAACTGCACGACGAAATCCTTGCCATGGATGCATTCCGCCAGCGCCGCTCTGACGATGCCCCGGTCAGCGGCATGCACATGGTCGAGGAAGCGCTCGACGGGTTCCGAGGTCAGGACGTCCGGCAAGCCGAACAGCTGCTGCAAGGCACTATCGCAATAGAAGCTGTGTTCATCGATGTACCAGTCGAAAATGCCTGCCTCGGAGGCCAGAAGGGCAGCGCGAAAGCGTTCGTCGGCAAGCTTCAGATGGGTGCGGGAATGTTGCTCGGCCAGCACCTGGTCAGTGACGTCTTCGGTCTGGTGGATGATGTAGAGAACCTCGCCCCGGTCATCCAGCACCGGGACATTCAGCGGACTCCAGTAACGGACCTCGAAACCACCCCCCTCGTTGGCGGGCCGGGGAATGTCGTACTTGGTGATCGCCATGCGATCCGGTTTGCCGGTCTGCACCACCCGCTCCAGCGAGGCCCGCAGCACACCGGCCCCGAACTCCGACTGCCCGTCCGGGTTGCGGCCGAACACCTCGAAAATCGAGCGGCCTATGCAGTCCTCCCGTCGGGTATTGGTGCCGCGAAGCCGCCCTTCGTTGGCCGCCACCATGATGAAATCGGGACCAGGCGTCAGCACCAGGACCAGGTGAGGCAGCGCTTCGAACAGCAGCTGAAAGTTTGGATCTTGACTCATTGTTACCTGCATGGGGCTTGTCATCTCTGAGCGCGCGGCGCTCGGATCGATGCCTCGCGGAAGCTGGAGGCACCGTCATCTGTACTCTTTCTGTGGAGGAATGGATCAGGGCTCAGTTCAAACAGGGAGACGAATCGCCCGTTCCGCGCACCGGGCATCCGTCGGTAGATAGAGGGTGAACACCTGAGACTGGGACGGCCCTACCGCTCTCGGCAGCTGCCCCAAAAGGATCGGTACCGGCGGATTCTACCGTTGCGCTTGGCGACAACGGATTCCTGCAGGCGGGCCTTTCCGATCACAGCTACCGCTTTCTGGACAAGCTGCGCTCAGCGGGTCCTTGGTCGTCCGAAAACCGCCCGTGGGACCGCCGGGGTGGCGGTCGGCTGGCCCCGCCCTCGCCCTCAGCGTCCGCTTCCCGCCAATCCGCCAAACCGCCGCCGGTAATCCCCCGGGCTCAGCCCCACGACCCGGGTAAAGACCTTGCGGAAGGCGCCTGGATCGCTGTAGCCGACCTCCCAGGCGACCCGTTCGAGCGGCAGGCGGCTGGCCTGCAGCAACTC
>Ga0157366_1001268_pt1 | contig 10222 bp, 8 predicted proteins | sample AttbisABBM1_FD_113149 | JGI IMG/M metagenome (GOLD analysis project Ga0157366, IMG submission 113149) | Fungus gardens microbial communities from leaf cutter ant in Botucatu, State of São Paulo, Brazil - Atta bisphaerica ABBM1 | ecosystem: Host-associated > Fungi > Mycelium > Unclassified ...
ATGAGAAATATATATGTTGTTCTAGAAAAAACAATAAGGAAGGAAATGAGAAAGCTTTCACTACTATATAAGGTGCTGACTGATCATATGTGATGTTAACACAAGGTGTAGTAAAAAATTGAATCAGAAATGAATAAACTCCAACACATGCTGTCCATGAAGCAGCCATTTATAAGATATGAGATATCAATTATAACATTAATAGAGTTCTTAATATAAAGTTATTTATCTTATATATGTTAGACTACTAGTCTATGCTATACTACTGTTAGCTTACCCTAAAGACTATACATACTATATACTATTGACATATGGGCTAACATTATTATTCCAGAACCTTCTATAATATTCTTTGTAATACATGACTATGTAACAGTATGACTATGATAGCATTATATGACTGTAATTGATATGACACTAAATCATGCTATGTAACAGTTTGTGACTGTGACATGTGACGTCACACTAACCCTAACCCTAGGTCCCAAATAGAGAATAAAACAAAAAAGAAATAAAAAATAAGAAATAAAATAAAATAAACAGAGTCCAACATTCATGATTCTAACATCTTAATATTATCCTTCCAATCTTTTCTACAATGCTCTAGACTTATAACATCATGTCATGTGATGTATCATGTGACCACAGTCATATACTTCTTTATTGTCTAAGAGAAATAAAAGAAACAGAAAAGAAAAGAAAAATCAAATCAAAGAAAATGGATAAAAATAAAATAAAATAAAAATAAAATATAAGAGTTCAAGTGTACTATGACAAGAATAAGTATATCAACTTAACACTGTAAATTAATACTAATAGTATAGAGACTATAGTTGATTATCAGTATTGTGGTAATATTAGTATTATAACCTTAAGTTTGGGATCAAATTTGATTATTTTCAATTTCTTTCTCATTTTCATTTCCTTTTATTTTCTATTTTGGAACTTAGGGTTAGAGGTTAATGTAATGGCACATATTACAGTCACAATCACATAATCACATGTCATAATGGAATGTGATAAAAGATTCTAATAATGTTATTATTGTTACAAACTTAAAACCTTAGAGATAGTCAAAAAAAAGAACCTTATATTAGGTTAACATAAGAGAACTCAATAGAGAACTCTGTACAAGATAGTTTACCTTATATACTAAATCCACATGGTCCATACTAGCTACTTCTAACCTACTCTAAACAGCCATGTGTTATACATGTTGTATAATATCATCTTTTTAAAACCTTCTATGTCCTTCTATGAGTCATGTGACTTGTGACAATTATTGTGACCATATTATCTGATGTGACTGTGTGATATCATCACTCTAACCCTAACCCTAAGTTCTAAAAATAGAAAATAAAATAGACAATAAAATAAAAATAAGTTAAGTCTACCACTTTCATCTTTGACATTACCCCCCTCTCAAGGTTTCTCCTCTAGAGAAACTGACTTCTATTTTTACCAGTTCCTCTCCAACTTTCTCAAATATTCCTCCTCAAACTTTCCATTGTCTCACCTATACAACATCTTCACTGTATACTTTTCTGGTAACTCCTCTCTCTTAAAGTCCTTTTCTTCTATCATATCCAACTTTTCTTACCTTCTTACTTCCACTCTCATTCTTTCCTCAAATTCCTTTATAGCTTCCCTTGTATTTCCTAGATCCTCTTCTCTTTCCTATATGTTATGCTCTGCCATAAACCCCTTCCAGTACACTAAATACTTCTCTATTTCTCTTATTTTTCTTTTGTTTAAAATTTTTTCTACCTCCTACTCTTTGACTCCTTCTACTTCAATTGGTTTTGTCTCTTTCTTTTTCTACCCCTCCACTTGTTCCTTATACTATACTACTCAACTGACATTCATAACTGGGTGAATTCTCATTGAGGTTGGCAGTCATAGTTTGACTACATTAGTGAATACTACTTCCTTAATAGTATATGGTCCTATATATCAGTCTACTAGTTTCTTTGCCAGTCTTTCTTTGAACATCAAATCTTTCATACTCAAAATCACCTTATCTCCCTTCTTCCACTCTTCAACTTCTTTTCTTCCTCTATCCGCTTGTTGTTTCATCTCTTCTTGTGCCTTCCTCAATGCTGCTCCTGCTTCTTCTTGCACCTTCTTCATTCTTTCTGCAAACTCTGTTGCTTTCTCCACTTTTCCCTTCTTTCTAATATCTGCTCCCATTCTCAACTCCCTTCCATAATTTGCCATGAATGGAGATACCTTCATTGCTGAATGTACTTTGTTGTTGATCACAAATTCTGCTGACACTAACCATTCTGGCCAATCTTTTTGTCTATGATCTACAAAGAATTGAAGATATTGTTCTAACTTCTGATTTATTCATTTGGTCTGCCCATCTGTCTGTGGATGGAAGGCAGTCAACAACTTCATCTTGATTCCCAACATTCTATTCAGCTCCTTTGTTAACTCCACTGCAAACTGTGGTCCTCTGTCTGATACTACACTCTCCAGTAACCTGTGCAACTTCCATATATTATCTCTAAACAACCTTGCTAATTCCTCTGCTGATGTTCCTTCTGTTATTGCCACAAAATGAGTCATTTTGGACAACCTATCACAGACTACTAGGATAGCATCTTTCCCTGCTACCAATGGTAACTTAGTAATAAAGTCTACCATTAGATGAGTCCATGGCTTTTCTGGCACCTCACTTAACTTCAACTTTCCCACTACTTCTTTCATCCTATTCTTCATTTTCTGACACATATCATACCCTTCCACATATCTTCCTATATCTCTTATTACTCCTGGCCACCAATAGTTCCTAGTGACCAACTCTGTTGTTTTCCATCTACCTCCATGTCCTGCTACTGGTATATCATGGTGTAACCAGATTATTTCTGCTCTCAACTCTCCATCCTTTGGTACATATACTTTTTCTTCTTTTAACACCAAGTCTCCCTCTATCTGCCACTCGTCTCCTTATAGCACTTTTACTTTTGTCTTCTTCATCTCTTCTACCACTCTAACTACTTCCTCATCCTTACTCCTAGCTTTTTTTTATTTTTTCTAGTATACCTACCTCAGATCCTTCTATTATTGCTTCTTCTAAACTACAAATCCAATTGTCTTTAATTAGTATCTGATTGTCATTGTCATTCTCTACCCCTACTTTCCAGTCTGGTCTCCTACTAAGTCCATCTGCCTTCTCCATTTTTGTATCTGAAACATGTTTCAAGGTAAAGTCAAATCTAGACAGATATAGTGCTCATTGAGCTTGTCTGTGATTCAACTTTTGTGCCTTCATAAAGTATTCCAAGTTCTTGTGATCTGTCCAGACCTCAAACTTAAAACATGTGCCCTCTAATAAATGTCTCTAATTTTCCAATCCTCTTACCACTGCCAATATTTCCTTATTATATATCTTATAATTCCTCTCCATCTCATTCAATGATTTTGATAAATATGCTACTGGTCTCCATCTTCCATCTTCACATTCTATAGATAATACCTCTCCCATTGCATAATCTGATGCATCTACTTCCATCCTCATTTTTTTATCTAGATCCAGTACCGCTAGTACTGGTTCTTTTGTAAATTTTTCTTTCAACTTCCTAAACACCTCTTTCTGTCTTTCCATCTATTCTCACTTCTGATCCTTTCTCACCATGTTATGCAATGGTCTTGCTATGGATGCAAAGCCCTGAATAAATCGATGATAATATTTTACCAATCCCAAGAACTTCTGCACATTCTTAACATATTTCGGTGTTGGCCAGTCAAAAACACCTTTCACCTTCTCTTTCTCCATCTTTATACCCTCTGGCCCAATTACCACTCCCAAAAACCCTACTTTTCTTATCTTCCACTTGCACTTCTCCAGTTTCATGTATAAGTTATTTTCCTTCAACCTTTTTACTATTTCTGCCACTAGCTCATCATGTTCTTCTTTATCTTCTGTCCCAACTATTACATCATCTAGAAATACTGCCACTTTTCCTGTATTTATCAAGTCTTTAAGTAACTCATTCATTATTGCCTAGAAAGTTGCTGGTGAATTTGTCAATCCAAAGAACATAACAGTGGGTTTGAATGACCCCTCTAGGATTGTGAACACTACCTTCCACTTGTCTCCCTCCTTGATCCTTATATTATTGTACCCCCACCTCAAGTCTATTTTTGTAAACACTTTCTTGGTGCCAATATTCTTGATTATGTAAGACAAATACATGGTCATTTAGGATAGGCTAATGATAGAATAGCACAGACCACTAGTCTAGAGTATATAAGGTAGATGATTTTGTACAGAGTTCCCTATTGAGTTGTGTTAACCCAATACAAGGTTCTTTCCATTAACTCACTCTAAGGTCTTTGAATTATAACAGTGAGGTCAATATCTAGATTTGGTTCTAAACTAGGTAGATATTTAATCAAGTTGATCTATAAATTCAAGACAAAGCCTAAAGGCTGGATTTTTATAATACATATAATTAACAAGCTCCATACAAGCTCTGATGCTGACGAAGACTATAATTGAATAGAAATTAGCATTATTATACTCTTTTTACCCTTGATCAACTCTTCTCTTTATTTTAAGAATAATATTTATTCTTAGTGAGCCCTAGGTAGGAGTAGGGATCAGTGTTGAAATATGACAGTGATAATACTACTATATGTTTCATTCCATCTTATCAGTAATGTAGATGATTGTTCTAGTAACATCTGAGTGCAATTGAGAAAAATTCTTTGGTAAATAATAAAAGAAGTGTATAAAGTGTAAAATTTTCTCCTGTTCATGTCTTACTGTTGTAAACTCTAGTCTTGTACAAATTTGATATTGTCTACACTTACTTATATTTATCATTATTTGAATTCCTTGTTAATCTGCCTTTGGACCTTTCAGGTCTACCTAATATTGATGTTTCTTAATCTTTGTAGATGCTCAACAAATCAATAAAAGATGCTACACACTGTGTATCTCTCATAAGTATTAGGGACAATTCACACTCATCAAGATTATCTGTGAATGTAGCATAGAAGACAGGAATGGAAAATTTGACTTAGTAGTTCAAATATCAGAAGGAACCAGAAGTGGTGCTATGCAGATAATATTGCACCTAGCCTAACTTATCTGTTAGGTAATCATAATTCAGATAATAGAAGCTCAGAAGGACTTAATACAAGTGTGGCACAAGTCCAAGTTGATTATCAGACTAAGGAACAGTACATAGTAGCTAGCATTCTTAAATACAAAAGTGATAATCTAATAATACTCTACTACTGTGCATACTTTAGATTGTTGGGCATTGTAGGGGTTGTTGTTTGGAACTCCATGGGAGTTGATGAGGAATGCAGGGTATGAGGAATGCAGGGTTTGGTCCTTGAATTGATGGGTAATTGGAATGGAGTATGATCTGCACTGGAAGAGAGTGGGAAGAATGTGGATGCCAGATGGTATGTGACAATAGGATCTAGAAAATTTTCCTCTTGGACAGGTAAGACAACAATAGATAAATATATACGCTTTCAGATTGAAATTGACTTGAGAGAAAACACTAAGAGACTACAGGTAAGATAGAATGAATAGGGCTACCATGAATTAACAATTGTCAGTATCACCGGGAAATGTCCCTGTATGTAACCAACCAATCACCCAGAAACATATTATTACTTCTACTCTCGCAGGAAGGGCACAGGAGGCACACTGCTCAGTCATGACAACTGATAAATTAGAAAGCTAAGAAGTAGAGTGGAACCTTGGATTGTAAATGCAAAAGTTAACTTGGGTGACAATGAAACAAAGTAACAGGGACACAAGCATTGAAGCAATAGGGTCTTTATTCAACCTTCCAAATTTCTGCACCCCCTTCGCCAGCAATTCCGATAATACCGTGCTGCCAATCAACATCCAATATCTTCTTTTGGCCTTCCCAAACTCGGAAGCTCGTCATAGCGCTCTTGATACTTCGAAGGTCCCATATTCGGACAACACCATCATAGGCACCTGTCGCCACTTGATTATCGCTTTTACCAAGGGAGGCACAGGATGGTGTTGCTGGATGTAAAAAGATGGAGGAAGTTACTGTTGAATTATCAGAACGGAGGTCATAAAGCATCATCGTCCTGTCCGTAGATGTAGCGAGACCATGTCGACCATCTGATGATACAACAAGATCAAGGAAAGGTTTTTCGGCAGCAGTCTTGTATAGAGGACGAAAAATAAGTCATTAATAGAGATTTATAGGATTAATATGCTTACGATCGTCTGAGTCGAAACTCCCATCTCCGTATCCCAAACTCGGATAGTTGAATCAAATCCACAACTGTAAGCGGTATCAGTACCCTTCTGCTGGCTAAACACGACTTTCGAAACACGACTGGTATGTGACTTGAGGACATTGATAGGCACTTTTCTACGGGGCTTTGAGTCGTCTTCGATTTTCCTCCGCTTCTTTCTCTCACGCACATGGCCTTCTGGTCCAGGCGCTTCGTCTGCTGAAGGGATGATCGCATCCCACAGGCCGATCAAACCATCCCAAGAGGAGGTAAGGAGGTGAGAACCTGAGGAATTGACCGCTACAGATGAGACGGGAGCAGTATGTAAATGGAGAGTGGCAAGGTTCTCAGTTTCGTTGGATGAAAGCCGGAGCCTCGAGATTGCAGCGGTCAGGTCTTGAGACGATGTTGCGATAGTGCAGGTTGAGGATTCGTCATGGATTTGCGATGGAATCAGCGATAGACATGTGACAGGAGCATTGTGCACATTCAAAGAAGCTGTCACATTCTTTGAGTAATCAAAAACGCGAATGTGACCGTCGTAGGATGCGGTTAATAAATGGCTATTAATGCGGCGTCGTAAGATTCTTGGGGCTCGAAGGAGCGTGCAGACATACCCTCGTAGATTACAAGAGATGCTAGACACCCAATCCTCATGGGGAATGTCAGATATTTTTTGTGGAGGCAATATGGACTCGATGTATTCGATTTCTAGTGTTTCTTCCTAAACTTTCGAGATATATTAAACCGGCCGACAAACGATGATTTGAAACAGAACAATACCTCTCCGACACCACTTTCCGAGCACCAATGTCCAAGACTGGTTTTAAGAATTTCGCCTCGAATTAGGAAGTCAAATGGGGTTGTTGTAGTAAGGGATAATGCCTTGTTGACAAGTTGGGAGAGGTGATACCTCTTCCACGTTGTGGGTATCATAAATTTTTGAGTCGGAAGAGGATAGGGTGTCTTAGTGGTGAGAATGACTGGCTGCTGGGTGCCCTGCACAGGTTCTGTCTCTGCCATAGCTGATGATGAGTGAGTGGAAGGCGACAAAAAAAAAGTGTTTGTCCGTCACACTCCGGTCCACTTCGGCCCGTCAGCATCACACGTCTTGATAGTGTGCGTTCAGATTTGAGAAATCGTCAGGGAGAGTGCTCTGCTGGCTCAAGAGAGCCACTGACTGACTATATCAGATGGATCCATTCTTGAAACATGTTGCGGTATCCCATGAACCCCAATTCATCTAGATGCCACAAATCATAACAAAGTTACAAAAGGAAAGGGGGGTCTGGCAGCAGCATGTGCCACGGTACCACAGTAATCCAATCCATCTGTCAAAATCATTGTGACCCTTGCATATAAAGAAGACGCATTCCTCCTCTCAGTAGTCTGATAGTCGGCCTTCGTTTACTTACTTACCCGCCTCCGTCACTCTGGCCCACGAGGTGTCAAATCTGTGCCTTATTCCGAAAGGCTGCTCTGCTGTATCTCTAACTACACGTAAATCCAGCGGCTAGCAATGTTCATCAAGTACTGGGCGGCATTGACAGCTTTAGTGCTGTTCATACCGAACATGTCCTTTGCAGAACACGTACGAACCAGATTCAACCAGGCTGAATTTCTGCGGTTGCAATTTGGGGGCGGCAACCAGAAACCACTTTCACTTCCTCCCGACAACGACGGCATACACCTGGCCATTTCTCCTCAATGCGGTCAATTATCTGGTAACCTGGCAGACATAAATGCAGGGATCGATAGTGGAAAGATCCGAACTATTGTGTCCTTTGGAGTAGGTCTGAAATTTGTACCGGAGAAATGTTGCTTAATGTCATATAGGATAGTTACACTGACGGAGGGAAGGACGATGGCTCTCCACTCAATCCGCCTATCCTAGTCCCACCAAGTCCATTAGCAGGTGGTAGGTCAACCAATGGCTTAACCTGGGTCGAAAACGTAGCAAATGATGTTAAAGCAACCATCATGGACTACGCCGTAAGTCGATATTTCGGTATTTGGTCAGGTCAAACCTATTGTCTATTGACTCGTTAATTTCCAACATACCAGCAATCAGGAGCGTGTATTGATCTTTCGCTTTGGCCAAGCAACCCACGAAAGGTGGACTTTCTCGGACAGAGTAAGGAATTACACAGTGAATATGTGTTTAGTTTTCCTCATCATCTATCTGGACGGGTGAATTCACTCAGTGCAAACGTTCCTCGGCCAAAATAATGACTTGAATCCCAATACCACCCTTTATAGCATATTCTTTGGCATTAAGCAAGTATCTCTTCCTGAATTCATTGCTTTTTTCTAATCCGATTGACAGCGATTACTTAGCGTCCCTCCGTTGGCAGCTCTTCCATACTCGGTTCACGTACTATGTCCACTAACCAATGCTTCGCAGAGGACGGCGATCATATGCCACAAGCTGCCCAAACTCTTCTGGATCAAATTCAGATTCTGGCGTCACCACCAACAAACGCTCGTAATTTCATGGTCCTGGATGTCTATGGCCGTGGAACATCGGCACCCTCTGGAGAAGCCTTCAAACAATTCATCTATACCGGCTTGAGTACTTTCCATCAGACAGGCTTACGGGCAAACGACACTATCGGCCTTGTGAGACTCAATATATCCTATATCAACTTCGCCAACATTTGGGATGGTGTCCTTGGAACTGACCCCGGATTTCAAGCTTTCGGGTACACCAGCACTGACTCATGTACCCAGTGCACTGCAGATCTAGGGTGTACCACTATCGGCATGTGTGATGACCCAGAACACTACTTCTACTGGATCCCAGGGTATGTCAATACATGACGCGGGACGGATGACTAACTCCGTATCTTAGCCATCCGTCTAAAGAAACAATGCGGATTATGGCCGATTATGTGAGCGAAGTATGGGATCGATGTCGAGTCAGGGATACATCTGAAGTGTCCTGAAATTCATCTCAGTTCATCTTACTATAGTCCTTGAAGGGAGTTGAGCAAATAACATTAGTTGGACCATCCCATAATCACTATCATTCATTTGAATGCATCTATGGCCACGACTTGATTTGTCTACCATAGTGTCATGTTCATCGTTCCATTCTCACCATGAATGCTATGTACGACATATGCCATTTGTCAACGCTCAGAGCATTCACAAAAACTGCCACAATTCTTCATGTCATGGACCCACCCTATCCCAAGGTTTTTGAGTCACACCTGACCATGGAGATAATCAGCTATTCAATAGTAATATCAGAGTCCACTAATGTTATGAGATACTTTCTATTATTTTTTATCTCTTACCTGTTTATTCCCCTTTTGTTATTTAATAAGTACCCATGGAAAAAGTCACATGGTTACAATTGCAGGATATGAAGGACAGTAGAAGGTTCCAGTAGATAGATTACATCATACACATTAAGGTAGGCTTGAAAATAGTGTGCATAGACCAGGTGGCATTTGTATAAGTAGTGGTTCTGTTATATCCCTGAGCCAAGCTCAGGTTGTAACTTAGGCAAAGACTTGAGTAAAAATAAGAGAGATGGTTAATTGGTAAAGTGTAAAGATACAGGACCATATCTACTACTATATATATACCTATAGACCATGAGGAAAGCAGAAAATGTCTATGAGTAAACACAAGGGAAACATGAAGAGAACACAAGGAAGAATATAATGAAGCCTCTATTACTACATGAGTGTTAAAACTTAAGCCTTTAAGTAAAGACAAAAGACAACTTTTGTATTGAGTAGCACAAAAGAACTCAGTAGAGTTCCCAGTATAAGATAGTCTATCTTATATACTACAGACTATATCTGTATGCATACTGCAACTAACCTACCCTAAAGTATATTTGCTTTCTATATCAGGCACATTTCACACTGAGAATGAAAGTCTGTGGAGTTGGCATGTGTAAACTTGTGGAATTGTTACAAATCAAAGACCTTAGAGTTGGTCAAGTAAAAGAACCTTGTATTGG
>Ga0157366_1001269_pt1 | contig 10220 bp, 7 predicted proteins | sample AttbisABBM1_FD_113149 | JGI IMG/M metagenome (GOLD analysis project Ga0157366, IMG submission 113149) | Fungus gardens microbial communities from leaf cutter ant in Botucatu, State of São Paulo, Brazil - Atta bisphaerica ABBM1 | ecosystem: Host-associated > Fungi > Mycelium > Unclassified ...
CCAGCTCATAGTAGATGCCTTCCCTTCAGGAAAAGCAGCAGGAAGATTGAGAGGAGGCAGCTTTTTAAAGGAGAGTTTGCCTGTAATTACCCTTGGAGCAGTAGGTGTCTTGGGGTCAGAACCCACACTCTCCTCCTCACTTATCCTGAGGAAGATGAAGATAAGGCCTTAGGAGAAGGGTTCCTTGAGGCAGAAGAAGCAGAGACATTCCTAGAGGAGCACCTTGCAATGCGACGAGTTTGGGGTCTCCTTCATGAGTGAACTCACTTACCAGCTCTAGAACTGGTCTTGGAGATGAGATTTAGAGAGTCCAGAGACTCACCAACATGCTGTGAACTGTCCTGGAAACCAGGAGAAAGTGTAGAACTTTTGTTTGAATGTTTTGGAATTTTCGGATTAACCATGGTAGTGGTTAAAAGAAGAGAAGTATTGTTCATCCAGCAACTTCTATTGACTTTCTGTGCTCTAAAAGTGTCATTTCTTGCCTAGACACTTGGAGAACATCATTTAATCATCTTACCGTCCAAGGTCAACACTTCCTCCCTCTCAGAGACAGAAATTAACAATTTCTATAGCCTAGCTACTCCAAGGATGGTAGTTGGCTTCCTCACATTGGCCAGTCGGTCCCATTATGTGCCAGGGTGACTAGAGCCATCCTTAACCATGCTCCTATTGGGGAGTACAGACAGTACTTTTTCCCTGCAAAGTGCACCCAGTGTCCATGTGGCCATTGCCAGGTGGAAACATGATGACACATCTTTGCAAACTGCCCCATGTTTGCCCATAGTCCCTTAATTGACCCATCTCCATCAGTTAAGGACTTTGTTGACTTCTTGAAGGAGCATCTAGGTGTATTTGCCTTCTCTCCTCAAGAACAACCTCCTCCTCCCTCTGAGCCTCCATGAGTACTCAAGTGTTTTGCTTTTCTGATTCTGTAGATAGATTCTCAGTTTTAATTTTCTCAGTTTCTTTTGACTCTGTATTCTCAGTATGATAGGTCTCTCTGGACTTGGACGCATAATTAGTAGGTTGGTTACAAGCAACCTTTATCTAGATTTCATATCTGATCTCTTCTAACTGTAATAACATCTCTATTTGCCTGTGAAGGAGGTTTCTGTTTTCTGAGGCCTCTAAAACTGTAGGCTACTTGTTGTAGATAGTCTACCATGAACTGCGATTGAGCACCATGTAATAAATTGATGAATAAAAAAAATAAAAAAAAGAATGCAATGAAACAGAAGAATCCCATTCAGCATTCCTAATATTAAAATTTCTACCCATGTACAACAAGTTGGGGATGTTCAAAGCTTTTCTAGTCAAGAAGTTGACTGCAGTATGAAGGTTATCTGAGTAGACATTCATAAGGAACTGGCATCTGCCCCTGTTGAAAAAGGACAGAAGCTAGATGTTCTTGTGGTCAACTATGTCTCTCCTAAGAGCAAAGCAAAATCTGGACAGTCTAGAATGAATAAAACACATAACTCTAGGCATTTTCTCAGGGTCTTGTGGAAATTGGACCACCTGGGTCTATTCTGGATGAATAGGAGCACCAACAACTTTTTGGCCACCAGGGCTTGGAATAGATAGTACAAATTGAATAAAATTCCAGAGAGGTTCCTAGATAAATAAAATATTGTATAAATCTTTCTGGGACTCCAGAAGACTGTCAACCAGCACATAGTTCTTCTAAAAATTCTGTAAATTATGTTAGTTATACTATACATATTCAAAGACTACTCTTACTGGGGCTGTTGACAGTACTATGGCTGGCTTGCTCAGAACACATCTCAGCAGCCTTATTAGCATACTACTGCTTGTCAAAGTGATGGCACCAAAATAGACACTTATTGTCATCAGCAGAATAGTCACCCTTACAGTTTAAATGCTTGAAAGTGTGAGGACAAGATAAACTAGCTGCAGTTGTCTCCCTAGAGGGATTAGACTTGGGATTGGCCTTGCAATACCAAGCTAACAGTCTGTGGTTCTCAACTCTATAAGAACTACCACATTTCTGACATTTAGTGCCTTGAGTGTAACAGACATGTGTAAGATGTCCCCAGTGCCAACAATTGTGATACTAGACTACTCCAGGGTATATAGCAGTTTTCCTGACTATAGCAGTATAACACCCAAAATTAAATGAGCAATTAATGAGGGTCTTATCTTTGGAACCCTTCTGAGAGTCCCAAATGTCAATCTAGATAACAGACATGTTAGAGCTAGGAGAGACCTTCATAATATGAGGCATAGAGGCCAATGTAACACTCTCAAAGAGAAAAAAGAGCTGGAAAGAGCTTCTGCTACCTTGGTAAGAGTAATAGGAAGAGAAGAGTTAGAGTTTCAGTAGGGAACTCTTAGAATTTTCAGAAAAGACTTGGACTGAGGCAAGTAAGGCTCTACCTCAGTTACCTTACCAAGACAAGCAGCTTTCTTCAACCACTGCTTAATTATCTCTAGCTCTGCTGCAGAGGCAACAGAGTTAGTAGACATAGACATACCATCTCATGCCTTGTGCACTGACTTAACTCTATGCTTAGAGTAAGTACTGACCAAGCCCTTATTACAGAACTTAACTGCAGATACAACATTGGCCACTACCATCTCAGCAGCAGCTGGAGTAAGTGAGATCAAGACCTGATGCCTAGTAGGCCCTTGGGTCATTATTTTAAGTGTCCTAGAGACAGTAGGACAACTAAGGCTTATCTAAGAACTGGCCCAGTGTATAAAAATGATAGTAGCCTATGAGAGGTTAAGAAAAGCCTCTTTAAGCTGTAATAAATGCAAGAAGTCTTCATGGGATAAAGCAGGAGCAAACTTAGGAGTTTTCTGAGCAGTATTATTAGCTTTTGTAGCCTGGACAAATAATTTAATCTTGGGTTTGGATTTGGAAGCTAAGGGGACTGGTGGAGGAGCATTTTGAAGCTGAGTAGGCTTGGTAGTTGTTGTAGCTGCTACAACTGGTTTTAAAGCTGAACTAGTAGTTGCTGTCTTGGGAACAGGAGAGGCTCTTGAAACAAGCAAAATCTTGCTTCTAGAGGGGGAGAAGACACTTTGGCCTTTCTCTTGCTCTTTTTATTAGTAACCAGAGTGAAAGTGATCTCTTTAGTCTCTAGTGCATCAACCACCATCTCAACATTAGGAGACAGTATTGGAATAGGGTTAGAACCATAAACAGTTCTTATAGCTTCTACAAGAATAGGAGTATTAGATTGAGGTGAGATCTTAAAGCAATCCCAGCCAGACTCAGAAATTGCCTGGAGCAGGTTCTAGATACAAGAGCCAACTCCCAGAATAGTAGAGAACTGCTCAATAGGGTGCCCTCCAAGACATAAGTGCTTTCTCTTTAAGAATAAGGACTGGAAAAGTAGCAGAAAGCTTAAGAGAAGGCACTCTTTTAGAGAGTTTGCCTGTTACTATTCTTGGAGTAGTAGATGTTTTAGGATTAGAACCCATACTCTTCTCCTCACTTTCTCCTGATAAAAATGAAGATAAAGCTTCAGGAAAAGGATTCCTTGAGGCAGAAGAAGCAGAGACACTCTTGGAAGAGCACTTTGCAATGTGATGAGTTTGAGGTCTCCTCCTTAAGTGATTTTGTTTACCAACTCTAAAACTAGTTCTGGAAAGAAGGTTTAGAGAGTCCAGAGACTCACCAACATATTTTGAACTGTTTTAAATACCAAGAGGAAGTGTAGAATTTTTATTTGATTTATTTTGATTTTTCAAGTTAACCATGGTAGTAGTTAGAAGAAGAGAAGTGTGCTGGCCTAGTACTCTGTTGCTCACCCTTCATATCCTAAAGTCTATATGCTTTGTTGATCCAGTCTTCCATGTTTTCATGTTAGAATCTGCCACTTCTAATATTTTTCTTAAGAGAACATAACTAGTCTTTATACCAGTGATAATTGATAAGAAATCTGAGTATAAAATCTCATAGATAGTGAACTCCAAAATTAATTGCCAACAGGTATATAAGCTTCTCTATAAGGTTACTTGGTTAGGTTATAAAGATACTAAAAATAAATTCAAGTGAATTTTTGCCTCTGAGCTTATTCATGCTGCCAACTTGGTATCTGATTTCTATATTGTATATCTTTCCAAGCCTGGTTTACTTTCATTATATTAATTATACTGCTGTTTCTCATCTCCAGCCTTCACATACTTTGAACAGAAATTTCTCCTAGTATATTTTATACATTTATCTTTTTTTCTAACCATCTTAATTACTCTTTCTTATTCACACAGTTGGAAACACAAAATCAACTCAAACTTATATTTCAGTGATAATAAACAAAACTAATAATCTAGCAAGAGGCAAATGATAGAGTACAGCCTAATATCTTTTCCTTAACCTTCTTAGGCCATGTTATAGACTTTTTCCCATTCTCATTCCTACTATTATCATTGTTATTGTTATCATCATTATTTTCTCTTTTGTTCTATCTCACTATTGTATAAAATCTCTATCAGATCTCACCAAGCATCAACTATAGCCCCAATTCTTGCTAGCTAGGCTGTGTTTTTCTCCTGAGCTTCCACCAAGTTCTGAAGAAACTTTCCAATGACATAGTATTCTTTTACAATCTTTTAAAATGCCTGTTCAATAGCACTAAAGACTTTATTATAGATAAAGACTACTTTCTTGGAGGCAGTGTTAATGTGTGGAATGCACTGCTACATGATGGCAATATATTCAGCACAAGCAAGAGAGTGACTATAGATAAAGAAATTAATTAGTAAAAATAAGATAGAAAAAGAAATATTATTACTCATCTACTATTGTGTACTAGAGAATTCTACCTGGTATATACATATCTCTTGTAAAAGTTTTTGTCTTTTATCTTCACTGTATCATTTCTACAGTATCTCTTTGTCTATTTTTCTTTTTCCTTCTTAAATGGCTGCTATCTTGTCTCATTTTCTGAAGAAGTCTCTAAAACTTCCTTATACTTGGTTTCCACTACCTAGGAGGCCTCACAGCATTTCTTGATAGCAACATCTTTGTTTATACAACTTTCTTCTGTACTTTAACCTCAGCTGTCTTTCCTGCCTTCTGTGCTGCTCACTCAATACAATGTACCTACATTTGTACATTAATTTCAATGTGATTCTAGCTTGCTATTTAATGCAAATCTAAGTGCCCATCTGTCTGCTAAAGCAGTATTGCTGTAATAATAGTACCAGTCCTGCCATGACCATAGCTATAGTAAAAAAGTGTATTTAATTCCAGAGTTTTGATAAACATTCTGACTATGCAACAAATTTGTTCAGGGCTTGGTACTGCAAAGTTTTGGACTGGAAGATAGAGATATGCTATGTGTCTATCATCTAACAGGCATATTTTCTTGGTAGTGTAAGATATCTGATTGAGGCTGATAATATGCTTGATACTATAATTATCAAGTTTGTTGACAGCAACCTGGTTGAGACATTGAGTATTGTCACTGTCACTGTAGTACAAAGTAGAAAAGTAGAATAATCAGTAGGATTGGGAGGGAATATGGGTAGTCACTTTTTCCTATTATTGCTAAATGTTGGATATTTTGGTGTGATCAAATAATCAAATACAAAAGACTGTAATTTCAGATTAGTAGCAAAAAATTGTTATATATCAAGTAATGCAGAATTTGTGCTAAAAGTAACTTATGTTTATATGATAAATAAGATAAAGTCACAACTAGGTAGATGATGGGTTCAAATACTTATTTACAACAAATAAATAAATATGATCAGGAAGTGGTTGCTACACATTTAGATACTTGAAGCATATGATCTTCTGTGTAAAAGCAGTAAATTGGGAGAAGAAGAATAAATAGTATATCACCAACACAAGGGATCTATGCTGAACGATCTATGCTGAACATCTATGTGTCAACATACCAATTTGACTTATTCCAATGGATCAGGGTCCAGGGCATATATAATTTATTAGTGTTATAATAGGCTAGAATTGTACCATCTTCCAAAGTTATAGGGTAGAAATACTAGCCAGTAGTATCACAAGAGTTAGACATTGTAGCATAGTCAGTGTGAAGTCTGGGTTATTGAATACTGGACATCATTTTGCTTTCCTATTTATTTAGTACTATTCTTCACTATGATTATAGCTGTAAAGCTCTTACATCAACCAGATATATATATACCCTGACATAACATCTAATTAGTCATTATTATAGAAGACTATTCTTCAACATTTACCATCTTGAATCTACTTGATAATGATCTTAGTATCAAATACAAAAAACCTGCTAATGGCTATTAGCTCCACACTATCAACATTATAGAAGTTAATGCTCAATCTGGTATAATATAGTTCAAAAATCATTTTGGTCAGTATCAGCTGGATACTTGTATATCTTCTGTTTATTTCCCTGGAACATATTCAATAGGTATAGATGGTAAAGTGTCATTACAAGGTTTGTTCAAGAGCACAAAATTCATTGCCAATATCCATGTGGTATATAGTGTGGCTGAGTCAAATATTGCTACTATTGGGTCTTCAGATAAACAACTGAGACTCAGTGTTGAGGGATTTTTGACCCCTATATCAATCCCATGACTAGAAGTTAGTAATATCTGTCCTTATCTTCTAGAAACATACTGTTAACTAAATTCTTAAGTTAATTTCATTGTCCAGACAGCAGTGGTTTGAATTATTCTTCTTCACACCAAGAATACCCTCCAAAGCAAGAATATTTCTATACTAAATTATGACTACTAATGGAGGAGAAAGTTAATAGAATAATTGAAGAAAGGAATCTACAGAGTTTATGGTTAATAAAGCATATGATAGGCCTAGTGATCCATGCTCTTTGCAAGGTTTTTCATTACTTCATGAGATTCACCCTGAGCCTTGAAAATCAGTTAGTTATACTATTAGCATCAAAAGAAGAGCAGTCTACTTTGTAGATGAAATTGATACAATTGAACACTTTTGATATCATATGATTCAACTATTTGTCATATGCCAAGTCCACCCATCTGGAAAATATATCCCCATGATGATACTCTTTATCAACATCTAATCTAAAAGCCTACCTTTTTTTGCAACATACCCATATAGCAATAATGCAACAATCTGGAAATTTCATCTTTCATGACAGAGATACTCCTATCTGACTCAGTCTTTTATAGCAGAGTTATGTTCCTGTCAGTATTTTACTACTGAAACTTCTGCTTAGAGCAATAGGGGCTATACTACTGAAACTCTAAGCATCTCTTATAGTATATCCTTGTATATAAAACTAGTAGTTATATTGTAATTCACTAGTCTGATAATCGACAAAGATAACTCTTATTGAACTTGATTTTCAGTGTTCAATGGTGACACACCAATCAGTACTTACTTTCATCTTAGACTCTTTCCTTCCATCTGAAGTTGGAACTATGTAACAGACAGACAGCACAGCATATAAGCTAAAGCCAAGATTATTTTACAAGTCTGCACATCTCTGAGTTCACTTTATGGAATTTCATCTTCTGTATGAACTGTGCCTGACAATATTATCAGACTCTCAAGTCTGCTGTTATTTTTGAGTAGTTCTATCTACAAAATTCTTTGTTGCAATCTTGCTTGCAAAATAACTTTTGCACTTCAAAGTTCAAAATGGCTTTTTCTCACTGTAACTTCTTAACTTCAACTCTGGTCCCACCACTTGAGACATTCTTCAACACTATTTCATATTTCAGTGATTATCTTGCTTATCCACCAAATGCTTCACAACATTCAAGATGAATTCATCAAAAAGACTGATTATCTTTGAGGTTTCTATCTAGTACTATTTAACCTGGCCAGACAGCTTCACCTGTATCTGGCCCAAGTATTGTCATCATGAACAATGATCCTAATTGGGAGAATGTTCCCACTACTAACCCTATTACTAATTTAACAGCTAATAGATCTACTTCTTCTATTCACTCATGGTCAAAACCCTATCAGAGCAATAATACTAATGAACAGTTAGCTGATGTACTTGGTCAACTTGCTAATACACTTAATAATAATCAGACTCCTAATCCCAATACTAATTTGAGAGGAACTAAAGCCTACATCTTCAACACCTTCAGTGGTACTGTGTTAAGATCATAGGAAGTGGACTTAATTTCTTTTCTTTTCATTTCTATTTTCTCTTTGTTCTATTTTTAGCATGTAGAGCTAGGATTAGAGACAACATGATTCACGTAACCAAAGAGGATTCTAGGAGGATGACGTCATACCACATGAGAATCTCATAGCTAACACATAGTTGTTTAGGGTAGGTTAGAAATAGCTAGCATGGACCATGAGGATTCAGTATAAAGAGGTAGACTATTCTGTATAGAGTTCTCTATCAAGTTCTCTTGTGTAAACCCTATACAAGATTACTTCACTGTTCAACCCTAAGAACTTTGATTTATAACACACTGAGTCTAACAAGTTCAACAATTTCTTATTCTAATATCATCTCTACTTCTGCACTAATTCAGGACAATTCAACATGGACATTGTAAAAATTAACTTTATAATGACTTATCTCACTGGAGGAGTCCAGGGCTAGTTTGAGATAGACCTCAACCAGAAAGACTAGGGTATCTTGTAAGACTGGCTCTCTAATTGGAATCTATTTGTCGATGAGCTATGTCAACATTTTAGTCTTTCAGATCTCATTTATAAAGTGGCCAACATGTTGGATAATCTCTGTATAAAGTCTAGTGACAAGATTTCCACTTACAATGTAGATTTTATACACTATGCCTTCTAATTAGGTTAGGAGAATAGTGTTCTGTACCACTACTACTACTAGGGGCTTTCCAATTAGATCTAGAACCCCATCTCCACTTGGGAACAAGAAAAATCCACTTTATTCCAAGATATGTATGCTTTAGCAATGACTATCAATCACTACTATTAAAAATGTAACCATGAATGCCATTATGCCAAGTAGGCAGAAAAAGAGGCTCTTAAGTCTCACTCCCAGAAACAAGGGAAAGCTTCTACCTCTAATTATGCCATGGCCTTCCAGAATAAGACAAACCCATCTTTGGTAGCCTTATCTGCTAAGAAATTCTCTTCCAAGCTTATCTCTGTCCCCTGCTCCCAGGAAACAATCAAATTCTCTGTGGGTAGACCTCTCTTCCAAGCTAGCTAACAATGGTAAGTTGATCAGTGACAAGTACAAGAAGCATCTCAAAAATAATTTATATTTCTATTGTGGTGCAGGAGACCACAAGTTAGACTCCTGTTTCAAGAAGCAGACCATGGTCACTCCCAAGGGCTGTAGTACTTCAGCAACTACTTCCAAGAAACCCTTAGAAAAATAGAGAGTAACCTCCAGGACTCTACACAGACTGAAGACCATGTTGAACTTCCCTATGCAACAATGAGTCCCATCTGACTCAATGTATCTGCTCTTTCTGATCTATATTTGCTTTTTGTCTCCTTCACTTCTCTCTTGATCCTTAGTCAGGATCACCTTAATAAAATTCCATTCTAAGCTCTTGTTGACTCTGGGTCTACACATTGTTTTGTAGACTCAAAATTTGTAGATATTCACTATTTGAAGATATTCACAACTCCTCTGGTTACCCTCTGCTTGTTTGATGGTTCATCAAACAGCACTATCTCTGAAACTGCTAACTTGTTCATAATTTTTCCTACCAGTAATTGTATGAATCTGGACTTCTATGTTATTCTGCTTAATTCTTTCTGCCCCTTGGTCCTTGGATACAACTGGCTTGCCAGACACAATCTATTGATTGACTAGGTAAATAGGTTGATAAACTTTCATTTATCTTTGTAAGAAAAAATCTTGCTTCTTTTTACATTATGGCTAATACACCATTGGCATCTCTATTATCTCTTGACATCTCTCTGCAATTATTGAATTTGTCATATGCAAGTCCACCCATCCAGAAATTATATTACTGTAGTAATATCATCTCCAAATTATATAAGCCCACCTTTCTTGCAACACATCTTATAGCAGTGCTACAACTCTCTGAGTATTCTATCTTCCACAGCAGAGATACTCCTATTCAACTCAGTCTTCCATGATGGAGTTACCCCTGTCAGTGTCTCAACACTGAAGCCTCCACTCAGGGTAATAGGAGTTTTACCACTGAAACCCCAAGCATCTCCTATACTATCCATTTGTATATAAGACTAGTAGTTACACTGTAATTCACTAGTCTGATAATCAACAAAGATAACTCTTATTGAACTCGATCTCTGGTGTTCAATGGCA
>Ga0157366_1001270_pt1 | contig 10218 bp, 7 predicted proteins | sample AttbisABBM1_FD_113149 | JGI IMG/M metagenome (GOLD analysis project Ga0157366, IMG submission 113149) | Fungus gardens microbial communities from leaf cutter ant in Botucatu, State of São Paulo, Brazil - Atta bisphaerica ABBM1 | ecosystem: Host-associated > Fungi > Mycelium > Unclassified ...
AAATAATTATACATCTTTCTTAAGATTAATATGTATTATACATATTATATGATATTATTTTTTCTAAATTCTTTTACTATATTCTATATGACATGTGATTATGTGACTATGACTGTGACGAAATCATGTGACATGTGACTGATGTGTGACAATATATAACAGTAATATATGATGTTATACTAAATTCTAACTCTAGTTCCTAAATAAAAGAAAATGAAATTAAAAAAAGAAATTGAAATTGAAAATAAATAGAGTTCACCATCTTCAATTCTGACAAACTCCTTAGTCTGATAATGAACTTAGACTAAGTGCCATACTCATCCTTAGTTAAATATTAATATTCTTCTTCATATTCCAAATTACAACAATATAACAAAGTTAAGCTAGATATAACATCAGAAAGTTGAAGCCAAGGTCATTATCCATATAACACTTACTTCTGACTTACTTTCATGTTACTTCTGTGAAGTCACAATTAATTTATTTTCTATACTATATTCATGGATTTACCCAATAAGTGTAAATTGTCTCCTAATACTTTACAAGTTTTCTATACTTTACTACTCTGCTTATATTTGCCACCAGATGAATTCTCATTGATTCTAGCTATTTTAACTTAATAACATTGGCTAACATAATTTTTTCAATTATATAAGACTCTATATATCTCTTTATTAACTTCTTAGCTAGTTGTTTTTTGAATACAAGGTCTTTTATGCTCAACATTGTTATGGTGCACTTGAACACTAACATTTTTCTTTTTCTTTTATTTATTTTTCTTGATTTTATATTTCTTTTCTTTTGATTTTCTTTTTCTTTTTATTGATGATGAAGAGGCATGTGACACTGTGGTCACATGACATGTCACATGATGTGAGGTTATAGGCATAGAGTAGGCTAGAGTAGTCTAGATAGATAACATCAAGGAGTATGTTAACTGTATGGCTACTTTATAGTGTACACATGATACACTCATAGACAACACATGGCCTTTAGGGTAGGGTAAAGATTAAGTAGCATGGACCATGTGTAATTTATATAAATAGAGTAGCAATTCAGCAGAGACTCCTTGTTGAGTTCTCTTGTAATCTCCATATCAATAGCCTACTGAGAACTTTGCTGCCTTGTGTGATTATTGGTTTTTATGACTAGTGGTTGCCACAACAAATATCTTATTTAATGTCCTAGTTATATTTGCTGTAAACTGAGGTTTTCAATCTGAGATCTCACTTTCTAGAAGGCCATGCAACTTTCATATGTTGTTTCTCAATAACTGTGCCAATTTTTCTACTGATGTCTTCTCCATTGTAGCTACAAAATATGCCATTTTAGACAGTCTATCACACACTACTAAAATAGTATCCTTTTCTATACCTAGTAGTAACTTTGTAATAAAATCTACTATTAATTATATACACAGTTTCTTTAAAAGGCATTAGTCTGCCTACCTGGTGCCTTAGTGTTTACTAACACAGATTACATTTCTCTACATATTCTCTCACATCTCTTGTTACTTTTGACTATTAATAATTTTTTGTAATTATTTCATCTTCCTTTGTATCCAGCTACTAGTATATCATGATATAGTTAGATTACTTCTAACTTTAGCTTCTTATTCTTGGTAAATATACTTTTTCTTCTTTTAACACTAATTCTTTCTTTATTTTCTACCCATCTCCTATTATAACTTAGGTCCCAAGTGTTAGGGCCACAAGCATACTTATATATTGAGTAATACAAAAAAACTTAATAGAGTTTTTAGTACAAGGTAGTCTACTTTATATACTCTAATTATTAGTTTATATATATTGTACTAACCAATCCTAAAGTACAAACTAAGTCCTCATAGAAGGTTCTATGATGTTCTATTAGGTCACATTATATACTCTTAGTTAAGTCTATATAAGGAAGAAGAGAAAACTAAACAATAAAAAGTGAAAAATAAAATAAAAATAGCTAAGTCTACTTTGGTGAATTCTGATATCTCTCCTCAATGCTTTATTCCTAGTTTTTTTACTACTATTTCTATTAATTCTCTTACTCATTACTCCTTTATCAATTTTGATTTTTATTATTGTTTTCTGCTTCTACTTTTAAATTAAGTCTCTTACTTAGTTTATTCATCTTTTTTATGCTTACTTCTAGCACATGTTTTAAACTAAAATCAAACCTTGACAAATATAAGACCTATCTGGCCTGTCTTCAGTTTAACTTCTGTATCCTTATGAAATATTCCAAATTCTTGTGGTTATTCCAGATCTCAAACTAGGCTTTAGTATCTTTCAACAAGTATTTAATTTTCCAATCTCCTAATTACTGCTAATATTTCTTTATTATGAATTTCATAATTTCTTTCTGTCTTATTTAACAATTTCAAAAGATAAGCTACTGGCCTCTATTTTTCATTCTTGTACTTTATAGATAATATTTTCTCTATTGTATAATCTGATGCATTTATCTCTATTCTCATCTTTTTACCTGAATCTAACACTACTAATATTGATTCTCTCATGTATTTTCTTTTTAAAACTTCAAATTATTTTTTCTAATTTTTCTTCTATACCCACTTCTGGTCTTTTCTTACCAACTTATGCAATAATTTTGCAATATTTGTGTAATATTTCACAAATTTTTGTACTTTCTTAACTGTCTGAAAAGCTGGCAAATCCAGTACTACTTTCTCTTTTGTTTTTTTATTTCTTCTAGTTTTATCATAACTCCTAGAATTACCACTTCTCTGGTTTCACATATAAATTATTTTCTTCCATTCTCCTCAATATCTCTTCTACTAACTTACTGTCAATTTATCTCATAGTTCTATATATTTCTTATAAATATCCTCTTGCTTTATATTTAAAAAAGTTGATCTATTTGTGGAATTGTTTTAGCACCAACTTTTTTACCTCTTTTTTTGATCTTGCTACTTCTTCTTTATCATTCCAGATCTTCCACTTTTCCATTACTTTTTTTTACTTCTATTATTCTTCTCTTTTCTTGTTTTGTTCTTTTTATTTTATTTTTTCCTATTCTGATTTTTCCTGCTTTGATCTCTACTACTGAATACATTTTTTCTAGATATTATTTTAACTTCTCTTGTCTTTCTGTTAATCTCTGGATTATAACAAGCAAATAATAGCATTTTCAAAATCATATTTCACTTCTTTTCTCCTACTACATTTATCTCTATTCATTTCTTATATAAATAGGTTTTTTCAACTTTTTTTAAACTTAAACCCATGTTTCTTAGAAAAATCTATACTTATTACTAATCCTGTTGCTTTACTATCCAAAAGTGTCTCTACTGAGATTTCTTTTTGCATATCCACTCATTCCAACTCAATTTTCACTATGACCTTTGTCATGGCATGCTTAAACCCTTATATTTTATTTATTCTATTTTTCTTGATTTGATTTTTCTTTTCCTTCTTCTATTTCTTTCTTTTGGTAGATGAAGAGATATATAACTACTCTATACAACATCACCAGTCATATTAATTAGGTATGTGATTATAAATCATATACAATAGAAGGTTATAGAAGATGCTAGAAAGATAATATTAGAGAGTATGGCTATAGCATGTTATTTCTATTATATAGGCATATAGACTCCTAAACATTGCATATAATTTAGAGTAGGACTTGTATAAGTAGTATATATAGTATAGAAATATATTAGAGACTTCTTGTTAAGTTCTCTTGTAATTCTCATAAGACTCTTGCTTTGTTATGGTATATTCTGAGCTCTTATAATTTAATTTAATTTAATTTAAATTTAAATTTTTACTTGAGAAAAAAGATAATAAAGATTAAGTATATAATTAAGATTATATGAGGTGTTATATAACATAATGTCATAGAAATATAGAGTAAAACTCATAATCACTTATTAAGAAAGATTGTAAAATCTACTAGAACAAATAATGTTAATAGGTATGGCTATAGCATATTAATTTTATGTAAAGCTTATGGAGAAAGTATAAATATTAGAGTAGAGTTATTTATTGATTAATACAGACCATATAAGACTTGTAAGAGAACCTGACTTTTTATTATACTTGGCTTAGTGAGTATAATGAAATTTGAGTTAATAACACTAGCCAAAGTCCAAGTCAATCCTACAGTTATCTTATTCTTCTATTAGATATAGTTTACATCTTATTATCTGAGATTTACTGAAATATCTTGAAAGTCTAAATAAGTTAGTTATATATTATCTGAGAACACAAAAAATAGAGTTGAAATGACCTTTAGCTTCAGTATTAGAGTTGCAAATAATAGATTCTATTTTATTTCTTTTTTTCAATTTAATTTTAACTTAAGAATAAGGTTTAGCATAATATCACATGTGACAGTCACACAATCACACAATCACACAATCACAGAAGGATGTAGAAGATTTCATAATAGTAATATCATATTACATGTCAATAGTATGTAATATATATACTTTTTAAAGTAGACTAGGTTTAGTGTAGTATAGACTCATAGTCTAGTGTATATAAGTAAGATACATTATACTGAGGAACTCTATTGAGTTCTCTTGTATTAATCTAATATAACTATCAAAGTTGTGAAAAGTAGACTTTATTTATTTTATTTTTATTTTTATTTTTATTTTTATTTATTTTCTATTTTGGAATCTAGGGTTAGAGTTTAATGTGATATTATAAGTTACTGTCACAAAATATCACAGTCACATCATCACACAATTACATAATATGATAAAAGGTAGTAGAAGCTTTTGGAATGATAATGTTATATAACATATTATATACATGTTAATCTTAAGGAAAACACATGGTCATTTAGGATAGGCTAGAGTAGTAGAGCATAAACCATTAGTTTTAGTATATAAGATAGACAAGTCTGTACAGAGTTCTCTATTGAGTTCTCTTGTGTTACCTAATACAAGGTTTCTTCTCTTTGACCTACTTTAAGGTTATTAAGTTATAACAATAAGATTCTTCTTTTGTCTTAACACTTTGAAGCTTAAGTTGTAATATTTAGCTTATATGCTATGTCTCTACAAGTCACTCTGGTCACATATTTTGGAAGAGAACTTGGTGAACTTTAGTGGATTAGAACTATCAGAAGGTATGTTACCAGAAAATAGTTCTAGTTTTGGTTGATTTTTAGGATAAAACTATTATAGTATAAACTACTGGTTTATATACTAGATATACTACCTAGGGTAATTATTTGGAATGGAACTGTTGAGTGAGATACCCTAAATACTGGTAATCTTCAGATGTCAGTGATAAAGTCTATAGAATTAGCAAGAAAACATCTAAGGAGAAATAGAAAGAGGTGATTTGTACCAGAAGAGGTTAGAGAGTATAGATAAAAAAGGAGGCATTCTCCATAGTTTTGGGAATAGAAAGCTGGAATGGAATATAATAGTCCCAAATATCTAGGTATATTAGTTAATATATTAGTATTTGTAATCTATGCCTATGGACCAAGTCTATTTGCCACTTACCTCTTAGAGAGTTATATTCACTGTCTATACTAAATACAAGATGGAAGACCATTAGTATTGACTTTGTTGTAGAACTTCTAGAATCTGTGGTGTCAGAATTGAAGATGGTAGACTTAATTTATTTTCATTTCTTTGCTTATTCTATTTTTATTTCTCTTTATTTTCTTATTTTTTAGACTTAGGGTTAGAGATTAACATGACATTACATGTAACTGTCACAAAACTGTCACACATATGTCATATGTAACTGTCATACAATTATATGTTACAGAAGAATATAGAAGGTTCCAGAATAATGATGTTATACCATATGTTAATAGTATGTAGTATACATATTCTTTAGAATAGGTTAGGTTTAGTATAGTACATACTATTAGCCAAGTGTATATAAGTTAGTTGTCTCATTACTTCTTTAGATCTTATACAGTAAAGAAACAAGTTGTTGTGGCAACTACTAGACCAATGTCCAATAGAAGTACAAACAATAAATCTCACAGGAGGGATATCTAGTGGGAACATGAGTTGTGTATTCACAAGAGAACTCAACAGGGTACCACAACAGTATTCTACTGACTATTTATATATCTATCCATGGTCTGTGCTATAACTGTACATTGTCCTACCCTAATGTCTATGCTCTGTCCTCATGTCCATTACTCATCTACCATGTGTCTTCCTCAAGACCAGCATGCTATATACATGTGCCCTGATGTCATACTCTTTAATCTCCATCATACATGCATGTACTATGTGTATACCATAAGGAACCCATGTCTCTTGACATCACTCCTACTTTAGACTCTTTCCAATCCTTTTAGACCACTCTAGACTATTCTAGGCCCTATGACATAATGTCATTCTCTTGTTATAGACTAATAATAAGTACTGTCCTATATCTTATCTTATCTGTTCTTACTAAAGTCTGTCTACTCTTTTGTCTTATAATACAAGTTGGACCTATATTGTACTATTTTAAGCTCTCTCTCATTTTATAGAAACTATATCTAGTATTCTTAATAGTCAAGCTTATTGCTATCTCTATTGATTTTATTTCTAGAAAATGCCTCAGCCCTCCTTTTAACCTAGTCATTATCAATGGAAAAGAAGAGTAGAAGATAAAGAGAATTTTGGATAGCTACTAGTATTGGAAATTTCACACATAATTAAGTAGCTTAATTTCACTATCTCAACCTCATAGTTCTATGATTTGTTTATTTGGCTGATTTCTAAAGCATCAACTTTAGACCAATGCTTCTTGCTTTGAGTTACAACAATTTAGAAGGAGTGAATATAAAAGAACCTATTATCTGGCCAAAATTCAAGTCTTCAATACTACTGAGGTCTGTCATCAATCCTACAGACCTCTTGCTCCCTTAAGTCATCAGCTAATATCCTGTCGCAACACTCTTGCTATAATACTACAGACCTCTACTTGGTCTCTCTTAATCATTAACCTACTTCTCCTAGCCTTTAACCAATAAGTTCCCACTATCTGGCAATGCTCAAGATTGTTACATTAATGTTTCTGACTATATAGCTTGTCATAATATACTTGAACCTTGATATTTTATTTTTATTTTTGGTTGATAAGAAGTATATGATCTCTGTCATATGATGTAATGTTATAAATTTAAAATACAGTAGAAGAATCTAGAAATACTTTAGGGTAGAGTTATTTATAAATAGTATAAACTGTGTACTATTAGTATATATAGAATAGTAATACACCAGAAACTTCTTATCAAGTTCTCTTGTGATATAAAACTATTTAGTATGCTATTGACTATTGTCAGGTGTGGTTCACACTGGGGTGGAAGTCCGCAGAATGAACTCAGAGATGAGCGGACTCATGGAATGACCTTGGCTTCAGCTTATGTGCTGCACCATCTGTCTACCATGTGATCGCAAATTTAAATAAAGGAAAGAAAGTCTGAGTGGGAGTGAGTACTGATTGGTGTGTTGCCATTGAATACCAGAGATCAAGTTCAATAAGAGTTTATCTTCGTCGATTATCAGACTAGTGAATTACAGTGTAACTACTAGTCCTATATACAAATGGAAAGTATAGGAGATGCTTGGGGTTTCAGTGGGAAAACCCCTATTACTCCAAGTGGAGGTTTCAGTGTTGAGACACTGACAGGAGTAACTCCGTCATGGGAGACTGAGTTGAATAGGAGTATCTCTGCTGTGGAAGACAAAATACCCAGAGGGTTGCAGCACCACCATAAGACATGTTGCGAGAAAGGTGGCTGCTGTGGAAGGCGGGCTTGTATATTTTGGAGGTGTTTTCACCGTGGGAACATTATTTCTAGACAGGTGGACTTGCATATGACAACTATCTTGGTTAGTGGTTGCTACAACACAGCTCTAACAATACAGCTCTATCATTCTGTAGTTAGGTTACCAAATGTTCCATCTAATATTGTCATATACTAAGTCCAAATCAATCAAACTTCATTCTCTATAGTAGTATTATTCTATTTTCAATCCTGATAAAAGCCTGTCTTCTATAATGGTATTATTTTACAATATATTCTCCATAGTAGTATTATACTCTATTGTTAGATGGTGTTCATACCTTATTATCCAAGATCTAATGATAACCTTTCAGAAGTTTTAAATGAGTTAGTATATGTTATCTAAAAATGTGAAAGATAAGATTGGAACTATTATAACTCAAGCTCAAGTGTAAGAGTAAAAGATGAACCTTGTATTAGATTAACACAAGAGAACTTAATGGAGTTCCAAGTATAAAAGTGTTTATTTTATATATGCTAGACTAATAGTTTATGCTATACTAAACCTAGTCTACTCTAAAGACTATTTATGTTTTATTCAACTACTGCACCTTGTTGTTTCTACATGTATGCTCAGTCAGCACCTCATATAGTAGTGGAGGCTTTCTCATTTATTTTCTCATTGTTTTTTCAAGGATGCTATATATATTCCTCATTGTTAATAAATATATATAGCTGTAGATACTATCTTGTATCCTTATGCTTTACTAATTAACTCATTTTCCATTCTTCCTCAAGTCCTTGTCTAAGTTGCAATTTGAGTCAAGTCTAAGGTCATAACAATGTATATTACATACTATTAATATATAAGATAATATTATTGTTCTAGAATCTTCTACGTCCTTTTGTACATCATATGATTATGTGACTATAATTTGTAATAGTATCATATGACATATGATAGTTTGTAACAGTCACATATAATAAAATAGGAAAGAAAAATGAAAAAAGTTAAGTCTACCATCTTTAATTCTAATATTGCCCCTTCTTTAAGATTTTTCCTTTGAAAAAACTAACTTCTATTTTGCCAGTTCCTTTCTAACTTTTTTAGATATTTCTTTTTAAATTTTCCATTATCCTACTTATATAATGTTTTTGCTATATATTTTTGTTAGAAGTGCAAATAAGAGACTTTATTTTATTTTATTTTTCATTTCTTTTTTTTTAAGTTTCTTTTCTTTTTTTTCTATTTTGAACTTAGATAGAAGGTATGGTAGTTACACAAGTTACAAATGTGATACCTATCACTGTCACTATCACACAATCATGTAATATAAAGAAGAATATAGAAAGTTTTAGAATAGATAATGTTATATAGCATGGCAACAACATGTTGACCTTGTAGTAAGCATATGTACTTTAGAGTAGGTTAGTTGTAGTGTGCACACAGACAATGATATATGGTATAAAAGTAGACTAATTTATACTTGGAACTTTATTGAGTTTTTTTGTTCTTACCTAAGAACTTAAGTTATAATAATTTTTCTGGTAACTTTTTTCTTTGAAGGTTTCTTTCTTTTACTATATCCAACTTTTCTTGTCTCCTTACTTCTGCACCTAGTCTTCCCTCAAACTTTACCACTACTTTCTTTGTATTTTTTAAATATTCCTCTCTTTCCTATATATCATGTTATGACCTTAAGCTTGGCTCAGGTTACAACTTAGGCAAAGACTTGAGAAGATATAAGGGGTTGAGTTGATTGGTAAAGTGTAAGAATACAGATATATATCTACACTATATATACTAATTGTACATTAGGCAATCATCTACTATACATGAGCCCATGAGTCATACAATCATAAGGAAAGAGTAATGAAACAATGCCTACTATATGAGATACTGACTGAGATGACTATGATACAGCTGATCATTTTGTTATTGCTCTCAACCCTAGTCCTTACTGGATATTGATTGTAACAATACTCTTTTTTCAGCTTTCATGTCCTTATGAATTAGTCTAGCAATGCAAGTCCACCTATAATATAAGTTGTCACTATTTTCTTGTTGGGGCCAATAATAGTTTGTTCTTTCATATCAACTACTATAAAGTAGGGTTCATGAGGTGGTCCTCCTTGATACATAGATATTGGAAATTCATTTCATAAAGTTTCCATATTATGTCTTTGTTCTATGAATGTTATAACTAATTCTTTCTAAAACTGGTTATTGTCAGAAGTGAGAATGATGGACTTGGACTTTATTTTATTTTATTTTCCTTTTATTTTATTTTATCTTATATAGAAAAAGAATGAAGAAGACAAAAGCATGATACCATCACAAGTCACATGACACTGTCACAAATCAGGTAATGGAGAGAAGAGTGTAGAAGTTTTCAGAATAGGATGATGTCATCCAACATGGTAACTGGATGTTGGTCTTACAATTACTACATGGCCTTTAGGGTAGGATAGGAATAGCTTAGCATGGACCATGATAGAAAG
>Ga0157366_1001271_pt1 | contig 10197 bp, 10 predicted proteins | sample AttbisABBM1_FD_113149 | JGI IMG/M metagenome (GOLD analysis project Ga0157366, IMG submission 113149) | Fungus gardens microbial communities from leaf cutter ant in Botucatu, State of São Paulo, Brazil - Atta bisphaerica ABBM1 | ecosystem: Host-associated > Fungi > Mycelium > Unclassified ...
AACACTGTACACCTACCGTGACGGCTCCCCGCCCTGTCCAGGCGAGAGTTTACAGCGGATCTTGCTAAGCACTTATAGTTTTACCGCAGCAAAATGCTGTGTTGGTTCAGCGATAGACTGCTGGGCTGCAACCAGTTGCAGTTCATATTCCCCCATCTGATGGGTTTTCAGCATCACTTCATAGACAGCGGCTGTCACATGCTCCAGAGCCTGTTGCAGCGACAAACCATGCAGGAGATCCACCAACAGCAGGCCGCTGCTCAGATCACCGACACCAACAGGCTGACGCACACCAAAGTCGATCAATGGACGACTGATATGCCAGGCTTCATCTGCTGTTACCAGCAACATTTCAAAGCGATCACTGCGGTAACCTGCACGAGCCAGGTGCTTCACCAGCACGATTTTGGGTCCCTGAGCGATCAATTCGCGTGACGCTTCTACCGCCTGTTCAACATTGGTGATAGTACGTTCACTGAGCATTTCCAGCTCTAACAGATTGGGAGCGATAACATCGCTGGCTGGCAGTGCTGAGCGCAGATGAAACTCCGCCACGCCGGGTGCCACAATGCACCCTTTCTCAGGATGGCCCATCACCGGATCACAGAAATACCAGGCATCAGGATTTGCAGCCTTGACCATGCGGACAATCTCAAGGATCTGCTCACCCTGCTCAGCAGAGCCAAGGTATCCACTCAGTACCGCATCACAGGTTTTCAGGCGATCAATATCACTGATCCCCCGGGCAATATCGGTAAGGTGCGTTGCTGGCATCACTGTACCTGTCCAGTGACCATATTGGGTATGATTGGAAAATTGTACGGTGTTTAAAGGCCAAACGTTTGCGCCAAGACGACGCATAGGGAATTCTGCCGCACTGTTACCCGCATGACCAAACACGGTATGAGACTGGATAGAGAGAATATTTTTCATCATGCTAACCTGTACTTTCCTGCCAATAAAAAAGCCGGAGAACCCGGCTTTTACAGCGAGGCAAACCTCGCGAGATATTTTATTTCCAGCAAATTAAGCTGTAATTCTTTTTACCGCGACGCAGCAAAGTATAACGACCAAACAGACGATCCGCTTCTTCCGGAACGTATTCAGCGTTAGTTTGCAGCGTGCCGTTAACACTGATGGATTTAGCATCAATCAGCTTACGCGCCTGGCCACGAGAAGGGGCTAAATCGGCATTAACCAGAGCCTGTTGCAGATCCTGGCCGATTTCCAGTTCCGCAGTTGGCATCCCATCTTGTGCCAGTTGCGCCAGATCCTGTTCGTTCAGATCGCTCAACGCACCAGAGAACAAGCTCTGGGTGATACGCTGCGCAGCAACCAGCCCTTCTTCGCCATGAACCAGTTTCGTCACTTGTTCAGCCAGAACATATTGGGCACGTGGTGCCTTACCGCTGTTTTTGTCTTCTTCTTCCAGCGCATTGATCTCTTCAATGCTCATAAAGGTGAAGAACTTCAGGAAACGATAAACATCGGCATCTGTGGTGTTGATCCAGAACTGATAGAACTTGTATGGGCTGGTTTTCTTCGCATCAAGCCATACCGCGCCGCCTTCAGTTTTACCAAATTTGGTGCCATCTGATTTAGTGATCAGCGGTACTGTCAGACCAAATACCTGGTTCTGATGCAAACGACGGGTTAAATCGATACCAGAGGTAATGTTACCCCATTGATCGGAGCCACCAATTTGCAATACCACATCATGACGTTCATTCAGGCAGGCAAAGTCATAACCCTGTAACAGGTTGTAGGAGAATTCAGTGAATGAAATCCCCTGATCGTCACGGTTCAGACGCTGCTTAACCGCTTCTTTATTAATCATCTGATTAACAGAGAAGTGTTTACCAATATCACGCAGGAAGGTCAGCACGTTCATGCCACCAAACCAGTCGTAGTTATTAGCAGCAATAGCACTGTTATCGCCACAGTCGAAATTAAGGAATGGGGCAACCTGCTGGCGAATTTTCTCTACCCATTCATTAACCGTGTCGGCCGTGTTCAGTTTACGCTCTGCGGCTTTAAAACTTGGGTCGCCGATCAGACCGGTTGCTCCACCTACCAACGCTACTGGCCGATGACCGGCATCCTGGAAGCGCTTCAGGCAGAGTAACGGTACCAGATGCCCCAAGTGCAAGCTATCGGCAGTCGGATCGAAACCGCAATAAAGAGAGACTGGTCCCTGCGCCAGTTTTTCTCCTAACGCTTCCTCATCCGTTACCTGGGCAACCAGGCCCCGTTCTTGCAATTGTTTGATCAGGTTACTGCTGGCCATCTAAGACTCCATGTAAAAAAAGTCTGCACCTAAGCTGGTACACCGCTTTCCGCTGACACGCGGAGAAAAATAAGGGATATAGAATAATGGTCGATTCCGCTCGGATCCAGCGCTTAAGCCATTATTTCACATTTCATTTGTGCTTCAGGGAGCCAGACGGTCGATTGTCCATGTATTGTCCGCTTCTCGCTGGTAGAAAAAGCGATCATGCAGGCGATGCGCGCCACCCTGCCAAAATTCCATTGCATCAATGTTAATACGGAAACCACCCCAGAAACTGGGCAGAGGAATCTCACCTTGCTGAAATTTCTGTTTTAGCTCCAGGAATTTACCTTCCAGTACACCGCGAGCTGAAATACGGCTGGATTGTTTTGAGACCCAGGCACCCAGTTGGCTGCCGCGCGGGCGGCTATGGAAATATTTCATCACTTCCAGCGTGGACAGACGTTCAACACTGCCCAAAACCATCACCTGACGTTCCAGCATATGCCAGGGGAACAGCAGACTGATACGAGGATTTTTTTCCAGCTGTTGCGCCTTGCGGCTACCCAGGTTGGTGTAAAAAACCATCCCTTTCTGATCAAAATGCTTCAGCAATACAATGCGCTGATAAGGCTGCCCACGTTCATCAACGGTTGCCACGCACATCGCCGTGGGATCCGGCAACTGTGCCGCAACCGCCTGATTCAGCCACTGTTCAAATAACGATAACGGATCGTCAGGGAGATCGTTACGGCGCAGGCCGCCACGGGTATATTCGCGCCGCAAGTGGGCAATTTGTTGCAGGTGATCGCTGTCGCTCATCGCTCTGATTTCTGGTTGAAAAAGGGTGGTTCATTGTGCGCCCCACCCTGCATTATTTCAATGGGTTAACCTGCAGTCTGTAGCTGGCAGTCATCAATAACAATTTTGTTATTACGCTCAACAAAAGCAGAATTACCTTTTGACCAGAATACATAGTTACCATCGCTGTAACGTGTGCCTGATGCCGCAATCTGTTGTTGTAAGGTCAGTTGATTGCCATCAAGGATCATACTCACCTCATCTTTACTGTTATCAAGCTGCACCGTTAATGGCAACGTACCGCAGGTATAATGCAGAGTTTGCACTTTTTTCTGTTCAGCATGTTGAAAATAACTGCACCCTGATAGCAACAGTGCTGCCACAATCATCGCTTTTTTCATCATCTACTCCTGTAAATTCATTAAGCTCACTGTGCAGCGTAGAACGCAATTTTTGCAGATGCAATCAGCATAATGGACGATTTGCAGGGAATATCGCTCCCAGAACCGAGGCTTCCCTGGCACCAGTGACTGATGGCAAATTCCCCGGTAATCCACTTATTGTCCGCCATGCCAGCCAGGCAAATGCCAGTGCTTCCATATCATCACCACTGATCCCGGCTTTGTCGGTACTGCTCACTTCCGTGCCGGGAAGTTGCGCCGTCAGCCTGGAAATAAGGTGTCGGTTACGTCCACCACCGCCACACACCAGCAAACGTTCACATCCCCCACTCAGCATCACCTGTTCTGCGATAGTGGTAGCAGTCAGCTCAGTCAGGGTCGCTTGTACATCCTGTGGTGCAATACCGGGGAACATCGCCAGATGTCGCTCCAGCCAGCCCAGATTGAAATATTCCCTTCCGGTACTTTTCGGTGCACTAAGGGAAAAATAGGGATCGCTTAGCATCTGCTGTAACAGCGGATAAATAACCTGACCACTGGCAGCCCACTCTCCATCCTGATCATAAGGTTTACTTCGCTGCCGCCAGACCCAGGCATCCAGCAACATATTCCCTGGCCCGGTATCAAAACCACGTGGCGGTTGTCCCGGTATCAACAGGGAAAGATTGGCGATTCCACCAATATTCAGCACCATTCTGCGTTCAGTGGGATGCATTAAAATAGCCTGATGAAAAGCGGGAACTAACGGCGCACCCTGCCCACCCAGCGCCATGTCCCGGCGGCGAAAATCCCCAACGACAGTAATGCCCGTTGCCGCAGCAATCTGATTATTATCACCAATTTGTAGTGTGTTGGGGGCCTCGCCTTGTGGTTCGTGCCAGACGGTTTGTCCATGGCAACCAATCGCCGTGATATCTTCGCGCGTCAACCCCTGACGTTTCAGAAGGGCATTGATCGCTTCGGCAAATAATCGCCCCAGACGGGTGTCCAGTTGACCAAGCTGTGAGAGCGTCAGAGGTTGCCCCTGGCAGATAGCAAGGATCTGCTGACGTAGTTCTTGTGGGATTGGGTGCGAATAACTGGCCTGTTGTGCGACCATATGCTGATCAATCGCTGCGACCACCACATCAATACCATCCAGGCTAGTACCTGACATCACACCAATATAACGCCCTGATTTCATTTCTCTTCCTTTATCCTATCGTCCAGGTGTGAAAATCATACCGTCAGACTGGCAAAAATACGGGGATCAATACCATGATTTAGTGAACATTTTCCCATCTATTTCGCGTTCGCGCATTTCAGGCAATATGCCAAGAACACATCACAGTATAGTGCGCGTTAAGCAGATATCAGAATAGTTCAGACAGACGGTAAACAATACAGGCATGTGCAGTACAGAGGGAATGGCATCATCTGGAGGTTAAACAAATACCGGCCACCAAAGGTGCCCGGTATTTTTCATTCAATTTTGCGCTGTAACTCAACAATATTTTTTTCCAGCCGGGCAATCAACGTTACCAGTTTATTCACCTCGTCCTGAGAGATCCCCGTCAGAATATCGTCCCGCGTAGCATCAATTACATGCTCGACCTGATTAATAACCGGCTCAGCCTCTTCTGTCAGGCGAATACGTTTAGCACGGCGATCATGAACACAGGTACTGCGAACGATTAACCCTTTTTCTTCCAGCTGGTCCAGTGTACGCACCAGCGAAGGTTGTTCAATCCCAATCGCTTTTGCCAGTTGGATCTGTGACTGGTCCAGGGGAAGTTGGTGAATGTTATGCAATGTGACCCAATGTGTCTGAGTCAGCTCAAGAGGTTTCAATCGCTGGTCGATCAGCGCACGCCAGATACGAACCAGTCTTGCAAGGTCAGTTCCCAATGGGGTATCCAATTTCTGCTCCTTATAATTAGCTTGCTAGCTATCAAGCCTCATTTTAGACTATTCTGCGAGTTTACAGGACAAAATACAAATCGCGCTTTACCGCATCTGTTCCCATTTTTCGTCAATACTTATCGACAATGTGAAGGATCTACAATGTGATAACGACATTATTCCCTGCAACATCCCCCATCTCTGACCTGGTTTTAGGGGCTTCACTCTATTTTCCCCCTTTGTTTAAAGCGGTACTCACTGGCTTTTTCTTTTGGTTAATTCTTCACCACTTATTGCGCAACTGGATGTATTCAGGAGAAATCTGGCATCCAACACTTATGGATTTATCTCTTTTTATACTGTGCGTCAGTGCTTCTTTGTGGCTGTGGTTGATGATCCCGGGATGAAATAATGAAACTGAATTCACTTAAGTATTTTTCAACACTGATCTTTTTTACCGCCGCATTATGTGCAGCATGGTGGCTGTGGAATTACTATATGCAGTCTCCCTGGACGCGTGACGGCAAAGTCCGGGCTGAACTGATTAACGTCACGCCGCAGGTATCAGGGCGGATTATGCATTTGTATGTAAAGGATAATCAGTTCGTCAAAAAAGGGGAAAAACTGTTCAGCCTTGATGATGAGCCCTACCAAATCGCCATTGATAACGCCGAGTCCCAACTGGCAAAAGCCCAGGCCGATTTACTGAAAGCACAACATGAAGCACACCGCCGTCAGAATTTGCCACATAACGTGATCTCTGCTGAAAATCTGGATGATGCCAGCCTGGCAGTAAAATCCATGGAAGCCAGTACGAAAGCCGCACAGGCACAACTTGATCGCGCCAGATGGGAACGGGAGCAGACCGTGGTTTATGCTCCGGAAGATGGCTGGATCAATAATCTGTCGACTCGCGAAGGAGATTATGCCAGCAGTGGTTCACCACTCTTTGCTCTGGTGGACAGTCATTCGTTTTATGTGATGGGGTATTTCGAAGAGACCAAGTTGCGCCATATTCGTCCTGGAGCTTCTGCCCGCATGCGGCTCTACAGTAACGACCTCGAACTGCACGGTGTGGTTGATAGTATTGGGCGAGCTATTTACGACCAGAGCGTGGACAACAGCAGTGGTTTGCTTCCTGATATTAAACCGAATGTTCCCTGGGTCAGGCTGGCTCAGCGTGTACCGGTCCGTATCCGTCTGACAAATATCCCCACCGATCCACCGCTGGTTGCAGGAACCACCGTGACCATTTCTCTGAGCAATTGAGGCCACCATGAACCTTAGCTGGCTGGAATGGCAACAGTTGCCGTGGATCAAGGCCACCGCCGGGCAGTGGCGCTATGCCTTCCGTAATGCCATTGCGATGTGCCTTGCACTGAGCATTGCTTATGCTCTGCAACTCGATCAACCCTACTGGGCGATGACCTCAGCAGCGGTTGTCAGTTTCCCCACCGTTGGTGGTGTGATCAGTAAAAGTCTGGGACGCATTGTCGGGAGTATGATCGGTGCCAGTGCAGCACTGCTTATTGCCGGACATACGTTAAACGATCCCTGGCTTTTTACCCTCAGTATTGCCGCCTGGCTGGCCTTTTGTACCTGGATTTCCAACCATTACCAGAACAATGTTGCTTACGCGTTTTCGTTATCGGGCTACACCGCCGCGATTATCGCTTTCAGCAGTGTCAATGTGACAGATCCTGTTCAGTTGTGGACGATCGCCCAGGCAAGAGTATGCGAAGTGATCTCAGGTATCCTGTGTGGTGCTCTGATGATGATGGTTCTGCCCAGTACCTCCGATGGCGATACGTTGCTCAATTCGTTAAAACAGATGCACAACAAGTTGCTGGAACATGCCACCTTGTTGTTACAACGTCACTCCACGGAAAATATACAATACGCGCATGAGAGTGTGATTAGCCAGATCCTGACAATGAATCTGCTACGTATTCAGGCTTTCTGGAGCCACTACCGCTTCCGGCGTCAGAATAATGTCCTGAACTATGTGCTGCATCAGCAGTTGCATCTGACCAGTGTGATGGCCAGTTTACGAAGAATGTTGCTGAACTGGCAGGATCCGCCTGAAGTGCTGTATACCGTGACGCATCAGTTGCTGGCAGCCCTGGCTGATAAAGAGTGTGACAAATATCAGCTGGCACAACTCCTGAAAACTGCAGCGCCCCCTGATACCAGCAATTATCGCCATCATGCTTACTGGAAGCATCTGCGCTATTTTTGCTGGTTATATCTGAATACATCACGCTGGTTACGCCAGTTTGAACGCGCCGATAATGACGCCAGACTCTCTCCTCCTTTTACGTCGACACTGGCTCGTCAGACCGATGGTGCGGAAGCAGGATGGAGTGCGATTCGGACATTCAGCGTGATTATTATTGGTTGCAGCTATTCGATTGCCACGCAATGGGATTCGGGCTCTGCGGGTATCACCCTGGCAGCCATTGGTTGTGTGCTCTATTCTTCATCGCCTTCTCCCGGAGCCAGCACCATCCTGTTACTGAAAACCCTCAGCTTATTATCACTGTTCAGTTTTATGCTGATGTTCGGGTTGATGGTGCAGATCACCACTCTGTGGCAATTTTTGATTGTCCTGTTTCCACTGTTACTGACTATGCAACTGTTTAAACTGCAAAACAAAAAATATGCTGCACTCTGGAGCATGCTCATTGTGTTTATGGGATCATTTATCGCCGTCAGTAATCCTCCTGTTTTTGATTATCAGCAGGTGATCGATGAAAATCTGGCAAAAGTCTGTGGTGTAATGCTGGTGTGGCTCTCGTTTGCTATTTTACGTCCCAGCTCAGATAAACGCCGTAGCCGCCGCCATATTCGTGCATTACGCCGGGAGTTCCTTGACCAGCTTGGGCGTAAACCCCACCTGAGCGAAAGCAGTTTTGAATCATTGATTTATCATCGTATTAATCAGCTCAACAGCAGTCGTGACGAAAACGCGCGAACCTGGTTATTACGCTGGGGAATGGTACTGCTTAACTGTTCACAAATTGCCTGGCAGCTACGTCGGTGGCAGACGCCGTCTGCAGCCCTGCACTCTGTTCGCGATGCGGTATTACATGATTTGCAAAATATTATCAGTGAACGCGGTGTTCATCATGTTTCGCTAAACGAAACACTGGCGACATTACAGCAACGTATTGATTTACTGATTAAAATCCGTCATCCACAGGAGATAGAGCTGGCGGGGATCGTCTGGCGCTTACTTTGCTCTCTTTCTCAGTTACAACCGCGTGAAACAACATCCTCGTAGACAGCAGGTACTGAGCAGCAACGATTTACGCTCAGTACCTGGTTTTTCATTTAGGGTACGTCGTAACCCAATGCCGCTTTACGGATACGGAACCACTGCTGACGGCTCAATGGCAGATCAACGGCGGCGGCTGCATTACGGACACGCTCAATCTTGCCGCTACCAATAATTGGCAATGGACGTGAAGGCAATTGCAGCACCCAGGCATAAATCACCTGTTCAATTGTTTCAGCACCAATTTCCTCACGGACATGTTCCAGTTCATCACGCAGTACCTGGTATTCCGCGGCATGGAAAATATCGCCACCACCCAGGCAGGACCAGGCCATTGGTCTGATACGTAACTGCTGGCACTGATCCAGTGTGCCATCCAGCAGAAGTTCCTGATGAATAGGTGAAATTTCCAGCTGATTCGTCGTCAGTGTAAAGGGGACTCGCGATTGCAGCAGAGAAAACTGCGCAGGTGTAAAGTTGGAAACACCGAAATATTTCACTTTACCGCTCTGATGCAACTGCACAAAAGCTTCCGCAACCTCATCTGCCTCCATTAGCGGATCCGGACGATGGATCAGTAGCAGATCAAGATGGTCTGTATGGAAATGTCGCAGAGAATTCTCTGCACTCTGGAGGATATGTTGTTTATCAGTACGATAATGTCCCAGCACATGCTCAGGTTTAGCTGTGGTGGCGATACCACATTTAGTGACCAGCTCCAGTTGATCACGCAATGCTGGCTTCAATTGCAATGCCTGACCGAACGCGGCTTCACACTGATAACCACCATAGATATCCGCATGATCGACGGTAGTAATGCCTGATTCCAGATGCTGTTCAATAAAGGTATTTAACTGCTGTGGCGACATCTGCCACTCCATCAACCTCCAGTAACCCATCACCATACGAGAAAATTCCGGGCCTTGTGGGGCGATTTGCAGACGTTGCAGCATAACTCTCTCCATTAAAAATCGATCTGACCGCAACACGCGGAAGGGGTTTAAAACAGGGTTGGTTGCTCTGGTTCATCCGGTACAGAAGTTGCCTGCGCTCGCAGCTGACGCAGATAACGCTGGCGGCATAAGCGCAATATTTCACGCTTTTGCGCGTCATTAAACTGATTCCAGTTAAAACGCTCATCACGGCTCCGCAGGCAGCCACGGCAATAACCACGAGTATCTGTCTGGCAGATACCGCGACAAGGGCTGGGAACCGGGAAAAACTCTAGCTGCTCTGCCACGCTTTCTCCTGCTGAACCATCTTGTTTCTATTGAAGATCGTTGAACGTGACTACGCAAGTGCGACAAGTCGTATTTTGTGCAAAAACACTCCAAATACAGACTTCTTTATCTTATTCGTCAACAGTTTTTAAGGTTCATCTAAGGTTTAACCGTTATCCTGTCCAGAGATGACACTGTTAGCGGAATACCATGAAATATCTTTTTAAGTTACGTTGTAACGACATTACGTTTAATCTTTTTACCGCACTGCTTTTTACTGTCCTGCTGAATGGCGTGTTTTTAGCACGAGCATGGCAGACTATTATTTATAATGGGTTGCATGACTAT
>Ga0157366_1001272_pt1 | contig 10185 bp, 8 predicted proteins | sample AttbisABBM1_FD_113149 | JGI IMG/M metagenome (GOLD analysis project Ga0157366, IMG submission 113149) | Fungus gardens microbial communities from leaf cutter ant in Botucatu, State of São Paulo, Brazil - Atta bisphaerica ABBM1 | ecosystem: Host-associated > Fungi > Mycelium > Unclassified ...
CAATAAAACCCTCGAAGATTCTAGCAGGGCGGCCACCTAACGGATCTCCCATTCCCAGAATAAGGAGAACATCGACGGAAGTAAGCAGGACACCATGCCACAGCTGCAGCTTCGGGAAGAGTAAACACAGAGCTATGGCTGAGCCCAGCAGCTCGGCCAAATCGGTCGCGATAATCGCAATTTCCGAAAGGACATACAAGGGGTAGAGTGCCAGCCACCGGTATAAACGTGTATGCTTGGGGCGATTGTATAAGAGTAGCCGAGAGTGGGAAGCCAGATCTGATACCATTGTGATAAGTATAAATCTAAAAATAACCCTAACGACGATGAACAGAACTCAAATGTCCGGATAGTCGAGCGGAGAGGTACTCGATGCAACAGGAAGTACCACGAGCAGAGCACGATGCCAATGCCAGAAAGCGATGTTGACGACAAACAAACAAACAGAGCACCCACCTAGACCAGTGACACATCCAAGCTTGCTTCCCAGCACCTAGAAGAAGATATTAGTATCAGCAACTCCTGATTGAGGAAAATGTGCTCTACCTGTAGGTATATGGCCAAGAGGCCAGCAAGCAGAACAACGAACAACAGCCTGTATCCATACAGTGAGCCAGCCTGCAGGTTGACTCCCCAATTGCCTCTGACGGAAGAAAAGGAATGAACACTTGGCGATGACTCTTGAAAGATGACTCACGGATCGAAATAGGCCACTGCACAGACGACACCAGCGCCAGTGCGTCGGATGTGCTTGAATGTTGTCACGCAGGCCCTCCTGAACCAATCAGGTGAGTTTGTCACGCGCCGTGACGGAGGACTAGTTGTGGGGGGCACTGTCATGGTCAAAGGCAGAGGTCAGTCAGAAGATGGAACAGGGCATTATAAGTGGAATTATTTGAAACCCAAGTCAACGGACAGAACGCGTCAGACGAAACGATAGTACGGTACCACCTTAGCCTTGGGTCATCCCAACATGGAACTTCCCGATCACTCTCTCTGCTATTGCATACCAACTCGACTTGCTCCCAGACCTCTCCTGCGTCTATTGACAGAGACTAAAACACAACAGAAAAAAAAAACAGAAATTCAAACTAAAACGGGATGCTGTATCGCTTCGAGGGGTCGTGTCGCTTCGCTGGTCGCCTACGCGCTAGGGTCGGAATTCCAAATAAGGGACGTCGTCTAATGCCATGAAAACTACACTCTTCAAGTTCAGCTACACCATCAAAAGGAGTCAATCGTTCTGGAACTTGAGTATCAACGTCTTTAACCTGTCCTCGTCGAGAGGATCCTGAGGGACTTGTACTTGCGCCCAACGTTAATACTGTCTGAGGTAGATGCGAGATTCTCCTCCACGTCCTGGTCCAAATTCGCAACTTTTCTCTGGATATCTTGGGCTTTCTTCGTCTCAGTCCTTCACTTTTGAGAGGAACCGCTAGAAAACTACGCTCATCTACTTGGGCTCGGCCTTTCTGCGACTGAGAAGACATGTCTTCCAAGACCCTTGAATTCCCGAGCGACAATGATCTTGATCTTCCCTGAGGGCCTGGAGAGTAAATATCACAAAAAGCGACAGACTGTAGTGTTTCCGGGGTCGGTGAGGTGAACGTAAGCGCTGGTATACAGTAGCCACCCTCGGATATCCCTTGCCATGCCGAAATCAATGATCCATGGTCAGTAGGGCTGATTATGTCCCAAAACATGACTTACCCGACGCATTTGCATCAGAACGTGGAGTTAGGCCCATTACCAGGGAAGGAGGATACCTTGCACGAGCCCTCTCATCGACAGAAGACTTTCCGGGACAAGATTAGCCAGTACATAATCCACACACCATCAGCACTCACTTGAAAATCCAGCAAAGATCCAAGGCTCGAATCGGATGTCTCGCTGTCGTACCTATCAGGCCTGCCGTTTTCTGCAGACTCGGCAGAACCAAGATGACGGTCAACCACGTGGGCATCTTCTAAAATGGGCGATAGCTCAAATAATCTTGAATTGGTTTGAGAGTTCACGTCACTTCGTCGTCTGATATCCTGAAGAAAATCAGAGTAAAGACTCAAGCGATCCTCTGTGGAAAGAACCAAACCAACCGATCCTTTTGGGCAAGGTGGTGACGCAATTAGAGGCGACACGTTCGAGTTCTTATTGCGCACTGGTGTCTATGATGTCTTTCGTGAAATCAGGCATATGGTGCAGCTGAAACGAACCCACGATTTTAACTGACGGAGGAGTGAATACTACCGTTTTCGTGCTTCTGCGCAGACTCCGATGAGGAGTCAGCGAAGACGAAGAGGCTACATCATCTATGGATCCCTAGGAGTACTGAGTTTGACCATTAGATGTCATTCTAAACACACACCGTAGAGATGTCCCCTGGAGGTGAGACAGTCGAACTTGGGTGCGCCTAGGAAGCAATCCAATCGCCGTTCACCCGGCTTAAATTGGAGAGAAAGAGAGATGTGCGCACCAATGACGAGAGGACCTGAAAGATGTCAACACATGAGTTTGTTGGGATGTATGCACTTTACCCGATGAGAGGAGCGTAAACAAGGCGAGGGGGAAGGAGAAGGGGGCGCGGAACATCTGCGGATAGCCTTCTCAGTAGAGTTGGTCAGTCTGGTGTCATCCCTCAGCGGAAATAGATGAGATAACCGCATACAAGTCTTCTGGAGAAAGAATGGTTTGAACACCCTTTTAACGAGCTAAAAACACTATCCGAAAACTGAGGACAGGTGAAGAACGTGTCTGTCGGCGATGACTAGTAACAGCAGACGTTAACAGCAGATTCGAATAGAAACTTGACTCACATTTTGCGGAGGACAGTGCTCAGGACATATGCACAATGTATTCCTTCGCCAGGAGACAGCAGTGCTATACGCAGATACGGCTGAGGCGTCTGAACTTTTGGGGCCAAGGGACTTGTGTGGAGTGCTAGTAAATACGTCGGGAGGGTTTCTAGAGGGATGTATCGCGTGTTTTTCCTGTGAAAAGACATGAATGTTGGGTGTTACGTTCAACAAATCTGTATCGCTGTCAGTAAATATGCTTTTAGATATGAGTAAGGCCTTGTACCTCTTTTTGCTGCACGTGAGGGGTAAACCGGCCTGTGGACTGGTGTTGGTAGTTCCTATCAAAGTAGTTAACTCAGGCAAACAGCTTGAAGAAGGATTGGCGAACCGGGTGAGGAAGAACAATCAAACTGAGGAATCTTAGGGTTGTTTTGAACATGATGGTGTGGACATGGGTCAGAAGTGTTGATGTCCAAGTTGGCGTCAACATGAACTGATGTCACCAGGCGCATCTGTTTGCACTGGTTTCAACAATTGCCTCTGAAAAGCCTCTCGACCACAATGTATCACTCGGCTAAATGCAATCGTGGAATCAATCCTCTGAAATACATGGATTCCACAGAAGGGAGACAAGCAAGCAGAATGCGACAAGACCACGGGACATGTTTGTTTTTCGAGTAGGAGCGAATGCATCCAGATGGGGTAGAAAACATTGCTTGCTATTCTGAGAGACTCTACGCAAGGCAGAATAGTTTCTGAGGTATCCTGTTCTTCGAGGAGCAAACTGGACAGTTTTCCTACTCATCCAAAACACACGGAAAGCCATTCAATAAAAATGATACACAGCCGGCCAGAGATTAAAAGTCTTGGCATAATTGTACTCAGGAAAATGGAGATACGAGTTCAAAGTGCAGGTCATCGAAATCCAGTCTTGAAACAACAAAACCGACCATTCCCGACTTCTGCAAACTAAGCGGCACATTCAAATAGAGAAATAACCCACAACAAACTGGCGATCGAGGAGAACATAACGCACAGCAACGGGAGCGTTCGTTCAATCATCCGCTAGAAATCTCGACGGAAGACTAGCCTGGCTTAGAAGTGATAATAAAGGAGCACTCATATCAACGGAATAATTGTGGTTGGGCCACCGGTTGCGCGGTGCACGGCTCTTTGCTGCCCCGACAGTCGGCAAAATCCAAAAAAGGGCGGTGCACGTGACGTGTAGATCTCTTTGCCGTGATTATTCCCCACAACACATTTTGGATAGCTACTAGGATTTCAAATCTGACAGATTAAGCAAGCTCGGGCCCCATCAAACACAGTCCTGATTGAAGGGAATAGGAAAGAGGCATCAACGGCAATCGATAGAATCGGGTATGCAAACATCAAAAAGAATGCCAAGTCGATATTATCTGTTTATTGGACTCACCCTGGACTTAACCCCTCGACAAATTTTCAATCCACCCTTCTGTTCTTCATGAGGACTTGTCGGTGATAGCCAATCCAAGTCCATCCAGATTTCTAGTTGAGTTCCACTGACAGCACAAAAAGCGCATCGCGATGAACTTAGGCTGCTTCATCTTGATACCAACGCTTCCCATCCCAAATAGTGACCCATTAGTGACCCATGAAAGATTCTTCTATGGAACACCGAGCTGTCGCATCGTTTGCATTTTCTCCCGCTAGGCACGTTCCAGTGAGTTTCTTCGATTACCGTTCTGACGAGAGTGTCTTTGGCTCTTACTGATCTATCCTGATCTCTTCCACTCTGCTGTATTGCGTGATAGATTGCCAGGGTAGGTTGATCCTTTCACTGTGCTCTTCGCCTTGTCAAGATGATTTGGATTCGCACTGTTGGCCACCTCTCCTTCATAGTAAACACCTAGATCTGGAGCTTTTCTATTGTGGATTGGCATGCACGACGGCGTTGACATCAGGATTATGGACATCATCACCCTCAATCCCTATCAACTGAAGATCTAGACCCCAAAAATAGGGGAAGATCTTCCCCATCTGAGCGAGTTGCGATAATCATTGGACAGCCATCAGCCGAGATTTCTGAACGGCGATAGAAACGATTGCAAAATGAATACCCAGAAAGTCATTACTATTCATACCTTTATCCAATCCGTGTCGACTCAACCCACTTCGCGAACGTAACTAGTAATCCTGTCAGCCGCTTCTACCCCTAACACACCTTCGACCCCTTTTCTTGAAAGGAAACAACGTACTTCCGAGTCTTAGTTTCAACCCCATAACATCAGATCAAACGTGCCCTCCTAAACTTCTGACGTATTGCATACGGCTGTCGTGACGATTCCATGGTTCATACAAGGACAGGGATGATTGGTTTGCGACCTTTTGAAGGCAAGCCTTCTTCCATGTCTTGAGCTGCTCGTACCCGACCGGAAAGTCGAGAGACTGACCTCACAGTTACGAGACTTTCGGCATAAGCGTCTTTGTGAACACGAACCGCTTCTCTTATAGTTCGTTCCTCAAGATCCTCTTCTGTACTCCATATCATATAACGTGCATGAAAAAACAAACATTTGATAAATGGTTCAATAGGGACTAGGATCGTCGACACAATATAATATAATGGACCGATGTCCAAAATCCGAAAACTCGACATCATCATAGTCCAGAACACTGGTACTTGATATTTATGACGTCTATTGTACGCCCCGATCATTACATCTTTTGTTCGATGGAGACAAAAAGCCTGCCTGCCTGCCAAGATTCCGTATATTCCCTTTCTACCAGTAGTGTCCCACCTCCGAGGACACCACGCCATCATCCGAAACGACAATAAGATGCTCCACATTAGATGAGTCATGGGGTGTCTGCATGCCAACATACGGAAATCTGAATAAAACCCTCTTTTGGCTGGCGTGGCGGGAATAACTCATGTGAAACCATCTGGAAGCACTTTCTCAAACATGAGATGTATCAGCCTAAAGAGATTCAGATGATGACTGTCTTCTAGGTAAGTCTCCATGTGTTTTCAGCTCAGTTGCGAGTTGATTAATTGCTCAACTCTTTTTGGATCCTGATGTAATGGATGTTGATGAACGGTTCGGTGTATGATTCCTTGTTGCAAGTCGTGCGAAAGTTTTCCGAAAGTTTTCCGATCATATGGGCTCCTGTTTCTTCCTTTGGAGGATAAGGATAAGGGTGTGAACCAGTACACACATCTGTTCTGTTCACAGCACCATCTTCGGGTCAACAAGTTTTATTAAACCTAATCTATCTACTATTCAGTTTCAGTTTCAAACACATATATCTCATTTCAAGAGCCTGGACTCTGAGCAGAGGGTTTCATTCATAGTGGGGAGCTTGAAGCTCGCTACACAAGGCCACTCTCTTTAAATGATATATACATAAAAAAACTTGTACATGAAGTTGGTACTCCTTTCTCGAAATTAACTGATCAGGAGTGTTGATCCTGCCCATAAAAATTCTGGGGGTCGAATGGACTGTCGGAATCCTTACTATTCAATAGTTGGAGCAGATGGTCAATAGCGATTCAAACGGCCTTCCTGCTCAGTTTGACTCCAAAAGTAGTCCAACGAACCATCATTGAATTACATTGTATGTGCTTTGCTTTACTGGACATGCTGGAGTCAACTGGCGTCCGAAGGTCATCTTCAAGTAATAGTAAACGAGGCGAGCGGCAGGACACAATTTAAAGAATTTACCCCAGTCTCTGAGGAAATGTATAGCGCTTATACCATAGAATGTGTCTGGAACGACCGCGAACAATTACCTGAGATGGTCTATGAAAGGCCGAGAACACCTCTTCTTTATCCCTAGGCAGAGACCGGAAAGCCGAGTCATGAACGTTCGAGGAAACCGCAACCAACGCCTTGTAAGTTTAGATCGTATGGCGTACTGATGGGCAGGGAGATTAGGGCCGTAGCCATTAGTACACAAACTCAAGATTTACCGAGCCCTTTCCACCGATATTGATCTTAATATTCTGCCATTGCATAAAACCACCCTGCACCCTGATCAAGCCTTCTGGTTCTTGGTTAGTAGAAAAGTTTGAAGTTCAGAACTCCTGACAAGATACGGCTTTCCCGTAATCCCTGGATATTTCAAATTAGAGTGCATCAATTTAGGTGTGGAGAAAATAAATATTTGAATAGACACTTGTTGGTAGCGGTTTTCGACCTACAAAGCAACAATACCACAGCTCGATCAACATTGGTATGTGACAGGCAGCTAGGCAGGGCTTAACCAACATATCAAAGCTTCCACGCACCTTGCGTTACTGTCTCCACTTCCAGCATACTCGATGACACGCATGGTGGAGATACAATAGATGTGCGACGATCGAGGCAGGCCATTTGTATCGTAAAATCTCCTTGACCTCGGTCCAAGGGAATCCTTTCACATTACCATATTGAAAACCGAAGCGACAAACTTCTTTGTAGTCGCTTTACCATCGGTCGTATTGTGATAAACGTTCCACTTGATTGATTCTTTGAGTACAAGGGTTGATCCCCGTGTGTCTACGTTTTCTTCTCCGGTCCGCTTATCCTTTACCTTTGTCCGATAATCTGGTGCGCCAACTCTTGATTGATAGGATCTTCTTGACGGGCTCCTTTCTTTTTGGTAATCGAGCATTCAATTGACCAGTGAACCACCTCTAGAAGATCTCGCAGTACTGCGCAATGACCCAACCGATTAATCTATCCCCGAAGCGGTTATACGTTAAAGTGACTTTGAACACTGACTCGCACAAATCGAACACCTATCGTATACAAATTCCCCCCTTCCCAGACGAACACACAAGTTTCAATTCTTGATAGAAAATCCAAGTTCACTATTCATCGTAACACCACCGATATACAATCAATTACGAAACGAACGAGTTCTTCACAAGTTCGAAGAAGCTAGAAAAAAAGGGGGGATCGATGAGGTCATCATCTTATTGAAAACGCAGAACGAACGCGGAAATGAAGAAAATATCAGACAGAAACTACCCTACCTGTCCCCCGTCTATGTTTTATAATAGCCACTTCCATGAGAGAATCAACCTACCGCCCAAGATCCTCCTAACAATGAAATTCACGGCCAAAATGCATGGTATTTTGAACTCTCTGAATCTTTTTATTTTACCCCAAATGGCCCGGCCACTTAATTGATGAATTGAAGGGCAATTGAAGGGCTTAATGTAGTGATTGTCTTAACGTCATATGCACATTTACTTTTGATTGATTATAAAAAACAACAACAATATCCCGGAATGTTTTGGGTCCGCGGGGACTGTAGAACAAACATCATCTAGTTTTTATATAAAGATCCAATTCTATTGATCTCTTATGACCAGCAATGGAGGATATATATATATATAAGCACCCCCAAGACAACAAATAATCAAACGTCTACAATAACGTCTACAATAGTGAATGCAAAAAAGTAGTGCAATGGTGTAGAATATATGTATGTATGCTCATGAAGTAGATGCTCGTTCACATTATATACATGTACACGGAAGAAAAATAATCGCATGGTGTGTCAAATTGCAAAGCAAAAAAAAATAAGCGGAACCCAAAAAAGGGACCCACATACTGACGAGCAGCGGGAAATGGAATTATAAACCAAGAAAATGAATGAACAGCGGGTCGGATGAGGATACATCAGAGATATCAAGTTCACACTGCAAAAGGATCTGAGAGAGGGCACCAGCTAGACAACTGTGTCCCCTATCAACAAGAAAAGTGAGAGCTCCCAATCTCACCCACTCTCATGAGCATCATCATCATCCTTCCTCCGACTCATGACAAATGCACTCTCCCAAGTTGGGAGACTCGGGTCCAGTGCGGCAAATCTCCAGTTTCCAACAAAGGTCTCGCTCCCGACGAGGTATCCGTAGAAGAAGATAAAGTTTTGATGAGGCCAGAACTGTGGATCGCCAGGCTGATCCATGAGTACACTTGCCTCGAGCACTGAGAGGAAGCAAACGTACTGAACGTCGAAGGATGCCAATTAAACCGTCCCAGGGACGGACGCGACCGTAGAATGTATACGCGTTCCACGCAAGAGCGTGACGACGATCGGTCTACTGATGGGATGAGAAGGAAGGCTTTGAAGGAGGATAGAAAATATACGTACAGTGCCTTTGAAAATGATGTCCTTGATTCCATTGCACAGAGGGATTTTAGCTCTGTCTGTGCCACGACGGACAGGACGTGTCCTGGGATAGACGACTTGGGCATTGACATCTTGCAAGAACTCTGGTGATTCTTCCTCGTCGACTGTGATATCATCCTCAGGCTCAGCATCATGATCGTCATCATCCATGGGGTCATCTGAATCCGACTCGGAGCTTCCGCTTCCTAGACCCACGCTCTCGAACAAGCGGTCAATGGATCTCCAATCCCTTGCATAGGCATCCATGACGGCCTCATGGTCTCTGTCATCCAAGGCTTTTGCATTCTTGATTGCATCCTCACGTTCGCGACAGGTCTGGCAGTGATCAGAGCCGTCATGGATGGAGACATCGTCGGCGGTGGTGCGGTGATCCGACCTGCGGTCGAACAGCTTGTAAGGCCATGGTGGAGATGCGTGACCGTCGAGTTTGACAAGGATATTTTGGGAGTGACCGGGGTCTGTGTCAAAGTGGAGATTGCCGAGGGGACCTGGGAACCACGCATTACGCATGGAGAGATCTGACCACGTGTCGAGGGGAAAGGGCACGTGCCCTGTCATAGCATGGAGTTCCTTGAGGCGCATGAAGAGAGGCTGGTGAGTGAGGTGAAGGGCATCTTCAGTAAAGTTGGGGGGACAGGCAGCGTGGGAAATCAGATGACGCATGACGGCTTCGGGGGGCAGCTGCACAACGGAAAAAATCAAAATCAAAAAATCAAATCAATAATCATAATAAACATACGGCGAGTCGGCCCTGCCACAGGCCGTCCATACAGCCGGGCTCGTACACCCTACCTGGCCGCCACTTGGGACTCTGCAGCCATGCATTCCCACACAGCCGGCGTCGCCAGTAGTCAGGGTCCCACAGGATGCTGTGGTCTGTGAGAGCGTCATCGCGGATGCCGTTGACGCGCTTGCAGCCTTCGGCCCAGTCCCACGTGACAGACGGCGGCGGTGCAGCCCCACGGTGCGCATTGACCTCGATAAAATCTTCCTGGACGGGGTGGGGCTCGGTGGATGCTGGGGCCTCGGCACGCGTGCGCGGGAGATGTGGCGGGATACTGAACGGGACGGTTTCACGGCGAGCAAAGTAGAGCAGTTTGGCGGCCGGCGTCACCGGAGGCGGGGCAAATGCGGGCATGGAGCCAAAGTACGGGAGGGCAACAAGCCGGCCGGGATCGGCATAGACGGGATACGGGCCGTGTGCGGACGGCATGGAGATAGAAAAGGCCGG
>Ga0157366_1001273_pt1 | contig 10182 bp, 7 predicted proteins | sample AttbisABBM1_FD_113149 | JGI IMG/M metagenome (GOLD analysis project Ga0157366, IMG submission 113149) | Fungus gardens microbial communities from leaf cutter ant in Botucatu, State of São Paulo, Brazil - Atta bisphaerica ABBM1 | ecosystem: Host-associated > Fungi > Mycelium > Unclassified ...
AGTACACTCTCAGAGGTTTAGGAGTGATTTAGAAGTTCAATAATGATGACAATGATGATTAAGATCAATACAGATATTAATGATAAATAATGAAAATTGATGTTGTTAAGTCTGTCTAATCCTCAGACATAGAGGTATATATAAGTGATAGTCTGTACACAAGCTGTTTCTATTACATAATTAAAACTCATACCTGATGGGAGCTGGCAGGCTAATTTTAAAAGGTAACTAATTATGTCACTATATTGATATGCTTGTATCTCTATAAGTACTTATTACTATAAGATATACTATATATCATTGGAAACAGCTTGATGAGCACTTTCCAATACAAGTTTGATTGTGTGAATCTGTCCAGCTGTTCATAAGATATTAGCAAACAAAGCTTTTATAGTTACTAATGACCTGATATCTTGGTTGTTTGTTGTTGCTTTTGTACATCCTATATATGTGCAGATAGCCCTCATTTGGGGCTTTCAAGCACAACTTAGTTTGTGATTATTGGTCTACTAATTGTGGAGATACAAGCTGAATGAAGTTTGTAATACAATTCAAGGGTTCTACTTCTGACTTTAACTTTAAGTCTTAAGTCATAACAATAGTTCCAGATGTGTCAAATCCAATAGACTATATAAATCTGAACACTACCAAGAAAAGGCATGGTGTTATAAAGAAAACTTGAAGATCAATCCTCTAAAGCTCAAAGTAAAGAAGAGCAAGCCTTATTTCTACTCTTTCAAGTATATAAACTGCAAAGAAGATCATCAAGTAGACAGTAACACATGTCTATATTAAAGAAACTGTTTCAATAAGAGTTGGCACAGTAAGAAATAATAGAAGCTTTACAATAGTAGAATACATTAGTAGTAATTCTTGTTATATTTTCTTTTTCTTTCTTTCTTTTTCTTTTCTTTTTCTCTTAAAAAATAATCAACTTTATTTACTTTCACTTCTTTTTACTTTTCTATTTTCATTTTATTTTATTTTCTTATTTAAAACTTAGAGTTGGGGTTAGTATGATTATTACATATCACATGTCACAGTTATATAATTATATATCACAGAAAAATGTAAAAAAATTTGAAACAATAATATTATATCACATGTCTTTTGAAATAGACTAGGTTTAGTATAACATGAACTATTAGCTATATATATATATATGGTAGACATTTTATAGCTGAAACTTTATCAAGTCCTCTTATATTACCCAATACAATATTGTTCTTTTGCTCTTATACTTGAGCCTAAGTTTATAATATAATACAAACTTTCTAGAATAATCTTAACTTTGTCTTATATACTATACTATCTGTTTACTATGTAGTTATAACTTTAGAAAATAGATTGAAGTTTCAAAAATAATGAGTACTAATGTAGTATGTTGCTATTGAATACTGGAATTGAGTTTACTTGAATATTTGATTATCAAACTAGCAAATTACAAATATAACTACTAGTCTTATATATAAAATTAATAGGAGATACTTGAAGATTTTAAAGTATAACACTAAGCAAAGGTTTCAATAATGAAACACTAAAAAAAATCAATAGAAGAACTCTACTATAAAAAGCCAAGTTCAATAAGAGTATTTCTACTATGAAAGACTGAATACTCAAAAAGTTCTGAAAGAATTGTACTATAGAGACATATTGTAGAAAGTATGGCTATCATAAAAGATAAGCTTTTACTAGAATTATATAAAATATTACTACTACAGAAGACAGTCTTCAGAATAGTATATAACAGCTATAAATAGTTATAAATAGAATTGATAACTAGAATATGAAGAAATAGAAAAAAGTTTACAATTACTTGTACTTATACAAATAATATAGTGAGTGAATCATCAGATAAAAAAGAGATAAAGAGAGCAAAAAAGAATTTGAAAGATTAGTATAACATGAACATATATGCAAATTGAATATTCAAAAAGTTCAGGATGATGAACTGTAAAATAAATACTACTTCTAGTTAAGATTTCTCTTTTATCAAATAATAAACTAGACATTAAGAAGGGAAATAAATAAATAAAGAGAGTATTATACTGAGAAGTACTAAAATCACTGATATAGTTACAAATAGTAACACAATCTAGCCTCTTATTTGTAGTCAATCTTTTATCTTGTTTTTCTATTAGATATGGTTCATATCTTATTATCTAAGATCTAGAAGTAACATCTTAAAAGTCCAGAACTAAGTGATTTATGTTATTTGATTTATGTTATTTGAGAATATGGAAAACAGAAAGAACAGAATGTCTTTTAGCTTTAGCTTATGTATTGCATTTTTATAAGTCACACTAGTTACATATTTTGGATCAAAAACTAGAAACTTAGAGATTGGAAAACCACCAAAAGATGGTAAAGTATGTCATTACTAACACTAGAAGAGAAATGCTAGTTTTAATTAATTTTCAGGATGACTACTACAGTATAAATTACCAGATTATATACTAGTTAGTATACCTAGAGTAGCTATCTGGAATGTAATTGCTAAGTGAGTTACTCTAATTACTTGTGATCCTTAGATGTTAAGGAAGGAATATCTATGGAGTTATCTTGGACTAGTGAGAACATCCAAGATAAAATAAATGGGTTTGATTCATACTGAAAGAGGTTGGAAGCTTGGATGAAAGGTAAGTGATTATTTGTGGATTGGAACAAATAAGGTTGAAATATGAGATGTGACACTAATACTAGAAATAAGTGTTAGTTTTTGTTGATTTTCAGAATAACTAATATAGTGTAAACTACCAGATTATATACTAGATATACTATCTAAGATAGTTATCTAGAATGAAGACTATTAAGTGAGTTATTCTGATTTCTAATGATTCTTGGATATTAGAAAATAGAGGTTTATAAAGTTAACAAAGACCAGTAAGGACATTCAAGGTGAAATAGAGATAAGTAATCTGTACTAGATGAGAGTGCAGATAAGGGAAAAGAGGTTATCTATGAGTTAGAACAGATATAGTCAGAATATGATGTAACATAAATGAAAATAACATAACTAACTTTTTGACTAAGCTACTTTCGAGAGATATTATAAGGAACCTTATAAGAACTTAAGTCTTTGTAGTCCAGAAGATATAGAAAAGTATATAGATATGATAGACTAAGTAGCTATCATGCCTGGGGAGTGTTGGTTAAGATATAATATCACAAAAATGACTATTCCCATTTTTAATACTATCTACCATTTTCTTCCCTTATCCATAGTATGATTACTCAATCAAATCCAGTAGATGGACTGCTGGCTGATGTTTAGACCAGAACTATATAGTTCACATTCTTTACATATAAAGAACATCAGATTTAAAAAAATAATTCTCAGTCATTCACATATATTTATGTCAGATTAAGTATATGTTTACTAATACAGATAAGTTACAATACTTGATCTATACTCTAAATAATTGATCTGTTCTCAGACAAGTACTCAATGCTTAATCTGCCCTATACAACCAATTGTGAACTTCTGCCAGAAGCAAGAACCACATCTAATAGTTATGAGGTTCTTACCTCAGAAAAAATAAATTCACAATGTTATGACATGATAGAAAAAAGAACAACAACTGGAATAAAATTATTTATCTGGATTAATGTAAGTCTCATCTGGTGTAGAAGATAGATATTTCTGAAATGGTCTACACAACTAGTGTATATTTATTTATAGATATTATTATATAGGAGTGGATATCATCGGGCAATAACAATTTGTTACGAAAATCTATCAACTCAGTGGCCAAAATTATAAAGGTATATGATTGACCAGGCTAGAACTAGAGAAGTATTATGTTACATCTGTTGGAAGGAAGTGCACAGCAGTATGGTGCAGTGTGGACAACTAACAACTACTTACCTGTGGTGTACACTTCTATGGAGAGCTGAAAGGGAGCAACGGCAAAAGATGAGTAGTATTGGTAGGAGGTCAACCTACGTGTAAATTTTACATCTACTACCTAATTAAGACTACTGATCGTGGGCCATACACTTACTAAGCGGAGTGCTTCGCAACAACATCCTGGTATTCATACTCAAAGGAGATGCATCTCCTGTGGATCAAGTGTTCCTTGCAAGGCGTAGTCAGGGGTGACATGAACAATTTGATGCAGGTATACACTAAACACAACGAAATTCATCCTTTGGGGATTTATTAATAAACAGTTTCAGAAGCTTTCCCTAAAACTGACTTGTCAGTCCAACTCTGTTTTTCTACATATATGAGACCAGTCTCCCGCGCTGTGGATTGCCCTTCGGCGATTCAGCAGGTCCGTCATCAGCGCTAACGTCAAACTAGACAACGGTAATGGTGTAGAGTAGATTATTTCCGAACTTCGAGGCCAATACCCACATCAATTTACTTCATATCGCTCATCTGTCTCTTTTTAACCCATTGTCAACAGCACTAGAAATTCACACCCCCCAGGTAGTCATTATCCCTTTCCCTTTCCCAAGTTTACTTTGACTGACTCACACCAATTACCAGGTCTTGAAACATGCATTACTCCAGTAATGCTTCTATTGATTCCAAACTTAGTTCAATTTATCAGCTTCCTTCCGAAATCCTGGAGGAGGTTTTCTTTCATTGTGTCCCTCCTTTCCAATCCCCCTCATACAAAGAAGCTCCGCTAGTCCTCTGTCTGGTGTGTTCCTCTTGGCGTGACGCCGTGCTGCAGTCACCTCGCTTATGGAGCAAGGTCACCATTGACATAGTGGATTTAGTGTCCCAAATTCCTCCATCCTCTGTCAAGGGCCCAGTCTTTCCAACGATTGAGTTTCTTCGATGCTCCCGAGATTACCCCTTGTCGATTCAGTTGACAGCCTCTTTGCCTTTGATGTTCGACCACCCGGAATGGAAATCGCAGTTTGACTCTATTTTGGGTCAAGTACATGGTCGTATCCGAGAATTGAGTTTATCTTCCTCATGGCTGAGCAAACTTCTCCGCATGTCCGATCAAAACATTCAATTTCCCCAGCTTGACAGTGTCAACGTGACGTCCGGGGAATCCTCGTTCGATTCCTTTCCCGTACTTTCGACTGTCTTCGCTCATTCCACCCTCTTGCAACGGCTTGGTTTTGCTGCTCACCTTTCTGTCGATACAGCATTGAATCTGGCCATCCCGTGGGCACAGCTCACACACATCACACTGGCCGACGTTGATTTTGATTCATGGAACTACATCTTCCCACGTTGCATCAACATACAGTCTGGCACCTTTGTGATTTCTGGTTCCTCCTCGCGATTACCACTGTCTAAAACTAAAATCACCTTCACATCCCTGACTTACCTGGCCATACAAAATATGCGATCATCTCACACTCCCCTGACTTTAGAAGGTTTTAGCTTCCCCAATCTTCGAGAGTTAATACTCGAGTGGAATCGCTCACTTGGATTTGATACGAGTTTCCTTTCCACAATTAATCGCCTGGAAAAACTCGCGATATCAAGTCCTATGTCTCAGTTGAAAAATGTACTTTCGGTCTTCAGCTTGACCCCATTCGTCTCCCATTTTCATTTGCTCAACGATTTCAGTCACAATGAGCTTTTCGACGCCCTTACCTATCATGCTTATCAACAGCGGCCATTGTTGCCGTATCTTCGATTGCTCGAAGTTGGGATACCACATTGGAGCTCGGTGCAAAACGAGGAGGCGGCACTCGATTCTCTGAAAAAGATGCTGAACTCACGACAGCGGATTTATCCCAACTCCAAGATTAGGCAGTTAGAGATTCTACGGGTGAGCACAGGGAAGCATGTTTCTCTCGGAGTTCAAGAAGCATTGCAGACCCTCACAAGCACCGGTCTCCTGCTAGAGTTTTACCCGGCTGTCGCTACTGTAAATTGAAACCAAAAGTGATTCAAATAAATTTTTGAATTTCTGATGGCCCACTCGTAGACGTGATATTTGTGGAGTACGAATATTTAATTCTTTAATGGATCAATAAATTTCTTTCCTCATTTAGATCACTCATGCCAATGGAGCCTCGTAAGGATTGGAGTCGTTGCTGGGGCTCTGAACAACCCCATTGGAAATGTTCCGGGTGTCTTCCTTGCCTCGCTTCTGAAAATCATCATCACTTAGCCGATTTCATGAACCTTAAGCCCATGGTGTCTACTTCATTCAGTGCTATTTGTTGATCAACAGTATGATACAGATCTGGCCTACGCATATCATTGAGAACCCCTGAACCCTGCCCATAGCGAGATCGAAACATATCAAATTCATGATGCATCTTCTGAGAGTAAAATAAGTAACTTACTGTTAAACACAAAAATGGGAAACTTACGGTCATGAACCAAGACGATATTTTTAAGTATGGCATAGTGTTCATTCTGCTCAAGTTCTATCCCTAGAGACTGTGCTTCTTTACCGAAGGCTTCCACATCTAGAATCATCTGTGCTTGTATACGTTCCTCATCACGACTATCATCGGTTTGGGGGTTGCCAAACAATGAGAATGTTGACTTTTTCCCTTTTTTGAGCTTCCGAAGTGACTCTTCCGTCTTTTTCATGGCAGCCAAATATGAAATGTACCTGTGTTGTTGATTAGTATTAGTACAATGTACCTGTCAGGATAAGTAAGTCTTTTACCTTTGTGAAACATTGTCAAAAATTTCCTGTGAGTACCCTTTCAAGTAGGTATCTTTTAGGGTTCGGCCTGGGCCATCAGAGGAACCGATTGCAAAGAAGAGTTTAATGGCTCGGAAGATGGTTTGGACAAAGTAACTTGGCTCCGTCGGGAGTCGCTTGTGCGACATGGCACGGAACTGAGATGGGATTGATCGAACGGGAAGCAGTGCCTCGCAACAATGTTTAGTCAAAATAGAAATAATCTGGGCAGATGCTCGCTGAATGGTTGCGGTCATTTTAGAAAGAACTCGCTTCAAAACCTCTAAAAAAACGTCAATGGCGTTTGAAAAGCATTTACAATAGAAATTCACCCCGAGGTCCATCACTACCGGCAACTTCCACTATCCCAGGCGGAAGTATAATTCTGATTTCCTGCTGCCACAAGTTGTCGATCTTGTTCTCCAACAATCTGAGGTCACTTATCATGGCAGCGTATTGTTGTAAGAGGATTTCATCATCAGCAATATTCTCTACAGATGTAGTTTCATTAGGGGGATTAGCTGATGTTGTTGGAAGAGACATAGGATTGCTTTCTCCGATAGTCGCATAGGCTGAATGAAGCCAAGTAGCATATCTGTTCAAAAGCTGTTTGTAGTGAGTAAGAACTTGTGACAAGATGAGACACTTGTTACTTACCTGCAGTGTCAGTCGCCAGAATCTGTGACTAAGCTCTGGGATGAGGACTTCAGGACTCCAGCACATTGTGACCGCCCTCCAAAGCGACACGGTCTGTCCCAACAAGAAATCAGTTTCGGCTGGAGATGAATGAGTAAAGAAACAGACAATGTTGGAAGAATCTTGGAAGGAAGACAACTTACCCTTCATCACGGACGGTTCAACACTAACTTCACTGAAGGCTTCCTCAAGACTGACAACTATTTCTTTCCAACGAAGCTGAAAATAGACGGGAAGCTGCCATCGCCGGTCAAACTCGTGATAAAGGTTATGTCTCCTCATAGCGTGAATAGCTTGAGCCGAAGGAGCGTAGAGCTCTAGACATCGAAGGAAATTTTGGGTGGTGTCATAATTCTGTAAATCACTCAGACCAGCTCTGGTAGGCTATTTACTATGCTCACCTTCCGGAGTTCATCTGGTCGACCTGTTGCAAACACTGCGTCCCCAATATCGTTTATAATGGCATTCGCAATCTCCTCCCAGACAACATGGGCTAGTATTTGAAATCCCACTACAGTGTCTTCCGCCCTCATGACCTCACTGGTCGATATCTTTTCCTTTGGTACCTTACCGTTTGAAATTCTCTCGGCTATTTCCATGATATCCTTAATGTGACGGAAGACAAAACGCAGAATCTGATTGTAAATTTGCGCAAGGGGATTGTCAATATCCTCTAGCAATATGATATGCGGTGCAGCAGGTGGAATGGGCATGTGAGATGACGCAAGATCTTGGTGAGATGCAGTGAACGGGGTATACGGTGTCCGAAGGGGGAATCCTGAAGATGGCAGGATTCCAGAATAGAAGGGAGTCTTCGGAACAGAAGGAGACCGTGGTCCCTCCAAGACATTAGGGTAGACGGTCTACAATGGATTCAAGAGAGAGAAGATGAGAAAGAAATGTGGTGTACACACCTTCCTCAGAAAAGGCCTGACGACCTCACGCCTTAGCAGATCTTCTGCGTCACGCCAGAGACCAAGAGCATCATATGTACGAATGCATTCCCTGAGGTCAGTGAGGATTTTCAGTCGTTCGATCTCTAATAATCGTCCATCAGATTGGGTATCTCGCGTGCTTGTCAGCAACGCTGCGAATAGATGATCGAGATCAGACGACAAAGTTGACTGTATGCGATCGATACGCTGCGTTTACGTTGTTCAGCCGAAAAGTGACTACTCCTAGAGAAGGATATCTCACAAACCCATTGTAGCTCGTCTATAAAAGCACAGTTTTCTTCCCGGGCCTTTGATGCATGATAAAGTAGCTGCGTGTACTCTGCTGCCACTCGTGCTATATGCTTTGCTCGGTTGCTTCTACCTCTGGGGCTCGACTATAAGCAGTACGCTGACGTGAATGGTGCAGTTGCAATACCTTTCCTCGCTTGTATCATCCGTAAGATTGGCCCGAGAAACGCTGTCCTCTTGGTCTGGCGACGCGATCGAGAGTAGAGATTCCAGACGTGTCACTGATTCCGATATCTTGAGAAGCAAATGTAAAAGGGCCTGGATAGATAATGAGCTTCGAAGGAATAGTGCCGGCATAGGTGCCAATACTTTTTCTTCCCGTAAAGTGGAGCGCTTGTTGAGTTTCTCTTGTATGTTGTCCTGTATTGCCTGTAATTCTGTCCTTGATTCCTAGACTCCTCTAAGACAGATGCAAGCTGAAATTAGATTGCATACCAATACGGTGCTTTGTAGACGACCCAACGGACCGCGCAGGCTCTTCAGCTTCGAACCTTCGCTTCGCAAGTCCGTACTTAGACTTATGAAGGCCTCGTAATCATTGTTGATGAGTTGCACGAGTTCTTCTTTGAGAGTAGATAGGTAGTCCCGCAATTCTGCCCGTAGTTCGGGAAGGGTTGTGGTTGCGCGTGAAAGTAGAAATTCCTCTGGGTTGAACACTGTAGCGGTGAGAAAGGGGTTGTCGTGCGAAAGGGGGACAAAGTCTGGCAGATTTTCCGCGAGCTCGGAGGAGGAATTTCGTCTCGACGTCATGAAGGCAGAGAGAATGTGATCCGGTGCTATTCATAGCTAGTCTAGTCATGACTTCCACTCCTACGTCCTCCTCCAATCCACCACGTCATGCCCTCACAGCCGTCGAGAAACAGCGCGCACAGCTCGACCGCCTGCTCAAGGATCCAACAAAGCCGGCATACGTGCCCCTTCCTCCGAAGGAAAAATCAGTCCGCCCCGCACGCGAAATGATGAAGAACGTGCAAGGCTCGAGTGCGGGTGCAGGTAGTGGTGAATTCCACGTCTATAAATCTGGAAGGCGCAGAGAATATGAGCGTCTCAAGATTATGGACGAGCAGGCACAGAAAGTGGGCGGCTTAGTTCGTCCTCTCTTGCAGATGTTGCTAATCTAAATCCAGGAGTCTCTCACTGCCGAGTTTGAGCGTAAACGCAGAGAAGCCCAAGAAGCCGCTGAAGCAAAGACTGCGAAGAACAGGGAAAAGCGTCAGAAGAAAAAAGAAAGAGCGAAACAAGGTCAGGGAAAATCTGAAGAAGTTAGCAGAACCGATGGTATTTCCGGAACATCTACTACAGAGGTGCCCCTCAAAAAACGGCGCTTGGTCGACGGCAATGAATTCGTCTTTAAGAAGCCTGGAGAAGGGAGTGGTGATGAACAGGACGGGGACCTCCAATTTTATGAAGCATCGGAGGAACAAGCATCGCACAATGTTCTTAGCATTCCTCAAACTCCCACTCTGCTGCCAGTCGCTGAGCAAGTCAAAATAACGATTCATGAAGACGATTGAAGACCTCTGAGACTTCTCACCATTCAATCAGGTACGAATAGTCCAAGTTCTCATTTTGAGTTCAAGTTCTGACAGCCTGGAATTTAGGCTTGAAGCCCAAACCCTGCC
>Ga0157366_1001274_pt1 | contig 10182 bp, 5 predicted proteins | sample AttbisABBM1_FD_113149 | JGI IMG/M metagenome (GOLD analysis project Ga0157366, IMG submission 113149) | Fungus gardens microbial communities from leaf cutter ant in Botucatu, State of São Paulo, Brazil - Atta bisphaerica ABBM1 | ecosystem: Host-associated > Fungi > Mycelium > Unclassified ...
GTCGGTCACGGTCAGCACGGTACGCGCCGAGGCGGCGAGGCCCGGGATCTGGCCGTTCATGCCAGCGGCGATGCTCTTGGCGGAGTCGCCTGCTGCGTAGGTCACCGCCTGGCTCTTGCCACCCCCTACCAGGGTGACGGTGCCGCCGGAGGCCAGCGCATTACCGCTACCGGCCACGACGCTACCGGCCGAGGTGCTGGCACCGGAACCGATCTGGTTGGAGCCCAGGGCGGTAGCCGAGGTGTCCTTCAGGGTGACGTCGATGGTCTCGTAGGCGTTGGCACCGATCTGGAAGCTGGTGGTACCGAAGGAGCCGTCCAACAGCTTGCGGCCACCGAAGGTGGTGGTCTGGGCGATCCGGGTCAGTTCGTTCTGCTGCGCGGTCACTTCTTTCTGCAGGGCGGAGCGGTCGGCGTCGCTGTTCGAGCCGTTGGCCGACTGCACGGCCAGGTCACGGATACGCTGCAGGATGTTGGTGGACTGCTGCATGGCGCCTTCAGCGGTCTGCGACAGGGAGATGCCGTCGTTGGCGTTGCGGGTCGCCTGGTTCAGACCGTTGATCTGGTTGGTCAGACGGTTGGAGATCTGCAGACCGGCAGCATCGTCCTTGGCGCTGTTGATGCGGCTACCGGTGGACAGGCGCTGCATGGAGGTCGCCAGGGAGCTGGACGCGTTCTGCAGGTTACGCTGGGTGTTCAAGGAAGGGATGTTGGTATTGACGGTAAGGGCCATGGTGGCGTCCTCCAGTAGAACCTTGTGTGCCTGAGCATGCGAGTGGGACCTGCTTGCTCAGGCGCCCCGATGATTCGCATTCAAGTTAGTTATCGGTGCCTATCGTCAAACCTTTAGAATTTTTTGCGATTTCCTTCGCCAGAAGCTTGACAGCAAGCGACATACCGATGCGTGCAAAGGGGTTATCGGCAGGAGTGTCGATTCATTTAGTCCTGTCGCAGCAATTTCGAGCGGTGGCAAAAGCTGCCTGCCAAGGTAGGCAGCCTTAAACGTTCGGACAAAATGAACAGCGCCCGAATGACGGGCGCCTATTGACGTAGAGGGACGGCAGCGACGGGATCTCGCTGCTACAGCAGGATCAGTCAGGTAGCCAGGCGGCTCGCCACGCCAGCAGGTTCTCGCCTTCCAACATCCAGTCACGGTGGATACAAGCACGCAACTCGGCCCCTAAAGCCTGGGCAGCGTTCAGATCTGCCAGATGTTCGCGAATGGCATCCAGCCAGTCCTTGTACTTGTTGCGGACCAGGGTCACCGGCAGGCCGCAGCGGTAGGGTTCGATATTGGTGGCCACGATGGGAAAACCGCAGGCGCCGAGTTCCAGCAGGCGCAGGTTGCTCTTGCACTGATTGAAGTGATTGAGCTCCAGCGGCGCGATGGCCAGATCCAGATCCAGGCTGGCGAGCTTGGCGGGGAAGGCCTCGATCTCGAGACCGGGGTGAAATTCATGGGGCGGTGCGCCAGGCGGGCTCATGCCGAGGAATACCCAGTCCACTTCGCCGGCCAGCGCCCTCATCACATCCACCACCAGTTGCAGATCGCCCGTATGGCTGGTGCCACCCGCCCAGCCGACCCTTGGCCGGCCTGGACGGCGACCGCCCTGCAGGTGCCCCCACCAGTGCACGGGTAGGCGATTGGGGACGACGCGAATGTCTGGATTGAAGCCGCGCATCGCCTCTGCCAGCGGTTCGGTGGAGACGGTCAGACGGTCGGCGATGGAAAGTGCCTGACGCAGCGCGCGAGAGACTTGCGACGGCTGGAAATGTTCACGGTGGACACTCTTGAGCGGCAGGTTGCCGAGCAGATCGTCCAGGTCATAGACCAGGAACGGCGAGGAATAGCGCTTGAGCGCACGCAAGGCTTCGAGCTGGGCCTCGGAGATCTGCCGTTGGACGACGACGCTGTCCGCCTGGACGCGCCCTTGGTTGACCGGCTGCAGATAACGCCACTGCTGGGCCCCGTCGATCAGCAGCGCACCCTGCATCGCCTGGAACGGTTGGATCAGCCGATAATGACCGCAGCCCCAGGTGTCGCCGGGGAGCGCCTGGATGACCGGCAAGGGGCGCCAGGAGAGCGGGCGCCAAAGATTGTCGGGCTCGATTTCCATCGCGAAATCGGCCTGATCCAGTGCCAGGTTGGGGTTGTAGGCAGGGTCGTTGGCCATTACCGGCAGCCACTGCTGGTAGAGGCGCGCCTCGGCTTCCGTCCACGCCGAGGCCTCGAAGCCTTGCGTTGACTCCCAACCGAGACGGGCGTGGGGCGTCCAGACCACCAGATAGCCGGCCTGGCCGACCTGCAGGCAGAAGTTCACATCGGCGAACGGCTGGGTGGCGAAGGAGCCGCAATCAGGGATGGCGTGGAAAATCTCCGCGCGCACCAGCAGACAACGACCACTGACGGCGCTGAAGTTCTGCACCACCTGTTGCCGGTAGAGATAGCCGGCGCGGTCGTCCGACTCACCCTGGAAGAGGCTGCTGGCCCCCCCACGCAGCCCGAGAACCAACCCGGCCATGGCCACCCTGCCCTCGCGGTCCAGCAACTTGGCGCCGACCACGCCGACTTCCGGCCGCCGTGCCTGGTTGACCAGCTCATCCAACCAGGACGCCTTGATGCTCAGACAACCAGCACTGAGCCAGAGCAGATATTCGCCCTGGGCAGCCTTGGCCAAAGGCTGCGGTCCATCGGCAGGAATGACCCGCAGTTGCTCCAGGCCCAACGTCATGAGTTCATCGAGCCACAGACCGATGTCGGTAGCGACCTCAGCAGGCCGGCCGACGAGGATTTCATAGTGCGGATAGGAGGTGCCGCCCAGAATGGACTCCAGGCAGCGTCCGAGTTCGTCCAGCGGGCCCTGGGCCTCGATCAGAATGGAAACCAGCGGCTGGTGGTCACTCAGGTACTGGATGCGACTGACACAGGGCAGAGCTCCGGCACTGACTTCCGCCGACACGCCCAGGCGCGCCAGGTGCGCGCGGACGATGCCGTGGGTCGCCGCTGGCTCGCACTGCTGCAGCCAATCGGGAAAGGTCAGCCGGGCGTGATGGAACACCTCCGGCACATGGGCAATGGCCGTGACGCCGTGGCGCTCGACCACCTGCAGCAGCAGATCCTGGACCAGGGCGACACCGGGATCGGGCACGCTGGCGGTGGCGCCAAGTAGCGACTCCCGGCTCAGCGCCAGCAGTTGTCCGGTATAGGGATAGCTGCGCAGCAGGTCGAGGTTGAAACCCGACTTGAAGATCGGACTGGCCAGGCCTGAGTCGGTCAGATGATCCTCGTCGCAGTAGCAGGCTTGCACGCCAGATACCAGGATGCGCTCGGCCAGGCGCAGCAGCGTCTCGGGCTCGAGCCGATCTCCCGCGGCCAGCCTGAGCGACCACTGAGCGTCACTGGCGGCTACCGCCGTCTGCCAGCTCGTCAGATCGTCGGCTGCAGGCTCGAGCACGGCGGTGGTGAACAGCGGATAGTGCTGCTCGGCGAGGGACGCGAGCGTTGCGTCAGCCAGCTCCGCAGCCCCCACGATCACCACCAGAAAGGCCAGTTGGGCGTCCTGGACCAGCGCCTGGCGATAGATCTCCAGCCGTTCCGGACTCGAGCGCCGTTCGGCGAGCCACTGCGCATGGCTCGGCACGGGGCGCGCGGCAGCGGCAGCGCTATCCGGCGTCGTGGCCGCCTGGCCGGGCGTACTGGCCGAGGAGTCGTGGGGAACCTGGACCGTCATGTTCTGGACCTCTTGAGGGTTGGCCTCTGCTCAGGGTCAAGAAATCGACGGCAGAGGGCGAATAGGGGCGGACAAGCAAGAAACCGACCAGCTGCCGGTGGCAGATGCACTCCGGCAGCGCGCGCAAGCGCCCGGACTAGAGCGGCAGCCAGGCCTGTGCCCAGGCGTGCAACGGTGCCCCCGCGAACAGGCGTCGGGCACGCACCTCGGCCTGAAGCTGGCTGCCGGCGAGGGACAATTCTTCGCCGGTAGCCAGGGCTTCTTCGAGGACAGTGCGGGTCGCTTCGGGGGTGTCGGGCAGCATCAGCACTGGCAAGTCGGCTACCCCTGCCGGCGTCGCCGCACACAGCACCGGGACCGCGCAGGCGCCGAGTTTCAGGATCAGTTGCTCGGCCGCGATACCCACGCCGGCGGCCTGAGTGACGAGCACCAGATCCAGCGCCAGGGCATTGAGGGTAGCGGCCTCGAGCCCGGGATCGGGCACCAGCATCTCGCTGACGAAGGGCAACAGGGTTGGCGGACAGATACCGAGCGCCACCCACTCCACACGACCTGCCAGTGCCGGGACGATTTCCCACATGGGGTCGGCCACGCTGACTTCGGCCGACGGGCAATACCAGCCGATTCGCGGTCGGGGACCAGATCGCGACACCCGCTGCACCGCTCCCCAGGCCTCGGCTTCGAGACAGGTCGGCGCCACCCAGACGGCGTCGCTCACGCCCGCCCACAGCTCGGCCTGGGCGGCATTCGCCACCACTACCCGATCGACCGCGCGAGCAGCCTGGATGAGTTCGGCGGACAAGGCGGTGAGCGCTCCTTCCAGTTGCAGGACCTTGAACCCCCTGGAGCGCGCGGCGATACGCTGCAGGCGCTCCAGCTCATCCGGCGCACCACGGGTCTGGAAGACCAGCGCGGTCGCCTGGAAACGTTCCTGCTCCAGCGGCTCCAGTTCCGTCGCACAGAGCATGCCGTCCAGTTGTCCCGCTTGCCATCCGGCCACCAGTGGCTGGCGCAAGCGCAAATGGATGGAGAGTTCGTCCGTCCAGCCATGCAACAGGATGCGAGGCAGCAAGGAGTCGCTCTGGCGCTGTCGACCATAATCGAAGGTGAATCCCGCGCCTTCCAGTGAAAGGTTGAGGTTGTAGGCCGGATCGCGGGCCAGCAGGGATAGCCAGCGGCACTGCAATAGATCGCGTTCCGCATCGCGGCGAGCGGCACGTTCGGCCTCGGCGAGAGTGCTCGCAGGCAGGTCCAGGCCCCGGCGCACCAGGCAGGCCTCGGGCGTCCAGACCACCAGAAAACCGGCCTGGCGCAGGCGCAGGCAGAAGTCCACGTCGCCATAGAAATGGGTCAGTTCGCCTTCGTCCCAGCCGCCGACATCGAGCAGCAGCTGGCGACGTACCAGCAGGCAGTCCGCGCCCACCGCGCTGTAGTTCTGGGTGCTCTGCAAGCGGTTGAAATAGCCCGGCGCATTGCCGGCTTCGCCCCGGAAAGCAGGACCCGCAGCCCCCTGCAGGCCGAGAATGAGGCCGGCCTGCGCGATCCGGCCGTCCTCGTCGAGCAGCTTGGCACCGACAACGCCGACCTCGGCTCGCTGCCCATGATTGAGCAACCGATCGAGCCAATCCGCTTGCACGATCAGGCTGTCATGGGCCAGCAGCAGCAGGAACTCGCTGGTGCAGGCCGCAGCCACGGCATTGATCATCGCCGACTGGTTGAAATCGCCAGCGAAGCGCCAGACCTTGACCTGATCGCTGGCCAGGGCTTCGATCCCCGCCAACCAGAGACGGGTTTCTGGCTCGCGGCTTTCCATGTCCACCAGGACGATCTCGTAGTTCGGGTACAGGGTACGCTCGAGCACGCTGTCCAGGCAGCGCTGGACCAGTTCGAGATGATCCCTGACCGCGATGACGAGGGTGACCCGCGGCTGGCTCGCGAAGCCATAGTCGATGAGGTAGCGACCGGGCGCAGGACTCTCGATACGCGCCGGATAGCCTCTCTTCTGCAGATGGCATTCGAGGGCGACCTGCTCGGCCGGACTGGGCTGCAGACGCGGCGTCGGTGTGCTCAGCAGGATTTCCGGGACATGTTCGAGGCCGGCCAGGCCTTGGTCCTCCACCAGCCGCAGGATGAATTCGAGTTCGCTGGCCTCGGCGAACACGGGGTTGAAGCCCCCCAGGCTGAGCACCTGCTCGCGCCGGAACAGCCAGTGCCGGCTCAGGCTGCGGGGGAAACTGAGCAGCAGGTCCAGGTTGAAGTCGGGCTTGAAGCTGCCGCCCCAGGCTCCCTGGGGGGAGATCTGGAATTCGTCGGCGTAGAGCCCGCGGCAGTCGGGCGTCCTGGCGATTCCCAAGGCCAGCGCCAGGAGACCGCCCGGAGCGAACTCGCTCCCGGCCTCGACCTGCAGGACCCAGTCCACATCGGCCTCGGCCAGCCAGCCGTTGAGGGTCGCGACGCACTCCTCGGGCGTGGTCGCGAGACGGCTGACGCCCGCCGGCAACGTCAGATCGCCGGCGTCCAGCACCAGCGGGACCACCAGGGGATAGAGACTGCCCGCGAGGCTGTGCAAGGTGGTCTCGACCGCCTGGGCACAATGGCCCAACGCCTTGATGACCACCCCAAGACGCGGTGGCGACAGCCCCTGGGCTGTGTAAGCGGCCAGCAGCCGGTCGGCTTCCGCGGCGGGTGGGGTGACGGCCGTCAGCCACTGCTGGAGTTCATCACCGCCCGACAATCGCTGCGGATCGGCCAGGGCCAGCCGTGCCATGTGGGCGGCGACCGCCGCGGTGGAGTCGGTTGGCAAACTGGCGACATAGGCCCGGGCGCGTGCGAGGCGGGATTCGCGCCAGTCGGCGCAGCTCAGCAGGCGCCGGATCGCTGCCGGCAACTCCTCGGCGGCGACGGTATCCACGCCCTGCTGCGAGGTGAGCCCAGGCCCGTAGAAGAAGCCGGTTTCCGTCTGCAGGTTGATGGCCGGGGTGTCGACCAGCATGGCCTCGACCAGCAAGCCGGAGTCCACGGCGACGATCACGTCGGCGGCGAGCAGGAACGGCAGGGGCGCACTGTCGGCATAGCGATAGTCGGCCGCCGTCAGTCCCAGCGTAGTGGCCAGCGCCGCGATGGCCTCGGCATCGAAGCGCCCAGCCGGGCGGCGGCCCTTGATCACCACCTGGGCCTCGCCGCGCAGGGCCAAGGCCACGTTCAGATAGGCCCGCACGGAACGTTCCTGCAGGTCAGGCTCGATGGCCAGCATATGGTCGGCCAGCAGCGTCGTACCCAGCACCACCAGCGGTCGGTCCGGGTCCAGTCCGAGTTCTGCGCACAAGGCCAGGCGCGCAGCCTGTCGCGTCGCGCGGGCGGCGCGCAGCTGATCGAATTGCGGCAGCCCCAGCACGGTCAGACGCTGGGGATCGAAATGGGCATCGCCATAAAGGCGCTGGCTGTCGTCGCTCCAGACCACCATGCGCTCGGCATTCTGCTGGTCGTGGACGGTATAGGGATAGCAGAGGGTGGGGTTGTGTTCGAGATGCAGGGTCGGCACGCCGCGCGCCTTGCCCCAGGCCACGGTGGTCTTGGCTGCCAGTAGCCAGTCCTCGTTGACCACGATGAGTTCGATGGCATGGCCGATGGCGAGGCGATCCAGGGCGGCAACCAGTGCCTGGGCGACGGGGAAATTCTGCCCAGCCGCCTGCTCCACCACCGCGACCCAGGCGTCCCAGTCGATTCCCGCAGCAGCCAGGGTGGGCTCCAGCGCCTGCCGGACCTCAGGCGTGAAGGCCTGCGGCAACTGCTGCGCGAAGCTATCCAGCGTCGACGGCACTAGATTGCCGAGCATGGCATCGAGCACCACGAGTTCACCGCCGTGACGCCGGACGGTGGCCTCGAATTCGGGATTGACGCAGCTTTGGAAGGTGATGACGGTCCGCGCGCCCTGAAGCTCCAGATAGCGCTCCAGCAGCGGGATGTTCTTGGGCCAGAGTTGGGCGATGAGGGCCCGGGGCGCTTGGCTCATGTCGGCTCGCTGTCGAGGGCGTTGAAGAAGGTGGTCAGCAACACGGGGAACAGGGCGTAATCCAGCACGCCCTGCAGCTCGACGCCGCGGTAGGCCAAGGCGCTACGGACAGCGGGCTGGCGTTGCCAGACCTGCAGGCACTCCAGCGCCAGGAAGTCGGTGTGGTACTTGTGGTGCCAACGCCGGAAATCGTGCCAGACCGCTTCACCCACCAGGCTGGAAGGATCAGGCAAGGCATCGAGAGCGGTCGGGCGCGGCCCCTGGCGGAAGAACCAGAGCAGGAAGAGAAAGAAGCGATTGCGCGGACGCTGCAGATGCGGGCGCAGCAGCTCCGCGATCTCGGCTTCACTCCGGGCAGGTGCCTGCGGCAACGTCTCGAGCGTAGTGAGCAGCGCCGCGAAGGCCTCGTCATCGGCGCGAAAGCTCAGCCAGCGCTGCCACAACGACGGCCAGTAGCCGCAGCTATCCTCCGCGGTGAACTGGACGAAACCCGGCGGCAGCAAGCGTTGCCAGGCGGGCCGGGCAGTCCAACCCGGGGGAAGCGTGAGTCCAACCATAGTCTGTTCGCCCAATGCGTAGTCACGACGGAAAAATGACAGCCACGGGCCGTTTAGCAAGTTTTACGCCAGCAAGGTGAAACCCCTGCCTTGGGCCAGGCGGCACAGCGCTGGCGGAAAGCTGAAGTCCTGCAGATAACCATAGCTCGGTCGGCTGCGGATGAACTCCAGATAACGGCGAGCATGGGCGTTGTTGCGCGACGCCATGAAGAAGACCGCGTACTTCTCTTCCTGGGGTGGAACCGGCTGGGTGGGCCAACACGCCTTGTGGTCGAGACGGCTGTTGAAGATGACCAGATCACCCGCCTCGCTAGGCACCCGATGACCGCGCAAGCTTTCGTCGTACCAGCGCAGGTCGACCCGATGGGAGCCAGGAATGACCTCCAGACCGCCGCCATAGGCCGCGGTGTTGGCCTGGCAGTAGAGCGCGATCTGCACGATGTCGCAGTCTTCTTCCCAGTGGAAGGTGTGCCCGGCCTTCTGCTGGGAATCGGTGTCCTTGTGCCAGGTGCCGTAGCCGCGATGGTGGATGGCCGATTCCGGCAAGAGCACGAAATCCTCGCCCAGGAGCACCTTGAGCACGTCGATCAACGCCGAGTCGAAGACCGTCTGCCACACCTGCGGATAGCGGTTGAAGATCTCGATACGCACGTCTCCCAGACGGGCGTGATCGTAGATGTCGCCGGGGTAGCGGGGCGCCTGGGCGAAGGTATCCACCAGCAGACGGCGCAGTCCCGCCGCGGCGGCAGGACTCAGGAGTTCCCGGACGTGTACGTAGCCGTAGTCCTGATAACTGCGCGTCAGCGCCTGAATGAAGTCGTCGTGCTCAGCCAAGATCCACCTCCGGCGTGCCGGGCTTGCGGGCGACCACCCACATGTGGGAAGACAATCCTGCGTTCGCCAGGAAGCGCTGAAACTCGGCGCCCAGGCTCTCCCAGCGCGTGAACAGCACCTCACGCAGGAAGGGCTCGAGCGCGGCTTCCCGGCCCTGGGCGGCGATACCATTGCGCACCAGCTCGGCGTCGAGCTTGCCGGGCGTGAAGCTGTCCAGCGGCTGCAGGCCGAAGCGCGCCAGCAAAGCGGGCAGCGAGCGCGTATTGAAGTAGTTGAGATGCTCGTGGTCCACACAGGAACTGTAGCTGCCCAGCTGCTGGACGTCGAAGCCCAGGCCATTGGGACAGGTGAGGATCAGCAGACCGCCGGGCTGCAGCAGGCGCTCGAGGCTGGCGATCACTGCGGCGGGTTCGAACAGATGCTCGATCACCTCGAAGGCGACGATCACCGCAAAGCGCTCTGGGGTGTCCGCGGCGAAGGCCTCCACGGTGCGTTCTTCGATCGCCACCCCCTGGGCACGGCAATGGGCGGCGAGCTGGGGCGTCGGCTCGATACCGACCACCCGCTGCCAGGCTCCACGCCTGCTCATTTCCTCGCAGAAGGAGCCGTAGCCAGCGCCGATTTCCAGCAGGGCGCCACCGCTCACACCGTGAGCCTGGCACAGCTCCAGCACGCGCTCCACCCGCGGGACGATCACCGAGGCCTGGCGAGCGGCCGCCGAGGCCGGGTAGATGTGCTCAGCCCAGTAGCTGTAGTTCTCGCTCTGCCGGTAAAAGGCGTCGAGGAGCGCCGGACTGGGACGGGGGCTCATGTAGAAGGTGGCGCACTCCTGGCAATCCAGATAGCGAAAACCGTTCTTCTCGAACTTGAAGCGCGCCGCCCGGCTACCACAGGCAGGACAGGCCACCTCGACGAATTCGTCGCAGCGGGCGAGCAACAGTGCGATGTCGTGCAGCAGGGCCTGGCGCTGACCATCGAGCAGCGCGGCGGGACGGATGTCGTCTTCTTTCATGGCCTGACCTCGCGGCGATACTTCTGCTGTTGATCCA
>Ga0157366_1001276_pt1 | contig 10174 bp, 8 predicted proteins | sample AttbisABBM1_FD_113149 | JGI IMG/M metagenome (GOLD analysis project Ga0157366, IMG submission 113149) | Fungus gardens microbial communities from leaf cutter ant in Botucatu, State of São Paulo, Brazil - Atta bisphaerica ABBM1 | ecosystem: Host-associated > Fungi > Mycelium > Unclassified ...
AACAAAATTAAAGAAAAGTAAAAATTAAAACAAAAAATAAAACAAAAAAACAGAAAAGAAAAAAAACTTCTTATAATTAGAACCTAGTTGAGAACTACTAGATTCTCCTCTTCTTTTTGAATTATTTATGTTGTAATTGTTCCCATATTCTATTCTTCTCTCTTATACTACAAACTTCCAATTTCTACAGTATCTTGTGATATATCCAAATCTCCTACAATTGTAACAGTTCCTTTCCCTATTTATCTCTATAGCATATGGATTGTATCTTGGCATGAATTCTGTCTGTTACTATTGTGAGTTTATCATTGTAGTGTTTGTTCTCTCTATTGGAGCAAAATCTGTCAGTGTCTGTTGAAACTTCTACCTCCTTGGCCAAACTTGGGACTATGACAATTGTTGCCATTATACTATTCTAGTATTTGCTAGTATATTCAATTATGGTGCTAAAGCTTCCCTTTAGTCTCTCAGCCTCTTTTATTCCTATTTACTCTCCTTCCAGTAACTATCCAAATTGATTACTCATTTGAACCATTCCTCAATATCTCTAGAAGGCCATTCTGCCTCTATTAGTTTGTATCTAATACTGCTGTACATTCCTTTCTTAAATTCTTCCACTAATGCTCATTTCTTATATCTACTACTACTTACTACTCATCTAGATATCTGGACAAATTTGTCCATAGTCTAAGAACCTTGTTCTACTTGCTTGAGTTCAGCTATCTTTGTTAACCTGTCATCTTCTTCTTCAAACCCATTCTTCAATACTGTTGATAAGTCTCCTACTGATAAAAACTTCCAATCTCCCAATTCCAGATCTGCTTCTATATTTTTCTTCTATATATCTGCCAACACTCCTTGTACATATGTTAAAATCCATTATACCTGCTCTTCTACCATTTTTTTTCTTATTCTCATCCTAATATAAAGCTTGTATGCCATCACAAATTCTGCCATCTTTCCTAGATCTTTATCAAATAATGGTAGCTTGGCCACTTCTGGTTGGAGCTCATGTTTGGGTCTTAAAGCCACTTTCTCTCCTCTTTCCATTTCTCCTAGCCTAGCTACTAGCTGTACTTGTAATTACACTAGTTACTCTGCTTATTGTTTAATTAGAAGCTGCAACTGCTTCATTTCATTATATTGACTTATATGGTAAGATTGTGGTAAATAAGTGGAGGTTGGTATAGGTAGTGAGAGTATAGGAAGAGGTAAGTTGTATAAGAATAAAAGAGGGAAGCCAGTGCTGGCTTTACTCTCTGACTTATAATTTAAACTCACCAAGATCTGTATAAATGCTAATGAACTCTCAACTAGTCCTACCTCATACTATCTACTGTTTACTTATCTACTATCCTACTGACTACTGCCCTAATTGAATTTGTATCCTAATATTCCTAAGGAGGGAATCTCTAAGCTAAACATCTCTCTACCAGAGAACATTGTTACTCTGTATGGACAAGTCATAATGGACACAAGTATGCTACAATAACACTATCCTATTCAAAAATAAGCACATTTAGACAGCAGTCTGAGTCTAGTCACTGTCATCTATAGTGTTATGCTAGAAAATGCTTTTTCACAAGAAAACATACTCTTATTGAGTTTTTAAACACTTAAGACCTATTTGAAAGACTTTAGCAAGAAGACTTGATGTTCCTAGATGATACTTCAGGCTCTCTCAAGCAGAAACCCACTCAAGAGATGGTGTAGTAGCCATTAATCAAATTAGATCTCAGAAAGACAATACTACACCAGAAAATGCTTTTTCACCAAAGAATATACTCTTATAAGATTTTTAAGCATTTAAGACCTCTTTGACAGCATTAGCAAGAAGACTTTATGCTCCCCAATGACACCCTAGGCTTTCTCATGTGTTAGGTGTGGTTTATACTAGAAGATGAAATCTTGTGAAGTCAGCTTAGAGATATGTAGAGTATGGAAACTCTATGTAATAAACTTGGTGATACAGATTCCAAGAACAACCTTAGCTTTAGCATATGTGCTGTGCTGTCTGTCTGCCACATGGTTGCAATTTCAGATAAATAGATGAAGTCAAAAGAGATTGAGTACTGATAGTGGTGTATTACTATTGAATACCAAGAATCAAGTTCAATAGAAGTTATTTTTATCTTTGTCAATTATTAGAGATATATAAGAGATGCTTGAGGATTTTAGTATATAGCCTCAAGTAGAGGTTTCAGTATTGAAATACTAAAAGAGGCCAGATAGGAAAACTCTACCATAAAAGACTGAATACTTGATGGATTAGGAGATAATTGCATCACTGCTACAGGGATTTGTTACAGAAGAGATAACTATCATAGAAGATAGGCTTTTACTGGGATTATTGGAAAGATATCACCTATCAAAATCAAAGATGGTAGACTTTATTTATTTCCATTTTCTTTTCTTATTTTATTTTATTTTATTTTTTGAACTTAGGGTTAGAAGTTAGCATAACATCACACATGACTATTACAAATTGTCACATCATATAACAAGATATCACATATTTGGTCATATGTCATAAAGAACATTGTAAAAAATTCTAGAATAATAATATTAGCTTATATATCAATAGTATGTAATATATATGGTCTTTAGGGTAGACTAAGGTTAGTATAGCATGGACCAGTAGTCTAGCATATATAAGGTAAACACTTTGTACTTAGAACTCCATTAATTTTTCTTATGTTAATCCTAATACAAAATTCCTTTTATTCCTTAACACTTTGAGGTTTAAATCATAACATTACTACTATAAGAAACAATCTTTTGAATAGGTAGACTTTGCATATAATATCAAGTTTGTATTCACTTGAGAGACAGTATGATAGCTATTAAACAAACTAGACTTTGGACTTGGAGTCTATTAGGATAAACTTAGCAGAGTATTATGAAATGTCTAGCTATCTAATACTCTAGCTTGTATATGCACAGAGGCCATTTAGTGATAACAGAAATATGCTATAATATAATCTTCTAGAGAAATATAAAAAGTAGGATATTACCTACTCATAAAATAAATAGAAATATTTGGATAATGGGATAAGACAGGAATACAACTGATTGGAAGCTAGAGGAATATTAGGTGCAGTTCACACTAGGAGGTAAAAGTCTGTAGGATTGGCTCAGAAATATACAGAGTATGTAAACTCTGTGAAGAGAATTCAGTAATGCAAACTTGTAGAATGATTTTGGCTTCAACTTATATGCTATACTGTCTGTCTGCTACATAGTTATAACTTTAGAGAAATGGATGAAGTATAAGATAAAAATGAGTACTGATTATGTATGTTGCTGTTGAATACTAGTGATTGAGTTTAATAAGAGCTATCTTCATTGATTATTAGACTAGCAAATTACAATGTAATCACTAGTCTTATATACAAGTCGGATATATAGAAGATACTCAATGTTTTAGTATCTCACTTCAAGTAGAGGTTTTAGTAATAAGATACTGATAGAAGTAAGATAGAAGAACTTTGCTATAGAAGACCAAGTTTAATAGAAGTATTCCCATTATGAAAGACTGGATATCTAAATTGTTGTATTACCACTATGGAGATGTGTTGCAAGAAGAGTGACCATCATAGAAGATAGGCTTGTTTTATAGATATTGGAATGACAGTATCACTATGAGGATATATCTTCTGGATGGGTGAACTTGACATGTAACAATAAGTCAGAAATATGCTTGTGAGTAGGGATAGTCATCAGTACTTATGAGCAGGAAAATACTATTGGCTAGTATTGGGTAAAGAATGGAGAGTAGACTATGTACTCTTAAAACCTCAGAAGTCTTTCTTATAGTTTTAGTTTCTATTCTCTATTTCTATTCTCTATATTTTTAGACTAATATATAAACCACAAGTGAAGAGAAGCAAGAAAGAGAACCCCCATTCGAATTTCTCTACTTATGAGCAGTTTATTCACTATTTTCTTAATTAAGCATCATTAGTATCTTCTATTATTTTCAGACAAGTTTCAGAGTGTTCTAGTAGCCTGGAAAAGGCTGGCAAGGTGAGTATCAGTTGGTATCATCATTCATAAGATTTGACTTGAAAGGTGCCTTCAGAGTATACCACCTAGGAAGAATAGTGTTATTGGAAGCTTTTAAAAAGCTTTATAACTTATTTACTAGATTTTATAATGAAACTTGTTACACAGTGTAAGGTTCACTGTTTAGTTAGCAAAGGAACATATTTGTGAACAGATATTATTTACCCATTTTTTTTAATATTCATTCTAATTATACTATTTTGCATTCATAAGTGTTATTTCAGGAGTTTAATATGTTCTATTCTTCAATTATATTCTTGTTTCCATCTCTTTTATGAGTTTCTGATATTAATATTATCTTCTTTGAATTCTTTAGCATGCAATCAAGAGCTAGTATTGCATAGTTCTTGTTGCTTTCTAGTTTCACTTTTTTTCTGCTTAACTCCTATCAATGGTAGAGAACTCAAGAGATAAGAGATTTACAAGGTTAACAATGGATTTTAGCAGTATAGCAGACTCAAATTTTGGTAGAATAGTAGGTCTCTTTATAAGATGGTTGGAACAATAGTCAAGATCAAACTTCAAAGTTAGCAGCAGAGAATAGTAGAGCTAAGGAGACTAATACTGTAAGCTTTGGAAGTGGTGTTTGATCTGCTAAAAAATCTGAAGCTTTGTGGGTTTTGGTAGTAGTGCTAGAATCAAAGGAGCAAATCTCTTACACTTACTAGTGGGAAGACTAGAAGATACAGATTTTCCTACATGGTTTGATACTGTGTAACATATAGATCAAGTTAGATAATTCAATGAAGTCTTCTAGTTTACTCAATAAACTACCTCTGTTTCTCTATTCAATCTCTAAGCTCCATACATTTTGTTAGTCATTCCTATCTCTTGACAGCTGTCTTCTATCACATTAGTACTACCATGCCCACTAATAATTATATTTTCACCAAGCATTCCTATGAATATAGATACTATCTGAAAACTCTGTCATATGCTAACTAGAAAGTACTACCAATGTAAAAATGTAAACTATATAATTTGTGAATGCCCAGCAAGACTAGATATCGAACAATTAACTGCTGAGCAATAAGGAAAGCTCACAGAGGACTTGAATACATTTAAATATATTGAGATAGGAAACTATTAGTATGGACTTAGTTGTGAAACTCCCAGAGTCTGTAGGATTTGATATATTAATAATAGTAGTATATTCCATGTCTAAGAGGATGCATTTCATTCCAACTCACACAACTGTCATAACAGAGAGTGCTGCAAGGTTCTTTCTATATCACATTTGAAAGTTGCATGGTATTTCTACATATGTAATCTTAGATAAAGGTCTATAGTTTGCTACACATTTCACTAAGGAGCTGTATTGTATGCTTGAAATTGAGATTGCTTCATTAACAGCATAGCATCTTTGTTGTAACAACCAATACCAGTGATGGCAAAGATACACAAACTTATATAGAACCAGTATATACTTATACATGCTGGTCTATGCTCTGTACTAGTTACCCTACTCTAAAGCTATATGTGTTGTCCATGAGTTCACTATACTCTGACTATAAGACAGACATGCTATAGCCATACCTTTTGCTATTGACATGGATTAAGCAGAAAAGAGATTATGCTAGGATACAACAAGAACTATATAACACTAGCCCTTAACTGCATGCTAAAGAATTCAAAGGGGACATTATCAGTATTAAGAATCAATATAAGATATAGAAACAAGAATATAATAGCAGGAAAGAACACATAAAAATCCCATAAGGGCTCTTGTGAATATAAAAGAATGAAGTTAAGGAAGGATATTAAAATAAATATATAAGTATCATCTGCTTATGAACACTTTTCTGGCTAACACACTTTTAAACAGTGAACCTTACACTGTGTAACAAGCACCTTTGGAAAATTTAGTAAATAGATTGCAAAACTTCTTATGAGCTTCCAACAACACTATCTATCCTAGGTAATGCATCCCAAAGACACCTCTCAAGTTGAACCTCATGACTGGAGATACTAACTGATACTTATATTATCAGCCTTTCTCAAACTACTAGAACTCTCCAAAACTCATCCAAAAGTAATAGTAGGTACTAATGATACTCACTTAATAAAATGGAAGTTAAACTGCTCTCAAGTGAAGATATTTAGATAGAGGTCCTCTCCTTACTCCCCTCTATTTGTAGCTTATGTATTAGTCTAAAAATATAGAGAATGGAACTAGAGAATAAAGACTGATGTTATGATCTTAGGCTTGGCTCAGGTTGCAACTTAGGCAAAGGCTTGAGAAAGGAATAGGATGATAGTCAATTGGTAAAGTATAAGGAATACAGTATAGTATCTATGCTATATATATGTTCTAGCCATGAGGAAATAATGTGAAGTCCATGAAGTAAATGAGTCATAGAACATGAGGATCAAGCAAGGTCATTGCATCTACTACATGAGGTGCTGACTGAGACATTTGTGGCATAGACAATCATGTTGTCATTACCCTTGACCCTAGTCTATGCCATAACTAGGAGGCATTGATCATAACAACTGAAACTATAAGGAAGCTCTCTGAGGTCTCAAGAGTACATGGTCTTCTCTTCATTTACAACCCAAAATTGACCCAATGCTTCTTTTCCTGCTTATGAGTGCCAATTCTTTCCTTTTCTAGCCTTTCTACCAGTTGCTTCTACTCAAGAGTATATTCCTAACTCTTATGACCTCTGGTCAGTTGTATTCTTGCCTTACTCTACTGTCCAAACATTTGTGGCTATGTTAATTGTGCTCTTAAATGTCCATTCCTTATAGCTAGTCTTTCTTGAGTAGATAACATTACTTTCTCAATATTTCTCTAAAGAACAGTACTATGGTATGTTTCTGTCATCACCAAGTGGCCTCTATGCATATACAAGCTGGAGCAGCAGATAGCTAGGCATTTCACAATACTCTGCTAAGTTTGTTCTAATAGGTTTCAAGTTTGAAGTCTGGTTTGTTTAATAGTTACCATAATATCTCTCTAGTCAGTATCTACTTGAGAGATTCTGAGGCATTATCTAGGCTTTAAAGAGGTCTCTTCTTGCTAATGCCTTCAAAGAGGTTCTATATGCTTAAAAACCTTATGAGATTACTTGTTTTCACAGAAAAGCATTTTCTGGCATAACACCATCATCATACTAAAACCTTCTAGACCTATGATATCACCTCATGTGATTCTCCATTGCTAATAAAACCATAATAAAAGAAATAGAGTCCAGGGGCATATCATAACAATACCCATTCAGATAGATAGATGGAATATATTAACTAGGAACTTGACCAATACTTTCAGTTCATGATCAAGCAGTAAAGTGGCTTATATGATCTTCTGCCCATTACAGAGCTCTAGTATAACAACTATATTCATATCTCTACCAATCAGTATTCATTTCTCTTAGATATAGGTCACTTCTTCTAGATAGACTTTAAATAGCACAATCAAAAGTCCAAGATAAAAAGCATCACAATATTTACCAAACAGATGAGCACAGTATTAGAAGAAACAAAGTTGGCATCTGCAAGTCATAGAAAGACATGATCCTGTATTACAACTAAAGACATATCATTATGCCAGTTTTTTAACTTGGTGACAAGATATATCTCAACTTTGTAGACATTTGTACTACTCATTCTTTAGCCAAACTATTGTATTAGTACCTCAAACCTTATGTGGTGGAAAAGTAGGTAGAGCTTATAGCCTACCAATTGAGGCTCCCACTGTTATTGAGAATACTGTACCTAGTGTTCAATGTCATGAATCTGACTGCTATATCTAAGGACTTCATACTAAGTAAATGTTTAAAGTCTCTCCTGAACCCTATTCTTATAGATAGACAAGAAAAATAGGAAGTAGAGATTCTTTGAACTCCAACACTACCATCAAAATCCACAGAGTTTTCTTCCCTTCTAGAATGCCAAATACTACTGTATACTCTATGGGTTTTATCAAATCAGCTCTGCTGCTCCCTGCCACTGACCTCTATTGAGTACAATATTATTTATCATTGTTGCCCCTTCCATTCATTGCTAACGACAACCTCTCTTCCTTTCCAGGTTTATATTCTAGATGTTTTTATCAGAGATACTCTTAGTCATGCTGTTCTTATCATTTCTCATAAAGTAAGCTGATTCAGAAGATTAGAATATATATTATAGCTATATATCTTCTCAATAAAAACTTAGGTTTTTCTAGAGATCATAAACTCCACAAATTCCCACAGTGTCAGGAGTATAGTATGAAGTACATATATAGTACCAGCCAGATGTCAAAGCTAAGCTTGACATTGTACACTTTTAGCATAACTAGTTCAGTAGCTGGTTTGTTTCTAACATACAGACTTCATCCAGTCATTGGTATAAAGTTTGTGCTTCAAGCTTTAGAGAAACCTAAGTTATATTATAGAAATATTAATATACCAAGTATAACTCACCTTTAAGAAAACCTAAGAAAAATAAGATCTTCTAAAGGTAGCTATTATCCTAAATATTCTATGATCTATTGCAGTCTAGTAGAACAATAATGATATAATCCAGAAATGATAGTGTCCAGATAGTTAGAAACCTGGGTAAAAGTATACCCAAAAATACAGAGGTCAATTTAATAATAGTTAGAAGCAGTAAGCAACAATTCTGAAATCTTGCAAAGTAATAGAGTTAGAGCATAGGATTTGGCAGTGCTTGTAAAAAACTCTATAGGTTTTGCAATAGTGCTTAGTAGTGTTTGAGGTCTCAGATGTCTAGTGCAGATTGTGCAGGATTTAGGGCTGAGGGGCCTTGTTTGGACAAATGTAGTAAAAGTCTAGTTCTCTTATAGTCTGGTTTCTTTCTAATTTCATGTTGTCTTTAGACATCTTATAAACTATATTGTTGGGATTATGTTTGACCAATCAGTCATATCCTAAGAACATGTCCATGCCATTTAAATCTGTATTAATATTTTATTTTCCATATGTTTATTAATTTTTAATTCCAATAGTACAAACTGAGTTACTCTGGGTTTTCCACTCTTAGTTCCATCTGTATTGAAAGTATCAAAGAGTCTAGATAATTGTGCCATTTTTATCTTTTCTTCTTTCACCAGTTATTTGTCTATACTAGTATGGATATATTTTGAGTTAACCAGTGCTTTAAGCTATGGTTCTTTTCTGTTTAATGTTTTCATATCTGTATGTATGTTGAGTTCTCTCTCTTTGTTATCTCTTTGTTGAGAATAACAACATCTTTGTTCTCATTCTCTGACTCTTTCTATATACTTCTTTATCTTCTGTCCTGACCTGCAATCTTTTGTAAGGTGCTCTACTTTGTTGTATTTGTAACACTTTCTAGTTTCTTTTTCTTTAGTTTTCAACAGTCTTTGGACATGTGTCTATGAATATTACAGTTGAAGCATCTGGACTTCCCTTCTTTGTCATAATTGTCCTTGGTCTTCCTAATGTTTATAGGTAATCCTTTTCCTCTATATGTGATTCCTGATCTGGTTTTGTAATCTTGTCTTCTTTATATGGACTCATATTCTTGTCCAACTAGTGTTATGGCTGCCTTCTATCTTTTAAGAGTTGTTGATGCAGGAATAGGCAGATATTCTAGTATTGTTTTAATAATATTACTTCTAACATTCTTCAGCAAGAATATAGCATATAGTTTATCTGTTTTTATTTTCATGGCTAGTATTTCAAACTCAATCATGAAATTGGCAATGTGTCTTTTTTCCTATCTCAATGTTTTGATTCTATATTCAACATCTACTACTTTGCTTTTTCCACTGAATGAAATTTTGATTTCTTCAACAAATTATCCCAATCTTGGGCACCATCATAGTCTTTGATCTTGTTAGCATAAATGCCAGCTGTGCTTCTGCTGTGTTCTTGTTATCTATTGTTATATGTTATGGAACGCTTTGGACATTAACATTTTTCTTTTTCTTTTATCTATTTTTCTTGATTTTATATTTCTTTTTCTTTTAGTGACAATGAAGAGGCACGTGACATCGCAGTCACATGACGTGACATCATAAGGCCTAGAATGTGGTAGAAGGATCTGGAAGATGATGTCAGGGCACATGTATACAACATGGTAGCCTTGAGGCAAACATGAGGAAGGAGCATGGACATAAGGGCAGGGTTAATTATTA
>Ga0157366_1001277_pt1 | contig 10166 bp, 7 predicted proteins | sample AttbisABBM1_FD_113149 | JGI IMG/M metagenome (GOLD analysis project Ga0157366, IMG submission 113149) | Fungus gardens microbial communities from leaf cutter ant in Botucatu, State of São Paulo, Brazil - Atta bisphaerica ABBM1 | ecosystem: Host-associated > Fungi > Mycelium > Unclassified ...
ATCAAGATCGACAGCATCTGGCTGCTGTTTTAACTTCACGTTCATGAAATCAAAAGCTAAGTGGTTCACTTGCTCTTCGGTAAGTGGCTGGGTATGGACCTGTACCCATTTAATCCCTTCTGGTGTTAAGCACCATTTTCCTCTAGATAAACTTTGCGATAATCCAGCTCGCTTCAGACGATCATGTGCCCAGCCCGCCCGATTTTTATAAACTAACTGACCGCTGGCTATTACCTCTGCTCGCTGATTATCATTAAGATCAAGAGCATCTGCCGCAGCTTCATGCGCATCACGAGCAGGTACGCCCTCAGGTTTACCTGCCAGAAAACGGAGAACTGGTTCAATAAATTTATCGTAGGTAGGAACAGCCATATATACATCCTTGATAAGGTTCTTATTAGCTCGGCTACGTCAAACCGATCAACTAAAGCCTGTTTAGTTACTTAGCAATTGAGTGTACTTCCAACTGGCGAGGAGATGAACATATACCTCAATGATTTTACTAACCAAGATAAAGTCTCATCTCCACATCATAAATCAGAAAATATCACCCCAGCCATCTCATCCAACCGGGTTTTGACTACTTCCCACTCGGGCATAACTTGTCCCATCAGACGGTAAAAACGCTCGCTATGGTTGTGTTCTGCAATATGACACAGCTCATGCAGGATCACGTAATCAATGCACTCACGGGGTGCTTTTACCAGATAAGGATTAAGTGTCAGACGCCCGCCAGGTGAACAACTACCCCATTGAGTTTGCATAGTTAACAGACGTAGTTGAGGCCTCTCACTTATCCACAGTGCCTGTTCAAGCATTGCATCCAGACGACGGGCAAAGACTTCTTTTGCACGAACTTTGTACCAGTTTATAAGCAGCTGTCGGACCTTTTCAGCCTCTCGATCATGTGTTGTGATTTCCAGCTTTCCTCGCAGCATTTTTACTCCCTGCGCACTGGCTGGCTCAACCAGAACCTTTAACAGATACTGCTTACCCAGGTAATAGTGGCTCTCCCCACTGATAAATTTTCGTGGGGTGATGTAAGCAAGTTGGTTGCGAAAATCGCGCAATTGTTGATAAATCCAGCGACGGCGTTTTTGTACCGCATTAAGCACGGTTAGGTCGTCGCTCTCCTCTGGAGCAGAGACAACCACCCGACAGTCGGGATGTACTTTTATCAGCACGCGATCTGTTATCTGTGGGCGGGGGACACAGTCGAAGTAAATCCTTTCATCCCCGTAGAGAAAACACATTGACCGTCGTGAATGTTGAGCAGACACAACTTACACTCCACTCAAACCGACACGGGTAATTTGCACGATCATTTCCACAATCTTTTTAGCCTGTTCCATGCCGCCGCCAATGGCTTTGCACTCTTTAAACATCATTGGTAATAGCTTTTTACGAATATCTGCCTCAATATTTTGTGGATTAATGGAGTTTTCCGCGACTGAAACATCGATCAACTGATCTAGCGTAAATGCCAATTTCACCCATTTTTCCTGAACCTGCGGGTCGGAAATGGCAAAGACTTCCGGCAGAACTTTTTTGAAGACGCCAAAATAAGCCTGAGCATGATGATTACCAGAAAAGGCATCAGGGATATCATCAAGATGGCGTTTCTGCACTTGTTCTTCGAACTCCCGGAACAGCATGTACTGTTTCAACGGATGCTCGAAGAGCTTTTCTGCTTCCTCAATAGCCTGGCGCAGAAGCTTAGAAAATGCTTCCTGAGCATAGGGATCGTCACGCAGTTGCTGCTCGATCATTCTGGTAACGCGGGTTTTTATAATGTCGGTTTCGTTACGGGTTTTCTCATCGCTCCAGTCTTCAGGCTGTTGATGTTTTCCCATTTGACTAACTTCATATACCCCATCAGGCTCACGGACTTCCACGCCAACCACGTGCTTATTCAACAGTTTTCTCACCTGATCAGCGTACACGTCGTAATCAACTCGTTCACCGGCATCCTGCTGGACTAACTGGCGCAAACTTGAAAATTGCTTTACCGTCTCCTTATAGTGATAGCGATCATCATCAGTGAAGCTCTTATCTTCAAAGAAAGTGGCAGATTGCAAGGCGACTTTCAGACAGCTTGCAAACTCCGTCAGCGCTTCATAGAAGTCTTCGCGTACCTTAAGGTGGATATCCACCAGTTCGCCGTCTTGTTCTTCAATTCGTGGAATCAATACCTGACGTAGCTGTTCAATATCATGTTTATTTTTCACGCCCACAAAAATCGACCACAGGTTTTTATACAATTGGGGAAGACGTTTATATTCCGTGCTCATCTGGTTATAAAGGCCGATCAGATCGTTGATGTCGTAACCGCCCTGAGTGCGAGATGCGAGCTTCTGATATTTCTCTATAGTCGTATCCAGCTCCCGAAGGATGCCGCGATAATCGATAAGCAAACCGAATTTCTTTTTCGGGTGAAGACGGTTAACGCGGGCAATTGCCTGGATAAGATTATGTCCCTTCAAAGGCTTATCGATATAGAGCACCGCATTTTTAGGTTCATCAAAACCTGTTAGCAGTTTATCGACCACAATCAGCATTTTTAGCGAGTCGTCTTTTTCAAAACGTTCAATAACATGCTGGGTATAGAGCTGCTCATTCTGCGAACCGACATTCTCTTTCCACCACTGAGTTACCTCTGGCGTCGTTGATTCATCGATCTCGGTATTTCCTTCACGACTATCAGGGGAACTGATAACAACAGCTGATTCAAACAGCCCAGCTTCATCAAGATATTTTTTATATTTGATGGCCGAGGCTTTGCTGTCGCAGGCAAGCTGGCCTTTTAAACCATCGTCAATATTCTTAACGAAGTGATTGGCGATATCCAGTGCAATCAATCTGATACGATCGTCGCTGCTGTACACTTGCCCCTTTCTGGCGAACTTACGTTTAAGATCGGCTTTTTGCTCGTCACTCAGTCCTTCAGTTATTCGTTCAAACCAGCTATCAATCGCGCGTTCATTAACATCTAGATCGGGGATACGCTCTTCATAAAGAAGTGGGGTTACCGTTTTGTCTTCTACCGCCTTCTGCATGGTATAGGCATGTACAATAGGGCCGAACTTATTGGTAGTTTTATCGTCTTTCAACAACGGTGTTCCGGTAAAGGCGATAAACGCGGCATTAGGCAACGCCTGCTTCATTCTAATGTGATTTTCCCCTCCCTGGCTACGATGCCCCTCATCAACCAATACGATGATATCCGGGCTGGTGTTAACGCATTCAGGCAACCGGGTGGCGGAGTTGAATTTTTGAATCAGCGAAAAGATGATGCGCTCAGTTCCTTTACCAATCTGTTCTGCCAGTCGCGTGCCGGAGGTAGCGATAGCAGAGTCTTTATCTCGCTTACCGGAAAGCTCACCGCCGGAGATGAAGGTTCGGCTTAGCTGTTTTTCCAGATCGACGCGGTCAGTTACCACCACAATACGACACTGTTTCAGGCTCTCATGCAGGATCAGGACTTTACTCAGAAAAACCATCGTGAATGATTTACCTGAACCGGTAGTATGCCAGATCACTCCGCTTTCACGTCCACCATCTGACCTTCTGGAGTTGATGCGGTCAAGCAGACGCTTTATGCCAAAAACCTGCTGATAACGGGCCACCACTTTGCCGACTTTCTTATCAAACAGTGTGAAGAAGCGTATCATCTCTAACAGACGAGCAGGCGAAAGCAGACTGATTAACAGCTTGTCCTGTCCAGTTACAGCCAGTTCACCGCCGGAAGTACGCTGTTGATGCCAGGCTACAACATCTGTCGAACGATGGCCGAACAGCTTGGTGAACTGCTCAGTGGAGAGTGGTCGATTTTTGATGGCATACATTTCTGCATCAGAGATATCTTCTTCACGCCAGTTTGCCCAGAACTTGGCGGGCGTACCGCAGGTACCGTAGCGTCCTTCATGCCCATTAATGGATAACAATAACTGGCTATAGACGAACAACTGTGGGATTTCATCGTGACGCTGATTACGCAGGCTTTGTGAGATGCCTTCATCAATCGTTGGCCCTTTTTTAGCATGGCCATCAGGTCGTTTGGCCTCAATCACCACTAGAGGGATACCATTAACAAAGCAAACAATATCCGGTCTGCGAGCTTCAATTCCGCCAACACGAGTAACGTTAAACTCTTCAGTAAACACGAAGCTGTTATTTGCCGGATTATGCCAGTCAATCAGTGCGACGGTGGGATTCGCCTTTTTACCGTCAATAAATTCAGTGACGGAAATTCCGTACATCAGGTGGTTATAGAGTCGCTCATTGGCGGTCAACAAACCTTCGTTCAGCGCCGGGCTATTAACTTCGGAAACAAGATTATCAATCGCTTTATCAGAAAGTGGATATTCCTGACCGGCAAAGATGAAGGTACGCTTTGCCAGCTGGTCGCGTAAAATCTGGTTTAATACCACTTGATCATGTTTGTTGCCACGGGCTACCAGCGCCTGTTCAGGCGTAAGATATGACCAGCCAAGCTTAGAAAGTAGTGAGAGCGCCGGGATTTTAGCGCTAAACTCCTCCTGAAATTTTGGCGCGTGATGCATGTTCATGGCACATCCTTAGCTTTTGGTTTAGCCTGCCACTGCAATAGTTCCGTGATATCCTTTTTGCCTTCGGCTTCTTTTAAACGACGCCGCTGCTCAGCAAAGCATTCATATTCAACCTGCGCTTTATCGTCTGCCACTTTTTTGCTGATCGAGCCAGCACCTTGTAAAACGTCGCGATCGTTAAATTGTAGAAATTGATCCAACTTCTCCTGCCAGTCTCGCAGGAACACCTGGCGTCGACGTCGGGCCTGATCTTCGGCAAAATCCAACCACATGTTGACCACGCGATTGAGTTCATCAACCTCATTTTGGTTGAGATAATTTTTGGCGACGGTGACGTCTCCTTTGCGCACTTCATCACCTTTAAAGCTGGTCAGCCCCATGTGTGGAAGAGTGGCATCGGCCCGCTGGTGGATAATTTCGGCAGCCGTTTTCCCGGTACAGGCGAAGTGCAGCTTATTCTGGATAGTCTGGAAGAAACGAGTCGTCTCTTTCAGTGAGGGCTGATAATCCGCCGCCAGAGCAAAGATTTCCCGAACGCGTAAATAGACGCGCCGTTCACTGGCGCGAATATCACGGATACGTTCCAGCATTTCGCCAAAGTAATCAGGCACCACTGATGAGCCAACTGGAGGATTTTTCAATCGCTCATCGTCCATCACAAACCCCTTAATCAGGTATTCCTGCAAAGTTTGGGTAGCCCATTGACGGAACTGGGTGCCACGCGTTGAACGAACGCGGTAACCGACGGCCAGAACGCCTTCAAGATTGTAGTGGTCGATCTCCCTTGTAACCTGCCGCTTACCTTCTAAACGAACTATCCGGAATTTCCGGATAGTTGAATTTTGAGCAAGTTCACCCTCAGCAAAGATGTTGACTAAGTGTTCATTGATGGTTCGTACGTCTTTACCGTACAGCTCGGCCATTGAGGCCTGAGACAGCCAAAGCGTCTCAGCTTCAAACCGGCATTCAACTCGTACGCGGCCATCGTCACTTTGAAACAGCAGGAACTCACCTGCAGGGGCTGGAGGTAAGTGTCTATCCATTATGCCGCCTCCGTTTTTACCCGACGTTTACCGGTAAGCAGTTGCTGCATCAGGGCTTTTTTTTCTTGTTTTAGATTGTGAAGTTTTTGTTTTAATATCGTACAGTAGTCATCAGCTGCAGTAAGAATAGATGCGATTTTTATTTGTTCTTCTAAAGAAGGGTATTTAACAGGAATTGTTCGTAGAGCACCTAAACTAATATTAAGCTGCGCAGCACCTTCAGCTTTATCCAAGATACTTTGCTGAACAATGTCCGACAAATATAGAAAAGACACAAAAACCTGATCACAATAGCTTCTTGCAGATAAACGCCCAACCCGTTGATTCAAATAGCATGGTAAATCCTTAGCTGTCACCCAAGCATAATTTGTTAAACTTCCTGACATACCAAATACGAAATCATTTTCAGCAAGTAAGAATTTATCCAACTCAGTCGCCTCTGATGATATTATTTTTACAGCTTCAGAAAGATCTAACTTTCCATTTTTAAGATTATTCATCCTAACTATTGGAATACCAATTGCAGAGTCCGTAAATGTGTTGCTTTTAAAAGCAAAACCTGAGTCGATCATGGCAAGATCGCCTAGTGTTCCATCTTTCCATTTATCATGAAATCCAGCTAACCGTTCACTACCAGTGAGCAATTTCTGCATCAATGATTTTTTCTGCTGCTGGCTATTAATTAGCAATTGTTTAGTGGTGTTAATCGCTTTATCCCATGTAGCCAGAAGTTGGGCGATTTTTTCTTGTTCTTTTATGCCTGGAAGTAATAAAGGTGTTTTCTCAAGAATTCCTCTATTAATCTTCACCATTGTGCTACTACTGCCAGCAGCACAATTTTTGAAATAAGAACGTATTTCAAAGCTTTTTAATTTTTGCTCGATAAATACAGGATTGACCTTATCCTCATCAACCCTAAATTTCATCATAAGATCCGGATAAGAGCAGTTTTCTACTTCTCCCTTAAAATAAATCGAACGACCTACTTTATCTGGAGTATTAGAACGACTAACGAGAAAATCTCCATATCTAAGCTGCGTTTGAAGCACTCGTTCTGTTGGTTCCACTGGTTTTATCTCTATAACATTAATCCCTTCATCGTCAAGAGCCCCAAGACTCAGAACCCAAAAGCCTGTTTCCTTATCAGAGGCAATTGGCGAAAAACCATTTCTAATAGGTTCAGATAATATATCTTTAAGATATTTTATTTCCCATCCCTTAGGCACCATAACCTAACTCCCCCAGATATTTCTCCATCTCTACTTCTAGCTCAGCCAATTTAGATTGTAATTCCATACGCTCAGCGCGAACCACCATTAGGTCAATTTCAGGTTCTTCTTCAGAAGTATCGACATAGCGAGAGATATTCAAATTGTATTCTTGGCTGCGGATCTCTTGGAGACTAGCAACATGAGCATACTTATCGATGTTATCACCACTTCGATAGGCTTTCACAATGTCACGAATATTATTTTCGGTAAGATGATTTTGATTTTTACCTGCTCTAAATTCACGACTGGCGTCAATAAACAACACCTTATCATCAACTTTCTGCTTTTTAAAAATCAGAATCGCTGCCGGGATACCGGTACCAAAAAACAACTTTTCCGGCAGGCCAATTACCGCATCCAGCAGATTCTCTTCAATCAACTTCTGACGAATTTTCCCTTCACTTGAGCCCCGGAACAGTACGCCGTGCGCCACCACCACCCCCATACGCCCAGTTTTCGGTTTAAGAGTTTCAATCATATGAGAAATAAAGGCATAGTCCCCCTTGGTTTTCGGAGGGAGGCCACGACGAAAGCGACTGAATTTATCGTCTTCTACGTCATTGTATCCCCACTTATCCAGCGAGAACGGTGGATTGGCGGTAACAATATCGAACAGCTTCAGGTCGCCATTTTTATCCAGTAGCTTGGGATTACGAATGGTGTCACCCCATTCGATTTTATGGTTATCTTCGCCGTGCAGAAACATGTTCATTTTAGCCAGCGACCAGGTTGAACCAATCGCTTCCTGTCCATAAAGCTCATATTGCTTGCTGCCATAGTTCTTCACTATCTTACGTCCGCATTTCATCAATAGTGAAGCGGAGCCACAGGCGGGATCACAAATGGTGTCTCCCGGTTGAGGATCGAGTAGCTCAGCCATCAGATCAGAAACTTCTGGCGGAGTATAGTACTCACCAGCTTTCTGACCACTATTGGCAGCAAACTTACCAATTAGATACTCATAAGCGTTACCGATGACATCGAGCCCACCTATCCGGCTGGGTTTCAGGTCGAGTTCAGGACTGGAAAATACTTCCAGAAGGTCCTTCAGGATTCCATTCTTTTGCTTCTCTTCACCCAGTTTATCAGTATTGAAAGAGATATCCTGGAACACACTTTTCCCTACATCTTTTAGCTTAGTACCGTTTGCTTCTTCAATGGCATGCAAAGCCTGATCGATTCGTTCACCGTTACCCGGTTCATTGCGATGCTGAAATAGCGTATAGAAGCTGGCTTGTTTTGGCAGCACAAAACGCTCGTTTTTCATCATCTCTTCAATCAGTTCCGGCTCATCACCATATTCAGTTCTATAGTTGTTGTAGTGATCCTGCCAAACATCTGAGATGTATTTCAGGAACAGCATGGTAAGAATAAAGTCTTTATAGGCATCAGGACTGATGGTGCCGCGAAAAATGTCGCAAACGCTCCATAAAACATCGTTGATACGATTTTGATTTATCATGTTGCTCATAACGTATTAATCCTTAATTAATCTTTGCAAAATACCCACTTCAAGCTGGCGACGATTATCCTGTAGCTTCTTAATTAGACCGTCTTCGTGCGCCCAGATGCGCTGAAGTTGGCTTATCTGATGTTGAGTTTCCGCCGTAGGCACTGGTAGTGAAACATTCATTAACGCCGCTTTTGTGATGAGCTGTATGTTTGAACCACTACGTTGAAACTGCTGTTGAATCATGGGATGGTTGAGTATCCAGCCCAAATATTCCGGGACCAATTCACTCTCTTTCTGTTTAAGGGTGATAATCAGGAACTGATTAGTGGCAACAATAGGAATGTCACCACGGTAAACGAAAGCCGCATTGCGGTTTCCTCTAGCCGCCACCACAATCTGACCTTGCTCTAGTAAGGGGGGAGGTGCATTTTGCTCCCAGATAATTGCAGGCAAAACCTTGCGATCCCACTGCCAGTTCAGCTCCAGGTCTTTGATCTGTAAGATATGAACATCCCCTTTAGATACAGGCGTTATTGCCTCCCGTAAGGTATAGCCCGAACGGATGTCTGCAATGTCGCCTAATTTCATTAAGGGTGTATGCATATTTTCCTCTGATTATTGCGCCATCCTTGGCGCGTTTTTACATCACAAGTTGTTATGAATCCATTGAGTGACATCGTTAGGGAGCCCATACCATGCAGCTTCACCCTGCAAACTAGTGACCAAAAGCCCATCATCATTGTCCATTACCGCTTGGAGATAATCACGAACCTGAACCACCGTTTGGCTGGTAACGATCATCCAGGCAGATTCAAGGGGATTGCACCAAGTTCCATAGGACTTAATGCGTTCAATAAGCGAGACATAGTCTTTCTGCTTACGCAGATCGTAGTTGATTTGATATACTGCCATAGATGATATCTCCTGATTTCGACCTTGGGATTTATGTCATCGCGACAGGTTGCAGCCTGTCGCATTGCCATGATTTTATCTATAGATACTGTACTGCAAAAAAAGACAGGCAACATGGTTATCATGCGACAATAAAAAGGTCGCGTCAAGATGGTTTTTTTTGCAGTACGACATCTATAGATTTCGAGTTATTAGCACAATCCCAAATTCATGGACTAAGAGGGCTTAATAAGCCTGTAATCTATTGGGAGTATCAACTTTCAGGACGATTCGGAAATTTCAGAGATTTTTAGCAAAATCAAACGGGCTCACACCTTTCTCGCGATTTACATCCAAATAATCCGCCCACCACTGCAACATCAACCTACGCTCGTCCAAATGCTCAGCCTTATGAATGTAAGCAGCTCTTACAGAGTTACGTTCCATATGGCTCATTTGCCGTTCCACGGCATCCCTCGACCACAATCCAGACTCAATCAAAGAACTACATGCCATCGTCCTGAAACCATGTCCGCAAACATCAACCTTCGTGTCATATCCCATCACGCGCAGCGCCTTGTTCACCGTATTTTCACTCATCGGTTTACGCGGATCATGATCGCCAACGAAAACAAAATCACGCTCGCCACTAAGCTTGTGAACCTGTTTCAGAATTTCTAATGCCTGGCGAGACAGCGGGACTAAATGAGGCGTACGCATTTTCGAGCCACGCTGTGAATGCTTCACTCCTTCAATAGCTTCTCGTTCAGCCGGTATTGTCCACATTGCCGTTTCAAAATCGATTTCAGACCAACGGGCAAAGCGCAACTCACTGGAACGAATAAAGATTAATAACGTGAGCTCAACAGCCAGACGGGTTAAAGGTCGTCCGGAGTAGCTATCAATTCGCTGGAGTAGTTCAGGTAAGCGTTTCAGTTCA
>Ga0157366_1001278_pt1 | contig 10164 bp, 14 predicted proteins | sample AttbisABBM1_FD_113149 | JGI IMG/M metagenome (GOLD analysis project Ga0157366, IMG submission 113149) | Fungus gardens microbial communities from leaf cutter ant in Botucatu, State of São Paulo, Brazil - Atta bisphaerica ABBM1 | ecosystem: Host-associated > Fungi > Mycelium > Unclassified ...
AGTCCATCCGATGCCCGCCTGCGTATTGGTGATGTCTACAGTCGTGGTTCCATCTGGTGGCGTCCATTCATTCTGTCCATCCCATATCACCGTGTTGACCACATTGCCCTGCTGGTCGATAACCGCATAAACACCCATTATGCATACTCCTTAATAATGACGATTCCACCAAACCCGTTCGCCCCTGACTGAGCACCGCCGTTCTGCCCTATAGCAGGTCCGCCACCACCGGAACCATAATTAAGTCCTGGAGCCCCAGCCGCATTAGTCACGCTGTGACCGCCCGCGCCGCCCGTACCGAAAAACGACGCACCGCCGTCCCCGCCTTTAATTAGGCCAGATGAAAAGCCCACTACGTTTGTCGCTGGCGCTCCGCGTACGGTAAGAAATGTTGCTCCTGTTGGTGCCGCTGACGGATCCCCAATTCGCGCCACCGTGTTGCTGTATGACGATGCGCCACCACCAGCGCCACCACCGCCACCCGGACAGGAAATGATTGAACCGACCGAGCTTACGCCACCAGGAGAACCATTATTATTTCCTGCAGCCGCCCCGACACCTCCACTTCCGACAGTAATAACTGTTCCTGATGCCGGTACAGCTATCAGCCCTGTATAGGCGAAAGCACCGGCGATACCCCCGCCTCCTGCTGAAAACTGCCCTGAACCTGTTGCAGCAGCGCCACCACTGCCGCCGCCGCCGCCAACAAGCCAGATTTCTACCTGAGTAGTGCCAGGAGTTTGCGTGTAAATGGTATTGGTCAACCATGCACGCGTAGCCAGTACTCTTCCGGGCGTTAATGTCTTCATACCCAGCTTCATGTTTGCGAGTATGTTGGCCAGATTACCGTCATCCAGCACGTCTACATTTGCAGAGTCGGCAATGAACTGAGCAAGCACTGATGCCATTACAGTTCCCTGACGCAAGGCCTTATTGATTTGTGCTGATGAAGCTTTTCCGCTCTGGAAACCTGTCAGCAGGGCTGTTAATGCTTCGTAATCTGTTTGCCCGGTGACATTAGCGCCCGCACCAATGCCAAAGGCTTTAAAATTATTTGTTGTCATCAGAGTGTTTTCTCCCATGCGCCTTCATCAAATCCGGCGATGTACTGGTTATCCATGTCGAAACCAAAGAACCGGTTTCCAACTGAGGGGGTTTGAATTGATGGGGTCTGTATATCGCCTGCCCAGACTCCAGCGGCTTTGACTGTCAGGTATCCCTGTTTGATAGCGGCGAGGAGCTCGAGGGAAACATTGCTGATATCCGTTTCCGGAAATACCCAAACGGAGATCGTCATGTCCTGGTTGTCGACGATTTGCATTTTCAGGCCGGAACCAGCCAGCGCTGTATCAAGGATGGGCGGCAGCGTGTCGTTCTGGCCGTTCCAGTTGTTGATAGCGATTTTTGCTTTAAGTATAACCCGGTACACATCGTCACTGAGGCTGGTAAAACCTGCATCCGGATCATACGGTCCCTGCCAAACGCCCTGATCCCAACCGAGCCCTAAAGTATCGAAAGAAAAATAAATGCCGGAAATCGGCTGGCTGACGATTCTTGACCGGCCAATCCATTCCCCGAGGATATCCAGTTGTTTGCCTACCGCCGTGTCGATGTCGAAGGCAGTGAGCAAACCTGTCAGGGCTGTTGAGGTATCGGTAAACGGACGAGTTGAAAGGTCTACATGGGCGACAAACTTCGGCTTTCCTGCGTGATAGTTGGTTATCAATTCGGTGTATTTACTCATGACGCCACCGTAATTACGATGTTGTCCACTGAGCACGTTACTGCCTCGTTATAGGCAGTAACGATGTTGGCTGCAGCAACGCCAGCAGCAGAGCGCCCGATCTGGAGACTGTTAATGTCGTAATACCGGCTTTCGCCGCCGCTCATCACACCAAGGTTAGCAGGGGAATAAACACGGGAAAGCAGGACATCATCGCCAATGGACAGGGAATTGATATAACCCACGATAGCCGTTTTGATGTCGTTACCTACCTGCGTTGTGTACCCCGTAAATACTTTTAGTGTGATTGCCACGAATACCGGCACCGGGGAAGGCCTGGAAAAATAAATCGTGTGCGGGTTTCCCCAGTAATCCGGTACCACAACTGATGTGCTGCCGAACGTAGAAACCCCCTGTCCTTTTTTCCAACAATTGTCTGGGCTACTGTGGTGACATCTCCACCATCGACAATAGCCGCAACAGAATGCGGCGGAAGGCCGTTTGCATCCTGACTTCCTGTGTCATTTTCATAGAGTTTGTGACGTGTCACACCTGCCACGTTGGCTATTGCACCGTCCAGCGCTGCGAAAGGGGTTAGAGACGGCAGCGCAACGCTCTGACTCTGGCGGATCCGCAGTGCCGAATCCTGCTCTACAGCCGCGCCTACTGTAGCCGCTGACGGGTTGGTAACCGATGTCCACCCCCGCGTCGGCGTGTTTATCTGGTTAATAGTCCCCGGCATCGCAGCCACTGCGCCAGCTGTCGCACACATAGCCGTTACTGTCACCTGTCCGCCCGGCTGTATGGTGACCGATGTAGGCAGGTTCCAGATTATGTTATTCGCGTCCCGAACTGAGCCATTGGTGATGGTCTGGCCGGCCGTGTCGATACAGACCAAATCCACTACAGAACGCGTCTCACCATTGCGGCCAATACCGTTTATTTTGACATTACGTGTAAGTGCGTCGCTCATGGCTGTCGACGGGGAAAACGAGTTGTAAACCTGAATCGCTGTATTGTTGGCGTCATGAATACCAAGTGCGTAAAGCGATATCATCTGCCCGTCTTTACTGTCCGGATCGATATAAGCATCAGTGCCATATATCTGCTGAAAATAGCCGGTAATGGTGGACAGGATTGTCTGGTAATCAGGCGCGCTGATCCCTTGGGCGTTTACCGTTGCCGATAACCCCAGCGTGTCTAAGTTGAGAGCCATTACGCCTCGCTGTTAACGGTCGTTGTCCCGTAGATGGTGTCGATCGTCGCCGTGAACGTCACCCGGCGTGTTTTGGTGTTGAGGTCAGTATTGAAGGAAATGATGGAATTAACGCCCTGCGTCTCAAGGATGCGCTGACGTATGGCCAGGTTGTAGGTTTCAGGCTTCTGCTTTCCGAGCACGGATTGAATCCATGGCGTTCCCGCTGTTGTATCGAGGAACCACTGACCGTACCAGAGCAGGAAACGTGTCTTAACGGCCTGAGCCACTGCCTCAGGTGAGTTAATCAGCCAAGTATCATCACCCTGGCTGAACGTATAATCCCCGTCATTATCTTCGCGCCGGTATCTCATTGCGGGCCACCTGTCTGACTGCTTCCTGACTGCACGCCACTGTGAACATGTCCGGTCTGGCTGATGCCCTTTGCCACCTGGTCGCCGGTTGATGTTACGGTCCCGTTAACCTGAACGTTACCGTTCACTGTAAGCAGTGGCGTGGTGATGTTCACGTTGCCGCCCTGCATCAGTTCGATAAAGCTTCTGCCATCGTCGGTGCGAACCTGAACAGACGTAGTGCTGATACCCGATATTTTCTGCGCCTGCGACTGAGGTCCAACGATGGCAAAAGCATCTGATAAATCATGCTGACGCTGATCGACAGGCTCCTGAACGCCACCGTTCTGCCACCAGAAATCGATGCAGCGATCAGAAAAAATCACCAGGCACTCATCGCCAGCCTTTATCGGAAAAGTGATTGTGCATCCGCCTCCGCGCGGGAAAATCACAGGAACGTCCACCAGCACCGGCAACGGTGCCGACTTAAAGTTACCCAGTGCATCAGCCACCTGGCCTTTCAGCGCGGGTTGTACGCTGCACGTGCACATAATTGGGTCGAATGATTCGATGATTCCGGGCATTGAGACGCGAAGCATTGAAAAGATGGTGTCCGACAGGACTTTCATTGCCTGCTGTTCATCACCGGCCAGAGACTGAGGGGTTACCGCCATTTGCTTTTCTCCGGGCATAAAAAAACCCGCCGAAGCGGGTTTTATGATTCTAAAAAATTTCTTGCGAATTTTGCTAACTGCCTCATTCTGGGCCACTCTCTAGCATCTTCATGAGCGTAAGGTGTAAACACGGCCATCAAAGTATAATGATTATCTTCAATTTCGTGTTTTGCATAAACCAGAGCAGTATTAGAAGTTCTATACCACTGCACAGCCTGCTTATCTCTCAAGTCTACCCACTTTGGTAAGGGACCGAAAACCTGATCTCCTAATTCAAAATGAATGTGCCTTAACGAAACATCTCGAATATCCTCAGGCTCGTCATAAACGGTGTCTCTTCCAAAGTACTCCGGAAGGTTGCCTGTAGATTTGTAAGCTATGAAATCATCAAGAAGTTGCTGTTCAAGATGTGGATACTTTGTAAATACGTTCCTGAGGTAGAGATTGTAACTTTCTTTATTGTAAGTAGCAGTAACGTTCAAAGCATTTCCCCTCAATGAAAATGAGGGGAATGGAGCACTGAGGTTCCATGCTCTGCAAGTGCCTTAAGAGCTTCTTTATCAATGTTGCTTTTGAAAACATTGACAGGAACAGTCATCTGTTGAATGAGATGATTTAAATCTGATGCCGCACTGCGAGCACGAGCAACTGTTAAAATTACAGGTTTTATAACCGATTTACGACGTTCAGAGGCATTTTTATAAACAATTTTGCCTGTGCCATCCATAGCAATCAGTTGCTGCTCTAATAAGTCAATACCAGAAATTTTGATGGTACGGATAAGAGCAGAAGCCTCATGATCAGGAGACTTTGCAAGTGTACGATACGTATCACGCAAAGCAGATGTAAGTTCTTTCAAATACTCTAAAGCACCATCAATAGTATTGATAGAGGCCTTTGTTTCGTAACCACAGTAAGCTGAACAGCCGTCAGCTGCTTTAGGTAGTTTGTTTGCATCAACATCACAAACCGCTACTGTCTGCTGCATGAGCAGACCGATAACCCCGGCGGTTTTCAGTGTATCGATAGTTGGCATTTTTCCGCTTAATTCATTGATTTGCATAATGTCCTCCATGCGTTGCAGGAGTACTTCTGACAAAAAGGCCGAAGCATTAAGACTTCGGCTATTGGTTCGTAATCTACTACGGTTAACACGAAGTGTATTACCTCAAGGTACATGCTGCAACTTGTTCTTAAGGATAGTTTGTAACCGTTGTAGTGTGGTTGACTACTATTTGAAGTAGTTATCGGTTCAGTTACTGGAAGGCTTTAGGCTTCTTTCAAAGAAATACTTGAGGCATTTTAGAGTACTAATAAATCAGACCTTTCCATATTAGGAAAGCACACGAATTACTTAATCTTCACGCAATCGAAAGTCCAGTACTGTGTAAGCTCCAGTATCTTACAGTTGATTCTTATGATTATAACTTGGCCAAAAACAAGAAAAATTTCCTATGGTTAACTCAATCTAAACCCGCTTAAAAGGGTCAAAAAAAACGGTTCGGTATATTCTTCAATACGTTAACTAAACTATTTGGATCAAAGATATAAAATAGTACTAAAACAACTAAAAAAAAGAGGAAAACACCGCCTATCAACATTAGGCATCCATTGTTGTTACTGCTCATTTTATGTCCTTGTACAATTGTAAGTCGCGAACACACGCGGCTGATCCATATTGCTACGAATTGCTTCTACGTTCAGGATGGCTTTGCCGTTACGTTTGATGTAGTCCAGACCGTACCAGCCGGGCGCGTCGCCGCGCTGCACCATCCATTGCATCTGCACGTTATCGTAATCGCCTTTCGCTTTGAGAAACGTGAATTTTTGGCTTTCTGGTTTTACGCCATTTATACGTGCCCATCCATCGTTAGCCTGACTAGTGCTAAGCATGAAAGGCCCGCACTGGGAATCAGCAGCAGCCGAAGCAGCGACGAGCAAAGACAATAAAACATACCGACGCATCAGAATGTCCTGTTCAGTGAGGAGTTAGTCTGCAGTTCAGCCGCGCCGCGTGCAAAGCACATCAAGTCCATGTACCACGGCTGGCCTCTGGTATCACCAGTATAATCGATAGCCTTAACGATATACACGCCATCAGCCGCAATACTTGCAGGCTGTTGCAGCGTTCCGTTCACCAACAGGTTGCCGTTCGTATTCACTTCATCGGCACGGCTGGGCAATCCTTTAACCTCATCAGCCGACAGACTCGCCCGGTAAACCGACGCCTGATCAATTTCCACCAACCCGTTTAGCCGGATATTTGGATTGATAAGACAGCGGACGTTGACGCCTGCGCCCATAGTCTGCTGCGGCATCCCAATCAGGCCCGTATCGCTGTTTAACACAACCGCTTCATGAATGTATTTATTGGTTGGCACCATCTGTGCCTGTCCGTCCACCAGCTGCCAGGTAGCACCACTTTGCGCGGCCACGTTGTCCATAACATCACGTGTGGACTGATAAATGACGCGCCCGCGCGGGAACACAGTCGGCGGCATATCGCCGGTGATGCCCTGGCTGACGTCGAAGGGACTAAAACTGTCCATGGCTGCAGCATGCACATCCGCGACCGTATAACCGGCTGCGAGGGTTTTAGACACAGTGGCATTTATAAATGCCTGATGTCCGTCGATTGCCTGAATCAGCACCCAAGTATCTGTCGGGTTGTCGCGGCCGGTAATTGTAAAGCGGATGTCGCCACTGAAAATTTCACCGAAATTAGTACCGCCCGTCTGGCCAACCTGATCGGCTGAAAGCTGGCTGACATTTCCGATCTGGCTTTCGTCTGCCGTCTGAGCAAGACCATCATAGCCCGCGATGATTTTAATTTTCGCAAACTCTTTACCCAGGATTCGCGAGCTGGTGTCTTTTGACAGGTTGTAGATCCGCACCATTGCCACGCGTGGCCAGCGCGTGTCTGTCCAGGTGATATTAAACACGACCTTAAAATCACTGAGGCTTATGCCCTGACCGTTTTCAGACAGGATCTGCAACTCGAAATGACGCATCCAGTTTTGAGACATGATTACTCCGTGACGACCAGTAAATGGCTTTTTATGCCCAGGTCGGTTTTGGTTGGATAGTCCTGGCCCGGATCATCACAGACCAAAACCAGGCCAAAGCCGAGATTCAGATAAGCGTATTGCGAAAGAAGGTTGGCCCCTGTCACCAGCGGAATATCTGAAACGACTGGCGCACCGCTGGCGTCCATCAAATCTACAACCCATCCAGCGCTGTCGCGCCATAGAGAGCGAATTTGATAGCTCACCCCATTAATATCGGTGGTGAACTGCTGATTATCCGGGGAGAGCGGGATTTCGTTAACCTGCATTGCTCCCCCTAAAAGAGACCGGCTATAGAAGAAAGAAGCGACTGATTAACCGGCTTCGACGATTTAACACCAGAGTTCTGGACAGCGGACGTGCTGACGCCCTGACTCATATCCGCTTTGTCCGCCACTGAAATGGTTTTAGTGGACGTGATCAACACCTCGCGCAACGTCAGCGTCGCTGATAAGACGTTTTCGGTCTGTTTATCAGTGATGACCTCCAGCACCTTGATCAGCATGTTGTTATAAATGCGCTTGCCGGTTGTGACGCTGAACGGTACCCGGCTGCGCTGCAGCGTCAGCAACTCGGCGTAAACCTCTTTGGGGCTCAGGCCAATACTGAGGCCAATAGGCGACAGGTTGACCAAATCCAGCAAAGAACCGCCCCCGGCAAACCCCACCTCCATGACAACCTCAGAAGGCCGGCGAAAAGCATGATCGGCTACCGGGGCTTTATCCTCGACGGGGTGTTCCGTAATTTCCAGCGCGTCGCTGTGCTTTTCGCTGACCACCACATCGGGGATCATCATCCCTATTTTGCGACTCTGCAGAGAAAAGAGCGTTGATAAAATATCCATTAACGCGGCCCCGTTGATAATGTCTGGCTTAAACGAGAATTGACAGACGTCTGCTGATCGGCAACGGCTTTACCGGCCATTCCCGGATCTGTCACACCATGGATATAAATGTTTGTTTCCTGGCTGACCTGGGCACCACCAGACGGCATGTTGCTCATCACTCGTGGGATATAGTTGCGGGTTTCCTCGGGTAACAGCGCCATGCCGTGCTTCTGCACGTTACCAATCCCCCAGTTATACGATGCCAGCGCTTTGCTGAGGTCGCCGCCGTTGGATTTAAGCAACTGCGAAAGGTATTTAGCTGCGGCCTGTGCTGACTTCATCGGGTCAAACGCTTCGCCGTTCCGCAAGCCCAAATCTCTGGAAGTTCCGGGCATTAACTGGAAAAGCCCCTCTGCGCCAGCGCCTGACATCGCCATAGGGTCCCCAGACGATTCCGCAATTGCCACGCTGCGCAGCAAACCTTCGGGCAGTCGGTATAGCTGTTCCAGGCGCTGTAAGGCCGGTTGCATCCAGCCAAGCAAAGCCGCGCCCGCCTTTGTCGGCTGCGGTCGCTTTACGGTCCCGTAGGCGTCATAAGCGTTCGTCGCACCATTGGTACCGGAAATACCGGCCCACCAGGAATAAGCCTGATTCAGAAGGCCGTCAGCCTGCCCAAGCAGACCGCCACTGCTGCCCTGATTCTGATTCATTCGGTCAACCAGATATTGCCCGACGCTTTTACCCTGGCTTTTTGCTTCTTCCTGCGTTTTCCCGATTTTGTCCCATGCGCTGACTGCCGCGATGGCTGCGAGCAAGGGCGAAAATCCTTTGCTGACTCGGGCAATTCCGGTGAGCATCCGCAAAGCCCAGCTACCGGCAACAAACACCGCCAGCACCTCGAATGCATTTTGCAAACCACCCACGCCGCCCGTCATATCCAGCAGAGTGTCTTTTATCCACTTCATTGCTGAAATGGCTTTATTAATCGATGGTTCCCACTGGCTCCAGTCAATCAGGCTTTTACCGCCCTCTTTCCATGTCCGGTAATCGTCATAAAGCAGCGCCAGCGTACCAATAAGCATGGTCACCATTCCGATTGGTGACCTCATGAAAGCGCTATTAAGGATCCGCCAGGCAATGAACAATCCACCCAACGTGGCTATTAATCCCTTTGTTGCTCTGTCGAGCGAGCCCCACCACTCTTTAATGTCACCAGCAGCCTGAATGAGCCTGAAAACAACACGCCCTATCACGTCAGCCATCCACAGTATGCCTTTAACGCCACTGGTGATGGCCTGCTCTATTTTCGGGAAGTTATCGATGACCTGTTTGCGCAGGTTATCAATGGAACCCGCCAGGCCTTCACTGAGGCTGGAACCGATTTTATCCCGCGCCATCGATGCCATCTGGCCGAACGAACGCAGGGATGTCATAAAGCGGTTAGAACTGACAGCAGCCTGATCGGCGTTGAAACCGATCGCCTTCGCCATCTGCGCATACTGCGCACTGAACTGGCCCACGCCACGGCGCATGGCCAGCAACGTGTTTTCATCAATGCCCAGCATCTGGGCATACTGGTTCGCCCGGTAATAAGGCATGTTGCGTAGCTTGTCGCCCACACCCGTGAAAATGCTGGCCATGTCGCGCATATTGCCGCTGGCGTCGCGGGTCTGTACGCCGAGACGATTGAGAACCCCCTCAGCGCCAGGGCTGTTACGCATGAAGCGCGCCAGGCTCTCCAGCGATGACCGGGCACCCTCTGCGGTACCGCCCAGTTGTGAAACGGCATAGCCAATCTGCTGTATACCGCCGACCGTTGCGCCTGTACGTTGCGAGGACCAGTAAAGCTGATCGAGGCCGCTGGCAATCTTCGCTGTATAGGCGAGAATGGAAAGCGCCGCCCCTTCGACGGCCGCGCCCATTTTTACAACCTGCAGCGTGGTACCGGCCACAACAGCATTAAATTTACGTGAACCGGCCTCATCAACCTGAAAGCCCAGGCTGACCAGAAAGTCCTTAATGGTTTCGGCATTCATTAGTTTTGTTGCTCCCAGCGGCGGATCCGCGCGTTGTTATCGGCTTTTAAACCCAGCCAGTCATTCATGCGGGCAATATCTGCAAGATCTAAAGCGCCGTTTTTAAGGTCCGAATAACTGATGTACCCGGCATCTACCGGGCGCATCAGGTAATCTTCACCATCCGGAAGCGTGTCGAGCGTCAGGCCACTGGCGGGGGCGGCGTCTCTTTGTCGGGGAGTGCGGGCAAAAAATTTCCCAGGCTGTCGCCCACCACGCGACCAACCATCTGCAGCATGCTCAGCAAATCGAT
>Ga0157366_1001281_pt1 | contig 10148 bp, 11 predicted proteins | sample AttbisABBM1_FD_113149 | JGI IMG/M metagenome (GOLD analysis project Ga0157366, IMG submission 113149) | Fungus gardens microbial communities from leaf cutter ant in Botucatu, State of São Paulo, Brazil - Atta bisphaerica ABBM1 | ecosystem: Host-associated > Fungi > Mycelium > Unclassified ...
AATCTGTTGCTGTGAACTTCCAATCTGTTGCTGTGAACTTCCAATCTGTTGCTGTGAACTTCCAATCTGTTGCTGTGGGGACTCAAGTTTTACCTAGCACTCCCTCTCCTTCCCTCTCTCTCTCTATCCAGAACATATTCATAATCTTGCGCGGCTTGTCACATCCTGAGCGAAAAAAAATGCGCATACAACTTTTCCCCGACCTGCTGCAATACATACTTTTCCTACTTTTCTGGTTCTCATTCGTTGGAACATGTCCTTTACCAAAATTCAAACGGCATGTTCAAGCCCCTCCAACCCCTCTATTGGAAGTACCGATCACCCACAATCCCGACATGTCCCATTACAGTCTCAAGTTCGAGAAATATTCAAAGTGGATAAAAGATCAGTCCAAATCACTCTGGGAATCACGAGAGGATCACCAAGACCTTCCGAACAATTATGTATCACCATATCTAACCAAGTTCGAGGCTAAAAAAGATGATTGGTGGATGACGTTAGACTTGAGTCGGTCATTGAGACATCTTCTGTGGGAGACAATACCGGAATGGCTGGGAGGCACTGACTCTGGATTCGAGTAAGTGTTGCCACCGAGTTTCCGCCGCGTGAGCATTCATGACTTGGAGCCAGAGAGGATTTTTTGCTTCTACGAGCAATGGAACGACCCTTGTATATGTCTATCGAAAATCTACAAGAGGTACATCAGCTGGCGGAGACGATGTGATAGTGCTCTCCCGTTCATTCGGATCTAGGTGTCAGCTTCTGTGTTCTATAGTCTTCATCCTCTAGTCTTTAGGGTTCACGTTCAAGTCTTTCTATTCCTGCAATTCTAGACTCAGCCACAGATTTACCGGAACTTCTGACTCTTCCTGACTCCCTTCTGATTATTCTTCATTGTTTGGTCATCCCAGGCATTGAAAACGTTTCTCCCACGACAGATCTGGCCTGAGTTCAGCTCACTACAGGATTCATTAAAGAGTGATGATATCAAGCCACTTCCTTAGAACACCGCCCCGAGATTTGTTTGCCACACTGTTCATTCTGATCCGTACTAAATCCTTCAGTTAAGATCGTTTCTCCGAATTCTATCAAGGTATTGTAAGATCTTAGAGAGTGAAATAATCGTTCAGCGAAAACTTCGATCGGTGAACCAGGATAAATGTCGAGACTGCACTATAAGACAGGTCTTTCGGTCCTATGTGGTGTACAACAAGATCGACATCTGTCTCCAGGAAACCAGAATCAATGAATTGAATATCCTCCTCTATACCCACTTCGGTACTCCGCTTCGCCTATGATAATAAATACTCTTCAGACTAAGGTCCTCGAGAGGGTACGTTTTTGTTGGAGGACCTGAGTAACAAACGAGAGCCTGCTCTTCTCCGTGCATCTCTTGGAGTCATCGTTCAACAGAACTCAGAACTCCTCCATTTCTCCCTTCCTTCAGGTCCATTACGCCCCCTTCCCTCGCTCTGGGATAATCGTCCCTCAGTTCTTCCCTGTGAATTCGACCTCTTAGCTATTTTCGAGTTTGAGCTGTACGCAATAAACAATATGTTGGAAAGGCTCACTGAATACTTTTTTGATGGCCCGAATCAGCGATGAATCCAGTGCATTCACTTCCCTCATTGTCTGCGTTCTCTCCTCCCTCAGGCGACTGAGCTCATCCAGTAATGCATCTATTACAGCTCGATCTTGACCCGCAGATTTAAGAAGCTCATTCCTTAGCTGCTCTATCATCCCGCCTTGCTTCATAGCTAACCCCTGCAAAAGACCGTGAAGATGTTTCCCAGCGTCAGTTCTAGGGACATCTTTTCCCTGGTGGACAAGTTCCATTTGGATGCGTACAGCCGCAGAAGCTCGACGAGCTCTTTCCCGAGCATGAATTATATGGTTGAAAATACCCCAAGCAGAATCTTGCGTCCCGGTAAAACGAAAATGAGCAGAACCTTGTCGAATCATGGGTCCCCAATAATTACGCTCAAGGTCCTTCTCTCGGCTGAACAACTGCCAATAGAATTCATTATGCTCAGATGCTATCTGGTCGTTTTTATGGAACTGACTCATTCCTTCAGGCCACATCGTGGTCGCGAGAACAACCCTTTGGTAGAAATTCCTACCACAGAGTTTTTGGAACATATCGAAATTCTTCACGACCGTCTTTGTCATGCGAGGATCGGTGATACGATGCAAGTAGATGATCCCAGAAACTTTTCCATTCCCTTCCGGACTTTAAAAAATACATTCAACAAATGACAACCTTCAAAAGATATGATTAAATACACTTACAGCGATTTAAACCAACTCGCGATGGTCTGGAGGATATCCAAGTCGGAGCGATTGGTGTCGTCAAACCCAGGAGTATCAACTAGGACGACGTTATTATCATCCGAGAACTTGATTCGCAAAGCGGAAACTTCGCTCGTAGTCGAATGGAGTGTATGACCGACCTCGCCAGCATCGTACCAAGATTGTGTCACTATCTTAATGAGCTGTATATATATGCTTATCAATTTCAAATTTTGTGACGTAATCACACTGCCCACCGAACTTTTCCCAGCCCCAGTAGGTCCCATAATCCTATTATTCATGTGAGACTGAATAGAAATTATTTATTTCTTATGTGATCTCGACTTACACGACAATATGATCATTCTCTTCCATAGCTTTCGGACTTACCACTGGAGAAACTCCCTGTATTTTCCTGCAATCAAGCTCAGGACAGCTGAATCCAGATTTATCCTCGACAGGGAGCTACGGTGAAGAGGAGAGTCAGTTGATAAGGCTTGCCCATTAAAAAGAGATGTACAAGCTGCACAATCAAATCCAACAGTTTGTCGCTGTTGTTGGGTCAGCAAAAGTCAGACTGAGTTCTGCGCCTCATGAAGAATTCCTCACGACGAAATCATCAGGAGGATCGGATGGATATAAAGGCGTTACGTGGCAGGAGCGCGAAGAGTGGTAGAGAGAGAGGAACGAGAATACTAGGACTATCCCAAGGCAAAGCTTTTTTGTTAACCTCGTGGTCTAAACCAGGCCATCGATAAATAGAATACATCATTGGTGTTATTTTGTGTTCCGTGGTGCAGGCGACTGTCGTATTCAGGAAAGAAAAGACAGTGTCGTTCTCCTTGTCAGCTCGCAGAAGTAGAGAACACCAGCAGCAGGTTTTTTTCTTCGAGAAACTCGCCATCAACCGGCGAACGTGAAGCAGAGCAAGAGAATCCAAGTCTGAGCTCCGAACAAAGATACTAAACAGCACGCATAGTAACTTCTTTCCTCGTGTCCTCCTCGCCGAGAGATAAACTCGGACGAAGTGTTTCGATCCGGCTAAGGCCGCAATCCACCCCAAAGAGAGAAGGATAAGTGATACCGTAATGGCTTGTAGTCCGGAGGTAGCCGTTCCTTACTATAGAATAGCCCTGCAAGTAAGCCGCGGTTCGTTACCCCACCAAGCGATCAGACTGAGCATAATCGACCCGGTTTACCAGATTTAAAAACAAACCAATTACGCATGTAAACATTGAGTACTGCTACCAATATTGCATCTTCGTTCATCTCATCCACGTACCCTCACGAACTTTCGTTTGCCCTTCCCAATATTTCCACCCGTGCCAGCGCCAGGCAATGAGCCAGGATCTGGGTTGTTCATTCCAGCTTTTACTGCATCAACCAGGATACCCGTCGAAATTGCAGGAGAGTAGGCAGATACACGGCTAGAGAAGGGAGGGAATGGTTCAGGAGGAACAGGTAGTCGCCTTCCTCCCTTCTGACTGGTAGGAACCTGTATGGCAAGAGATTTGATTGATTTGTTCGGATTTAAAATGTTCGCAGGCTGTTTCCCCTTGCCGCTACCTGCAGAGTCTGGTGGTGATCCAGAAGCCCCGGATCCAGAGCTAATAGCAGACTTCAAAACGGGAGGAGAAGATTCTTTGGGCGTTGCTAGGTTGTACGGTGGTTTGGGTATGTTCTCTGGCTTAAGCGCCTGTATCTGGAAGCAAATGGTCTCAAGAAGCTGTTTCTCTGTCCAAAATGAGCGTGCGTGGTGAGATAAGAATGAGACACCATACTGCTCTTGATAGCGGGATTTACAGGGCCTCCATCTTTTTTCCACTGAACCCGCACACGCCCAGGGTTCTCCCAGTCTCGAGGGTGGGACTTTGTTACTTCATGTAATGTCCCCAAGCCCAAGCGAACCGCTGCGTCAGCGATGTCTTTGCTCAGGGGCCACCACAGACTCTTTGCCCTTTCTACCCTCCTCTGACCGGTACCGTATGGGCGCTTGGCATCAAGGTAGATGGGGTAGATACAAGTCCAGCTATTTCAGCAGAAATGACGAGGAACGGGAGTGCAGCGTCAACACCGGTGCAAACGTCATTGATGGTCTGAGAGTAAAGATGTGCAAAGGGAGACGAACGTCTTATAGATGCTGCTGTCCACAGTGTTGGCTAGTGCTCCGGATGGACTTTTATTTGTGGTGAAGCGAGGGGGAGACGCTGGTCCAGCCCGTCGATAGTCTGTATCGGTGTCGTCGTCAGAATTGGGGTCTGAGTAGCTAAGCTGCTCAAGGAGGGGCCCGCGGGATCCAGTGTTTGGAAGAACATGGGAAGGCAGAGGCAGGTCAGTGTCGTCGTCGAACTCCTCTACAATGGCAGTTTTGCGAGACATTGGCAGAAAGAGACTTGGTAGAAGTAGAAAGAGAGACTGCTTGCTTTCCTGGAATCAATCAGATCCTACGCACTTCCCACGCCATGCTGATGCTGACCCCAATGTATGTCTTGAAGCCCAGATGATATGGACTGACCTTTGCGGGTATAGACTCTGGGCAACACTTGTCCTTGCTGCCCAGCTCGCCAGTGGTGCCAATGGTACGGAAAATCTCATATGTGAACCATACCCGTTGTGTGAACGGTGCCCAGATGAAGCGGTACGTTGTTTCTCTTGCTCGGAATATCCATGGCCCAAGTTTATTCTCCTGTAGCTACATCAACCTTTCTGCCAGCCATTCGGCAACAGACGCTTGATGCGTTGCCGAAATATTGCATCTCCTTCTACTATCGCAGACACCGACATCTTCGAGCTGCCTCCGAGATCCCTTCGACTCCCACCAAATCCTCAAGGAGACAGCAGTGACACTGAGAAAGGCATAATACTCGCTTGGGAGTCATGTGGCCGTGTTGTCTCAACGGAACGTGCTGATTTTTTCGAGTTCGTGGCAGTCAATCTCCTGTTCGCCTGTATAAGCATTGGCATCGTTTTCTGGCGTTCTAAGAAGATGAAGTTGTTACATGCAAGACAATTAGCTGCGCGCATCGGGATAGCTGGACGACGTAGTTAGCTTCCTTTGCCTTTGAAGGGCGCAGTTTGTATAAGGGTAAGTTCATGGGATCGCCTATTTCACTGGCTCATGTACCCAGTACTGCTTTCCACGTTCACAATGTCCATTGTATCTCTACAGCAATCTTTCTCAAGTCTTGAAGGGGTCCATGACAATGCCACAATACCTCCTTATCGGAGTGAATCCTTTGTCTGACGCTGATTTCCAGGACAGAACCAGGGCCGCAAGTCTGGAATTGCTCAGGAATTCCTACCAGCTTGTCGTGGCTGTCATGCAATAATGAGGTTGGACGATTTTCGACCGCACCAGATTGTTGATCCTGACGGTTGAGTTATCAGCATGGGAGGATAGATATTGTGGCCGTTGGCACACGATGTATGAGTTGATAAATAAATCTTCACCAACGCTCGACTGGTTCACTAGGCTAACCCTCAATGTTCTATCTGCGTATCAATCAGACACTACTCAATGCGCTTCCTCAATGACATGGTCCTCATGCCCACAGTGCCCGCGGTTTGAGGTGTGTCGACCTCCTGGAGTCCGTCCCTTTGAACAAACAATTGATTCATTTTCATTTCGAAATGTGATACCTCTATGCCTTGTGAAGGGTTAGCAAGGCTATTACTCGCACTGTGACATACATGAGGACGCAGACCTTCTAGGTCAACCGTAGTCTCTCTGGAATAGCAGCTTGGACACGTATGTGTAGCGTGGTGCAGGATAATGTTACTTTATATGATTACCTTTGAAAGACTCGCTCTGGTATTGAAATGGTGTGTATGAACACCAACCCTCAACTGGTTGCCTACATTAGTTCAGGTCTAAAAATATGAGTGACCAAGTTATCGGCGCTAGTCCAGCATCTTTTCTGTATTTACAATAAATAAACTTGTGTCCATTTTATCCTGCAGGACGTATTCCCTCAGGCGGTTCAACGCCTGGAGACTTGCTCGCACTTCAGTGTGCATTGAAACAGCGACGAAATCACGGCTTATTCACCCTCAAATATTATATAGGTGCGTTTCTTCCTCTGACCGCTTAGATCTCACTCGCTGACTTTGAAAGCCCGCGATCTAATCCCTCTACTCTTTGTTGGTCCGCTCAGGTCGAGTGAGTCATTCATGCGATTCCTTTCATAATGTATACTGACCTCCCATGTAGACTCTCGTATCCAAAGAGGTTTTCAGTCTCACACACGATACCAATATGCACTGCTTCTCATCAAATTTTGCCATAATGCCAAAACCCCCAAATCTGTTGATAACTTTCGCCTTACTCTACATCTTGATCCCTTTCTCTTCATTCTCGGTCGTTTCGACTGCGGCCACGTGTAGCTTGAGACCTCCAAACTCTGGAAAATCCGCTACCTCGCCCCCTACAAGCTCTCACTCAACTCCAGGATCATATAATAATGGCACCGATGGATGCCGAAGAAACGGAACAGTGACACAAGAAGTCGTGATCACAGGCTGGTATCCTGGCTGGCTGGCATCATCTGTTCCTCCGAGTAGTTTGTCATGGGATAAATGGACCCATTTAACTTATTCTTTTGCGTGGGCATATTTTTTGATGAAATCGCGTTGGCCACAATATTGATCATGGCACCAGCTTGACAGGTCCAGATGTTAATGTTGTGATCCTCAACTCAGATGACGAACGAGTTCTCCCCACATTTGTTGAGCAGGCTCATGCCAATGTAAGATATCAATTCATGCTCAGAGGGCTTATTCCTGATGATATAAGGGTGTGAAAGCTCTGGTCTCCATTGGGGGTTGGACCGGTTCCATGTATTTCTCATCGGCTGTGGCTAGTCCAGAAAACCGGACTGCATTCGTAGGTGCCGTTACAAGTTTGGTCAAAACATATAACCTGGATGGAATCGACTTTGAGTGCGTTCTTGTGCTTCATGCTACTCTAAGCATTCATCTTCATATAGCTGGGAATATCCAAACAAACAAGGGATTGGTTGTAATGTAATCTCCCCCCAAGACTCTATCAATTTCCTGCAGTTCCTGCAAGAACTCCGTCAGGATTCAATCGGTAGAAATCTGTATCTCTCTGCGGCAGTTGGTATCACGCCGTTCATGGGACCTGATGGGACACCTATGACTGATGTGTCTGCTTTTGCTAAACAATTGGATCACATCGGTGCGTTATTCACAAGCAACTCTCAGAGAATGCTCATGACTTCACAGGAATCATGAGCTACGATATCTGGGGACCATGGTCGAGTGGCATTGGGCCAAATGCTCCACTTGATGATTCGTGCGCAACAACCCACGCAGGCTCCGCCAGGTCGGCAGTTGCAGCCTGGACTGGGGCAAATTTCCCTGCTAACCAGGTTCGTGTCTGTCACATGTACCGTTCGGTATTGTTCATAAATTGCATCCAGATTGTCCTTGGTGTGCCCGCTTACGGCCACAGTTTTAAACTCGCCGATCAATCGAACTTTGCTCTCTATGCACCCTTCACACCTTACGGCAATCCACTTGTCCCCAGCGATGACAGTGCGTTTTGACCTGTTCTTTTACAGCGATCGGAGCACTGATTTTGGACTACATAGGCGGTGGTGGTGTGGATGCTTGTGGAAACCCGATCCAAGGTGGAGGGGGGACAGATGACTTCGACTTTTCACAGATGATCACTGCGGGTTTCTTGAACAATGATGGTGTAGCTGCTCCAGAAATAACCTACTTCTATGACAATTGCAGCCAGACGGTGCGTTTTCATCGGAGTATATGCACTTCGTGATGCTCATAAACGTGTTCACAGCCTTTCGTATATAATCCGAACTCCCATGTGGTTATCTCATACGATGATGCGGCTAGTTTCGGTATGTTTACGTCAACTTCAGGAAGAGATAGGTATTCGTGACTAATCTATGATAAAGCCGCAAAGGGTCATTTTATTACCGACAGCGAATTGAAAGGATTTGCCATGTGGCATGTGGCCGGCGATGAACATGACATTCTTCTCGATTCCATTACTCATGCCATGGATGTCGAAGCAGGTTGCTCATGATGCTTTCGGGGCTGACTATGTCCGCTTCTTGTTCGTTGGATGTTTTTTAAATTTGAATACTGATCATCATCGATGATCAATTTGATGTCCGTACTGCAGATTCTTTTTTTATTCGCACAATAGCAAATCAATAGCAAATCATCATTTGACTCAGTTCTGTCGAAACGAATTACCGAGGTGATCGAGAATGCTCGTAGTGTACATGGAATCTATTGTTAGTAGTAAATTACATTGTAAATAAATATTTACTTGTAGAGTGTTTTGTTTTGTTTTGTAGAGCATACTTAGGTAGGTATGGACACTCACTGGGAGTTCGACTCTTGTGTTGAGCCCCAGTGTGGCTCAACATTCATCTGCACCATATCTACTTATTTATTATTATACTGTGCTACTTCTCGTTAAGTTCAAAGGAATGGAGAAGGCTCGGTCAGTGCAAGTGCTTCTGATCCCTATTAGAACAAGAATGGTCCGTTCTGAGAATAAGCTGAGATATATACATGATTGTTGATATCTTTTCTTGAGCATTCTGAGCATCGTGAATACCACCATCAGAAAAGTCCTTAGGATCTTGATAATGTCTGACAGTGATGGCCATGCGTTGGTATGCACTTGATAATTTATTATCATGCAGCCTGTGGTCTTTCATGAAGAAGCACATCATCGAATCATGAAACATCGTGACATACCCTGTTCTTGTTACTGTGAACAAGTTTATGTCCCAAACTTTGAAACGAGATCGGTGGATGAGGAAAGATCCTCTGTAGATTGACTGGTCGATATACTAATAAGTTGTTGTTTATCTGCTTTCTCCTCGAACTCTGATCTAATAAGAGGTCTTCTCTCTGGTCGGTACGCTCTTCCGATATTGAATGTACAAAATCAATATAATCCAAAAACTTAAGTCTGATATTTCGGGATCCGACAAGTACTCCCATCTAATGTACATGTATTATTTCTCATTTAAATTGCCTAAGAGACTGCGGCTTACAACTTTTAGCCTACAAGAAAGCAGGTTAGCGGTTTCATTGAAATTAGACAATCCTCTTTATCAAGCATCTGATCCTTCTACAAAAGTTAATCATTGAGATGGACAGACATGTTATTCAACATCGAAATGAGCTTGAAATCCTGGTATATAGGTGAGACGGCTCAAAAAGAAGAAGTGGCCACTGAGCAGGAATTTGAAGAAGCTGATCCATGACTATAGTAAACTTGGGTGGAATCACATTATTGTTATCTAGGCGCTCACTGCAGCATGCACCAACTTGACTTGTCGGGAGAGTGGGGTGTGCTCACGTCGAACCACTCATTTTGAACAACTGAACCAGGAGTCCGAGAGCCATACCGTAACGTCTATCCATCCCCCCCCCTCGGCGTCATTCAGCAGCTCAATAGAAGCGATGGAATATAGTATTCCTGATCAGGCGGATGACCCAAAGACTTTGTACGCGGATCATGCCGATCATCGCTGTCAGTCTTCAAAGGTACGGACTAAGCGTTCAGGGCAGTATTAGAAGCCGCTGAGGTATGCGAACCTCGAGTGAAGAAAACCGTGTAGTGTCACAGTTATCTTCACTCGATGACGTCCCTCCTTTTCTCTGACCACGTTTTCTTGCTACGCTTTCTTGCCTCTCGCAATATCATTTAACTCCGAGCTCAATGTTTCGCCCCGGCTAGTGATTCTCCTCAAAAAATCACTCAGAATTGACCTCCGTATTATACAACTAAGCATCATAGGCTGCAACCCACCAACTTAGTAAAGTCACATCGTTCGAAATGCTATTTATTG
>Ga0157366_1001282_pt1 | contig 10144 bp, 4 predicted proteins | sample AttbisABBM1_FD_113149 | JGI IMG/M metagenome (GOLD analysis project Ga0157366, IMG submission 113149) | Fungus gardens microbial communities from leaf cutter ant in Botucatu, State of São Paulo, Brazil - Atta bisphaerica ABBM1 | ecosystem: Host-associated > Fungi > Mycelium > Unclassified ...
ACCAGAGCTATTACCAATCATGCACTGACAGGTGAATATAGACTCAGATTCTCCCCTAACAAAGAATTTAGTTGTCCATGTGGCCAATATCCCATCAAATCAAGACAACACATTCTTCATGATTGCAAGAGGTTTAATGAATATTGGAATCCACATAGGGATTCTATTGTTCATTTTGTTATGTTCCTTGAACACAACCATAATGCATTTGCTTTCTCAAATGACATTACTTAATTTGCTATGGGCTTATCTTGTAGTTAGCAACTATATTTTCCTTCTTCTTCTTTATATTTAGTTTCTTTCTTTTTTCTTTCTTTTTTTCTTTCTTTTTCTTTTCCTTTTTCTAGTCTTCATGTAGTCTCATTCTCCCTGTATGTAGTTACGAAGTAGCTACCACGGTCTGCCCTCGCGCTCCGTGTAATAAATTGTTGATTTTTTTTAAAAAAAATACCACTATTGTAAGACATATGAGCTGCCACAGTTTGCAGATCAGAACCTGACAAGACCTCCCTTAACAATCAAAAAATATAGGTTCACCTCAGTGTCACAATACGAGTAACTCGTGCGAACGACTGTGGATCACATTTGGCACATCCTATCAATATTTTTGTCATTGAACTTCGTTTTGAGATGTCATGCCTTCTCCAGCACACCTGACCACATGTTAGTAACCGCCAGCCGAGTTCGCCGTTCTGAAACTGTATTCCACTGGATTTCAGCGCACAGTCTCGTCTTCCAAGTGAACCGCTTTCTGACCATCCTCACTGAACTACAGGAACGATGGTTCTGTGATTTCTGCTGGCCTCCTAGCGCCACTAATCACGTTAAGCACTCAAGTAATGGCGGTGGCGGACTGGGCACAAAATAGAAGGGTTTTCTTGCTTTTTACTCTCTTCGTATTCTCACGATCTGAATTTGGATTTCCTCTTGTGGTTCCCTTCTGCTTCGGGATTCAAGAGACCCCCCTTTCTGAAGGCCAAGTCTCGAGTGATAATCAGTTATGTAATCTCGTGTGAACCATAGAACCTGATTAACTGTCACCTTTCAGAAGGTTCAATACAATTACGAGCACAAGATGCCTAAAGATGCCTAGTTCCCCTGCCTGGGCACGCGGTATGTTGTTCAGAAGACCTTGGGTACTCTAGCGACCCACTTCTCCTGCCTGCTTCCAGTACGATTCCGCCAACAACTGTCAGGACGGCATGTCCTTAGATCTTGCATTACATCTTTTGGTGTGATACACTTTTGCGAGCATCAATAGCGGGGCGTTCGAAGCCACGGCGTGAAAATTCTTCCTTAAAACAACTCTTGAGGTGTAATGCTTATAATATTCACACAGAAGACGAGAGGATATAAAAAATCGTTGTAACTGTTTAGGCACAGTGTCAACATGGCTCCTGTTGTTGTGATTGCTACTCACACTACATCCTCTAGTCCTCGCCCTCACATCTTGTATAATATCCAAGTCTTCTGCGGCGGAAAAGAAACTGTCGTTAGTCGCAGATACTCTGAGGTACAATATTGCAATTCCTTGATTACTCCATAAACAATTCATCCAAAATCCACAGTTTGAGGCTCTCCATAGTAAGAGTCCATGAATCCGTATATATCTCCGCTCATACACCCATAGGGGCTCTGAATGACCCGTTCGTACTCCCACCGAAACGTCTTTTAACGACGTCTTTCATCCCTTCTGCTTGGATTGATGATGATTTAATTGCTGAACGCAAGGCAGGATTGGAGGAGTATCTTTCCAATCTACTTTCGATCCCAGATCACGAGAACTCCCCTATCTTGGTTCAGTTTCTTACTCCAAATATTATTAGTGCAAACACCACGAGATTCAATTCAGTCCCGACTACACTTTGCCATGGAGCCGCTATGAATGTAGAAAGCGTGGACGGTGTAGAAGCTCAAAACACAATGATCGCTGCTGCCTATTATCCAGACTGGAGTGCTGATTCCAACCCCCCTGAGAAAATTGATTTTTCAAAGTTTGACATTCTCTTCTTTGGTGGGTTATGTTCTCCATCGGGTTCGTTCAAATGATATTTGACATCTTTCATAGCATTTGCAATGCCCAATTCATCTTCGACTCTGACTTGGGATTCTGGTAGTCAATCTATCCTTCAGAGACTCATCAATGCCAAGAAAGTTAGTGGTAAATCCACCAAGATCGTACTTTCCGTTGGTAAGTTGTCTCTTCTCAAAAAAATGATCAGCTGACTTATCGCGCTCTTTGAGGTGGTTGGGGTGGTAGTCACTATTTCAGTCAAGCGTGTTCAAACTCGACAAATCGCACCACGTTTGTGAATGCCATGGTGTCTTCCGTGAAGCGATACGAACTTGATGGTAAAGGAAAAGAAGTCATTCTATGTATGCCATTAGTGAAACTCAAATAAAGTTCTCAAGGTATTGATATCGATTGGGAATACCCTAATTCTGAGGGAGCTGGGAACCCTCATTCATCCGCAGATGCTGGAAATCTACTGAGCCTTTTTAAATCCTTGCGCAATGCACTTCGTGAGCATAATTTTTCTTCTCCGCATTGTCAGTGAAATGTCCTCAACTTTTTCTCAAAAAAATTAGCTTCGCCAAAGATCTTATCAGCAGCCGTTCCTCATCTTCCTTGGTTGGGAACTAATGGAAAGCCATCAAGTGACGTTTCTGCCTATGCTGCAGTCATAGATTACGTCAATATCATGTATGTAGTGCAAAGTTTTCTTTTTTTTCATTCTAGTTTTCTTTCTCGCGATCTGACCGGAATTGAACAGGAATTATGATGTCTGGGGTGCTTCTGCTACACCTGGACCTAATGCCCCTCTTGGTATTGCCCTCTTTTTTGAATCCAAGGAGATATTGATATTCTAATTCTTAACGTTACGCTAAAACAAGGTGACCTTTGTGGAACTTCCACGCAGCCTCAAGCTACTGCTCAAGCCGCTCTTGCTCAATGGAAAAAAGCTGGATTCCCTGCGAATCAACAAATTCTTGGTCTTCCACTTTATGGCTACGTTTCTCAAAGTACCAAGACTACATTAACAGGAAGTTTGGTATCGTCGTCGCCGTCGTTTTCTGGTGTTGAATCGGGCCATGGGGTTCATAGGCGTGATCCTGTGAAAGAGAAGGAGAACAAAAACAAGAAGACAAATCCAGTCGACACGATTCTTCAAAATACAAATTTACAAGAATGGTACGGTCAACAAATCCCTTTCAATGAACTTGTCAAGTCGGGTGCTCTCATCAAGAAATCAGATGGAACTTACGGTCAAGGTGGAGGATTCACAATGGGTAAAATGCTTTTTTCTCTCTTGAGGGTTACTTGTTCATCCTAATTTGTGAATTATAAGCTTGGGATGACTGCAGCGACACACCAGTACGTCATGGAATAAAGATCCTATCATCACGAGTTTTGATAACTGATCCTCATTCTTCCTCTCTCCCTCTCCCTCTTCACAGTTCTTATTCAAAACCAGTCAGAAAACTGTAGTCACCTATGATGGTAAGTCGTGGTCAAAAATCACGAATACGAAACAAATCATGAATCTTTTATCAGATACATGGTCACTCGGGGATAAAGCTCAATTCGCGAAATCGAGTGGGATGGCAGGTTGTTTCACATGGTCACTTGATCAGGTATTGTATTGCTCTTTCTTACCCATTCCCACCGCAAGTACGATTGACCTGAGAAAAAAAACGAATAGGATGATGGTGTTACGCTACAAGATGCCATTCGTCAGGCTTTGGGGAAATAGATAAAGCTGCCTCACATGAGCTCAAAGTTTAATGCAGACAGCCGAGTGATTCGGAAACTAAGAGTTGCAGACAATAGAATACTAACCATGTGAAGTTGGTTTTCAGAGTGTGACTACATACAGTATCATACAAACTCTTCGATGACTGCTCATTAAAACACCTTTTTCCTTTCTTGATTTGAAAATATGGATTCGAAAAAAACCACTCTTAATTGTCTAGATGCTTCATAAGGTTCAGAGCTTCATCCATATTGATGGGATTTTGGAGTTGCTCTGCTGGAGTAGACATTGTCTGAGAAGTGAAAAAAGATGAAAGAGGTCAGGAAGGTGAGGGTGACCTTAGGTTATTAAGTCACATAATATTCTGAGGTCTTTTAGAGAGAGATTTTGTTCTGCTATCAGGGCAGCTAAGGCAGAAGCAATAGATGTTATAAACTGATTCCTATTCTCTTATTTTATTTTTTCTTTCTCTTCTCTTTCTATTCTCTCTCTTTTTCCCTTTTAGGCATTATAATTATGCTATATGCTAAGTCCAACCAATCAAAGCCTATCTTCCATGGCAGTGTTATCATATTCCCAACCCCAATAAAAGCCTGTCTTCCATGACAGCATTATTCTATAACATGTTCCCTATAGTAGTGTTATACTCTGTCCAAAACTCTACAAGTACTTGGTCTTCTATGGTGGAGTTACTCTTATTCCACTTGGCCTTCCATAGTAGAGTTCTGTTATGACTCAAAGACCTTAGAGTGGGTCAATAAGAACATTGTATTAAGGTTAACACAAGAGAACTCAATGGAGTTCCTAGTCCAGAACTATCTACCTTTTATACACTAAGTTGCTGGTCTGTGCTACAGTACCATTAACCTACCCTAAATGTCAAGAATGAAAGAAGTGGACTTAACATTTTCTTATTTTCTTTTTTCATTTTGATTTATTTTCCTTTATTCTATTTTTAGAACTAGGGTTAGGGTTAGAGTGATAAGATCACACTGTCACATAGCAGGTCACATCAGATAATATGGTCACAAGTCACATGACACATAGAAAGATGTAGAAGGTTCTGGAAGGATGATGTCATACAATATGTGAAACACATGGTTATTTAGGATAGGCTAGAAATAGCATTAGGTAGTAGTATATAAGGTAGACAATCCTATACAGAGTTCTCTATCAAGTTCTCTTGTGTTAACCCAATACAAGGTTCTTTTCATTGACCCACTATAAGGTCTTTGATTTGTAATACTAAAGATCATATGTTATCCATAAGGTCAATGTGTCAAACATGTTGTAGTGACATCATTTCTTTTGAAATCTTCCACTGTTTTCTCTTGTGATTGTGTGAAATGTGACAGTGACCAATTTGTGATAGTGACATGTGATATCACTCTATCCCTAACCCTAGACCCCAAAATAGAAAATAAAAATAAAAATAAAAAAAACAGAGTCCATTATTTGCAATTCTGACAAGTTCTTCTATTCAACTCAGTCTTCCATAGCAGAGTTCTCCTTTCTTAACCCCTGTCAGTGTTTCACCACTAAAACCTCCAAGTTTCTTCTTTAATCTTACTTGTATATAAGAACTAGTAGATACTCTGTATTTTACTAGTTTGATAATCAACTATAACTGTTATGATCTTAAGCTTGGCTCAGATTGCAACTTAGGCAAAGACTTGAGTAAGAGTAGAAGGAATAATCAATTGGTAAAGCATAAGGATACAGAATTGTATCTTCTACTATATATACCTATCAACCATGAGGAATATGTTAAGCATCCTTGAGGAAACAATGATAAAGAAATGAGGAAAACATAAGAGAGTCTTCACTACTATATGAGGCACTGACTGATATTATATGAGGATAGAGCAAGGTACAGTTAATTATGAGTCAGAGATGAAACAAACCCCAGCACATGTCAGATATAAGGCAAACACCTATAGAACATAAGATCATAGTAATCATAACAATAACAAGTTGAACTCTATCTCTAATATTCTTCAGTGACACACCACTATCAGAATTCACTCCTCTTGGACTTCTCAAGTTGTAACCTTATGGCAGACAGATGGTATATTATATAAGCTAAAGCTAAGATTGTTCTAGAAAGTCTGTATCACTATGCACTTTGTATAAATTTTTATATCTAGTATAACTTTGTAAAGGAATCTTCTACTTTATCTAAATTCAGGTTTATAGTATCTGCTAAAGCCCAAGTCATCCCCATAGTCATCTTGTTTCCCAAGCCTTACACTGATATCTCATTACAATACTGTTAGACCCTCTAGACCCCACTCATCTCCTTATAACCACTGACCCACTTCTTTTAGCCATCAACTAATAAGCCTCTACTATTCAGCAACATTCTATTAAGGTTTCTAACTATATAGCTTCATTGTTTTATTGATTAGTATAGACTTCTAGATACTTAGAGTAGCTGTTGCCTCTAGAAAACCCTATCCTGTTCTCTTAGGATTTTACTGGAGGTGAGTTGTATATATAGTACTATTGAACAATGATACTTAGGATTTCTCTGGAGTCATAATCTCTGCTGCATCACTGCAGTCTTCACCTAGTTGCTCTAACACCATTCACTTCAACTGGTTTCAGTTTATAAAGACCAGTAATTTTAACTTTACTGCATTCCTCAACACTATTTTCTTTATAACATATAGCTCTATATAACACTCTATCAACTTTTTTACTGGTCTTTCTTTTAATACTAAGTCTTTTGTACTTAGTATTATTTTATTCCATTCTTCTACTTTTTTTCTTTCTCTGTCCACTTGCCTTTTTATCTCCTCTTGTAATTTTCTTAATGCCACTCCAGTTTCTTTCTAAGCTTTCTTTATTCTTTTTACAAACTCTGTATTATATACTATCTGACATCTGTACTCTTCCCACTCTCTTCTAGTGTAGATTACACTCCATTCTAATTACCCATTAATCTAAGGAACAAACTCTGTATTCCTTATCAACCCATAAAGTTCTGAATGACAACTTCTATAGTGCCTAACAACTATCATACGTTCAGTCCACCCATTTTCAAAGACACATCACTGTAGTAGTGATGCTATTATAACAAATCTGTATTAAGCCCATCTTCTACAACAGCCATCTTTCCTGCAACATGTTCCTGTAGTAGTGGTGCAATACTTTGGGCATTTAGTCTTCTATAATAGAAATACTCCTACTGGACTTAGTTTTTCATAGCAGAGTTCTCCTATCTAACTCTTTTCAGTATTTCACTACTAAAACCTCTGTTCAGGCTATATACTGAAAACCTTAATTATCTTCTATATCTGACTTATATATAAGACTAGTAATTATATTGTAATTTGCCAGTCTGATAATCAATAAAGATAATTCTATTAAACTTAATTTCCAGTGTTCAATGGTAATACACTGACATCAGTACTCACTCTCTCCTTAGGTTTTATCCAATTCATTGAAAGTTGTAACTATGTGGCAGACAGACAGCATAGCATATAAGCTGAAGCCAAGGTTATTTTAATAAGTCTATATCACTTGTTATAAGACAAAAGAGTAGACAGACTTTAGTAAGAACAGATAAGATAAGATATAGATAGTAGTTATTATTAGTCTATGACTTTGAGAGAGAAGGCACATGACTGGGAAGTCATATAACATAATGTCATAAGGCCTAGAGTGGTCTAGAGTGGTCTAGAAGAATCGGGAAGAGTCTAGAGATTGAGTAACATCAAGAAACATAGTTCCTCATGGTGTATACATGGTGCACACATATATGACAGAGATTAAAGAGTATGACATCAGGGCACATGTATATGGCATATTGGTCTTGAGAAAGACACATGGTAGATGAGTAATGGCCATGAGAACAGAACATAGACATTAGGGTAGGATGATGCACAATTGTAGCACAGACTATGGATAGATATATAAATAGTCAGTAGAATACTGTTGTGGTTCCTTGTCGAGTTCTCTTGTAAATACACAACTTGTATTCCCCACTAGATATCCACTTTGAGATTTATTACTTGTGCTGTCATTGGACATTGGTCTAGTGGTTGCCACAACATCACTGAGCTTAACATATGGAGTTTCCATACTCTACATACTCTTGACCCAACTCTAGACTTTTACCTTCTGGTATGAACTGTGCTTGACAGTATTATCAGACTCCCAAATCTACTATAATTCTGAGCAGGCTGCTAATCTTTCTGTTGCAGTTCTGCCTACAAATTCTTGTTTTATACTTCAAAGTCCAATGAATTTCTCTCACTATAACTCTTTAATATACTCAGGGTCAACTCTGGTCCTACTACTTGAGACATCCTTCAATATGATTCCACATTTTAGTGATAATCTTACTGAGACATATCTTTCAAATGCCCATAACACTCAAGACATATTCATCAAAGAGCACAATCATCTCCAAGGTCTCCAACTCATCTATTCAATCTATTCATACAGTTTTATCTGTTCCTGACCCAAGTATTGTCACTGCAGACAACAATTCTATTATAAACTTCATTCAGCTTGTATCTCCACAACCAGTGGATTAATTTTTACAAACTAAGTTGCACTGAAAAGCCCTAAATGATAGCTATCTGAACATATATAGGATGCACAAAAGTGACAACAGATTACTAAGATATCAGACCATCAGTAACTACAAGTTTCATTAGCTATTATCTTAGAAACAACTAAATAGATTCCCACAATCAAAGTTGCATTGGAAAAGCACTCATCATACTATTTCTAATAATATATTATATATCATATGAAGACTAGTATTTATGGATATACAAGTATATCAATGTAGTAACATAATTAGTTATCTTTTAAAATTAGCCTGACATTTGCTATGATATATGACAGTCCTACCAGATATGAGTTTTAATCATATAATAGAAACAGCTTGCACACAGACTATCACTATTTTGTATAAATAATTTTGTATCTAAGAATTAAATCTCAGACTTAATAACATTAGTTTTTATTAATAATCATCAATCATTATCTCTTATTATTATTGACATTTGTATTGATCTTAATCATCATTGTCATTATTATTGAACTTCTAAATCACTCCTAAACCTCTGAGAGTACATCCAAGATTCAGATATTACAAATAAGTGGTAGTTTATTTTGTAATAAATCCTAATTGGAAGAATGCTCCTACTACTAATCCAGTTACTAATAGATCTAATTCTTTTACTTGTTTACAATCAAAACTCTAGTATAGCAATAATTCAATAAACAAACAATTAGCTGACATACTCAGTTATATTACAAATACACTTATTGCTAATCAAGCTCCTGGCCCTAATTTTAATCAAAGGAAAACTAAAGCTCTTTTAGTGGTACTGAGCCTGACAAGCTTAATAATTTTCTATTTGAATATATTTTTACTTCCATGTAAATTCCACACAATTTGATATGAATATTATGAAGATTAACATCATAATAACATATCTTACTGAAGCTATCTAGGACTAGTTTGAGATAGGACTCAACTAGAAAAACTGGAGCATTTTACAAGACTGGTTCTCTAACTGGAACTTTTTTGTTAATGAATTACATTAATACTTTGGTCTTTTGAACCCTGTCAGTAAAGTAGCTATTATGCTGGATAATCTCTATATGAAGCCTAATGATAAGATTTTCACTTACAACATGGATTTCATATACTATACTTTTCAATTAGGTTAGGGGAATAGTATTTTGTGCCACTGCTATTACCAGAAGCTCCCAAATTGGATCTAAGATCCTATTTCCATCTGGGAACAAGATAAACCCACCTCATTTCAGAATATACATGCTTTAGCAATGACAATTGATCACTACTACTGGAAACATGACCACAATTACCATCATATGAGACAAGTAGAAAAGAAAACTCTCAAGTCTCACTTTTAGAAGCAAGATAAGACTTTCTCTGCTAGCAATGCCATGGTCTCTCAGAACAAATCAAATATATATCTGGTAGCTTTATCTACTAAATTGTTTCTTTCCAACATGTTATTTCCCACTTCCAAGAAATAATCTAATTCTCTGTAGATAGACTTCTTCTCCAAGTTGGCCAATAATAGCAAGTTAACCAGTAATGAGCATAAGAAGCATCTCAAAAACAACCTGTGCCTTTATTATAGTACAAGAGATCACAAGTTGAACTTCTATCCCAAGAAACAGACCACAGTTACTTCCAAATACCATAGTGCTTCAACAGTTGTTTCTAAGAAATCCTTAGAAAAATAGAGAGCAACCCCCAGGACTTCACACAGACTAAGGGCTGTATTGAACTTCTTTATGTAATAATGAGTTCCATCTAACTCAATACATCCACTCTTTCTAACCCTTTCTCTCTCTTTGTCTCTCTTACTTTTTCTTTGATTCTTGGTTAAAAT
>Ga0157366_1001284_pt1 | contig 10133 bp, 5 predicted proteins | sample AttbisABBM1_FD_113149 | JGI IMG/M metagenome (GOLD analysis project Ga0157366, IMG submission 113149) | Fungus gardens microbial communities from leaf cutter ant in Botucatu, State of São Paulo, Brazil - Atta bisphaerica ABBM1 | ecosystem: Host-associated > Fungi > Mycelium > Unclassified ...
ATTTGGAATGAGGAAGAAGAAGCAGAAAAATCTGAAGAAGAGGCCAAGAAATTGGTTTCTCAAAGGTTGCATAAGTGGATCCATGTCTTCAGAAAGAAAGCAAGTGAGAGGATGCTAACAAAGAAGTTGTGGAATCATGCAATAGAGATAAAGGAAGGATTCATGCCAAGAAAGGAAAAGGTGTATCTATTATTAAGGGAGAAGAGAGAAAGGGTATATTAGACTCTCAAAGTTGCCTCAAACAGCATCAGTGTTTTTTGTAGGGAAGAAGGATGGTAAGAAGAGAACAGTATAAGACTATAGATATTTATATGAATGAACAATCAAAAATAATTATCCTTCACCTCTAATTTTGAATATTGTAGAAAACATTAGTATGAAGAAAATATTTACTAAATTAGACTTATGATGAGGGTATAATAATGTACGGATAAAGAAGGGAGATGAGTGGAAGATGACATTCCTGAAAAGTCCACACCAACTATAATAGGACTGAGAAGATCACTTCTAATAGTCTTAGCACCTCAGATAAGTTACTATTAACTTGATTCACTCTGCTCTATGCAACTAATTGCAGACTTCCACCTGAAGTGAGAACCATACTTAACAGAGAAGTAGAAAAGCATAGAAAAGCATGAATGAGCAGATAGAAGCTGGACAGATGGTAACATAGATGATGAATCACAGTATGGAAGAGTGCAGATAAACAGATAACACATCTGAGCATAAAAAAGTGAATACATATAGAAGAGCAGGTTCCCTTACATCCACCTCCCTCTAAGATTGCCGTGATCTGAAGCAATGGTATAAGGCTGGAGTCTCGATATGTTGAAACATATCCTCCAGGCCGAACTCTTTCTACTTGATCAAGTACTAGAAATTCTTCCAGTGCCATCAACTATTCAGTATCCACTGTTGTGTGTTACCAATAGTAATGATCTCCATCATGTAGATATATAACCACTTGCCTTACAGCATGAGACTTAGTTATCTCTGACCAACACTTTGCGATTGTCCAGAGAAAGCTACTAGTAACTTTTGCAACAAGCTCCTAACAGAGAACATTGCAGCATACAACGCACGATAATGTACAGACATAACGATAACTTAAGAGTGTCATCTGTCATATATGTTCCCTGACGACGTGGTATCAGGCCACCAAAAGATAAAGATAAATATACAGTACACGTGGAATCGTTTAGCCGGGATGTCTGTCCTCTTAGCAACGAAAGATGAGTCATTAAGCTAGTCTTAGGATGAGATTCTAGGCGATGCGAATGCTATTTGAGTCCAAAGAATGGCAGTTTCTGTAGGGGGAAGGGGGAGAAGGGGCCTGGTTGCTGCAGAGCGCAAAGAGAATAGATTCTCAAGAAATAGAACCTGCACCTGATTGCGGGTCCTGTGACTAAAGGATTTCAAAAGGTTGCAAGTCACTCTGATTGTGAAGGTGAAAGAGAGGAATGATCGGCCATCACACCACTGATCCGGTTGAACACTGCTTCAGGATATTGCCTAAATGAAGGTCAATTGTTTTTCTATACTCAGTCAGGATCGAGTACTCACCGAGATTTAAGTCGTTCGACTAGGTCCAGAGCTCTGTCACGGTTTCCAGCACCAAGTTCGGCCCTAACCATGACCTCCCATGTTGAAGGCTGGGGAGAATTGATTATTATGCGAAACGTCGTGCGGAGAAGGTACTCACTTCGCGATAAACAGGTTCCATCCACGGAATGCGAACTACAGCATCGGGATTATGAGGCGCATGATTGTGTGGTGCAGCAACACCGGTAGGGGGATCTATCAAGCTCTCAAATATATCTCGTGCGTTGTCCAATTCCCCGATGACTGCATAACCTTTAATGAGGAAATTCGCGATGTATGCAGTCATATGGACACCAGCAGTAGTCATTTTGGCAATGTATTCTGGAATGAGATCAGTACGCCGATGAGAAACTAAGACATTGATGATAGACTCAAAGACGACGGCATCCAGAATTTTAGGGGGGACAGAATCGAAAGTGGCGGCGGCCCTATCGAGATCACGCTGAACACAACCATAAGCATTGATGAGTGACGCGTAATGGGTGCCTTGAACTTCGATATCTGGGTTGTTTTGAACGTCCTTGAAAACAGCTTCCATCGAGTCTATATCAATCGGCTCAATTGATCCGTAAGCATCGAGAAGTAACTAGAAATATCTATGAGCGACACCTTGATTTCTAGAGAATCAGAGCCTACCTTGTAAGTATGAGCAGCAGGTTTAATGCCGGCAGCAATCAATTCCTGGTAGTATGAAAGAACCTTCGCACGATTCGGCTTCGTCATCGTATAAAGCTGCATCATCGTGTTGTAGGGTGGAATTCTGGGCTTGAAGTTCGGTTGCCGCAGCATTTCACTGAATAATAGCTCAGAGCTTTGACAATCTCCAACCCTTGCGCATGCACCGATGACAGCACCATAGGTAATTGACGATGGAGTAAGACCTTGTGCCTTCATCCTCTGGAACAATTCTAGTGCATTATCTGCCTTCCGTGCCTTAGCAAGCTTGGAAATTATGTTGTTGTAAAGGTATAGATTCATCTCGACGTTGGCGTCGACTGCTTCTTGGAAGAGAATCATCGCATTTGATGCATCATCGGTGGTATCCTTGACGTAGAGGATAAGAGCTCCATAAGCATCAGCCGAGGGCGCAAGATTCTGTTCAAGAAGTCTCAACCGATGGACGTGTGCGTTGTCTATGTCGCCGGCATGGGCGAGTGCAATGACCATACTATCCTCGACACAAATCCAACCTTGATGAAGAGCCATTTGTGACAGTTCGGGGCTGTTATAAACTGCTTGCGCAATCCCGTACACCTCGTGCAGCTTCTGTACCTCACCTTGCCTTCCCAACACTTGTATGAGCCGTCCAAGTATTGTGAGCTTGGGAATTTTGTGCCGCTTCAGATTCGCCAGGAAAGTTTTGTACGCGACCTTTCCCTGAAGACCAACATTGCTATTTCTCAGCAAACTGTCAATCTTCTTGGTTGTATCGGGGTCAAAAGACAACTTTCTGAACGATGTTTCGGGACGAGGATCCGTAGTGTTGACCGATTCTCCAAATATCAATGAGTTGACGGTTTTGCTAGAGTCCAGCACCTGTTTAAACCCAGGGCCAAATTTCTCGAATGCCCCAATGACGGACTGTGGTCCATAGAGGTTAACTAGGTGTTTAATGATTTGTTCCATCAGGGGTTTTGGGAGAGCAGTGACATCAACTTGGCACTGAGAAAGGTCTTCAATGAGGCTGAGTATTCCAGGGAAGGCGGAGTTAGGTACATTGATGTATGTAACAGGTGAGGAGGCGTATGAAGAACCATACGAGACGCCCTGAGAGACCCGGAGAGCCATCCACAATAGCTCCTGCCAATTCAATAGACTGATTTTTTTGATAGAGAATCGATTATCCAGCCTCACGAGCCCATAGGCATGTAAGAGAGCCTTGTGCATTCCTGGATAGATGAAACTAAGGCCAACAGTGCAAGCCATATGCAGCATCGATGCAGCGGCACCTGTCGTGAGGCGATCTTGAGCAATGGCAACCTCAAAATAAGCATCCGCGAAACGGAAGAAATTCATTCGCCACGGCATCATATTAACCGAGGAAGTGTTGGCCTCCTCTGGCTTCAACAAGTGCTCGTTCAAGAATTCGCAATAGAAACCGAGTGGCTCGTCCAAAAAACCTCTCCTGATGTATTGGAGAGCAAGGGGAAGGATGATATCAGATCTTCCTTTGCTCGGGATGCAGGGTATCACCTTGTATAATATGAAATCAAGGTTTTCCTTCGCTGTCTGAGGGTTAGTGATGTTCGCCAGAGCCTTCATATTGGCCAAATAGACGCAGCGAGGGACGTGGACCATACACCCCACGTTGAGGTAGAAAGTGGGGAAAAGTTTGTTGAGCTCTGAAACAAGACCATTAGCGACTAGTGCGTCGACCATAACCAAAGAGGCGTTGACATTTGGTATGATTGGTTTATCGGAAGGCGAGTTGGAATCTTTCAAGTTGATACCTTGCCGAAGAAGGCGTTCGTACCAAGTCAATGCAGTGTGTACGTCACCGGCAGCACAAAAGCCGCTTAAAATGCAGGTGTATGTAGATGCAGCGGGGAGAGGGGGGTCTGTGTATGTGAAATTATTGCCGGCTGGCGAGTTCAACATCTGGTCCAATATCTCGATCGCTTTTTCAGGAAGTTCACACCGGAAATAAGCGCTGATCATGGCGTTCCAAACTGAAATATGATTCTTCGCAAAATTGCTGTAGGACTCCCCGAGATTGTCACCGCGCTGTCGCCCAGCGGCCATATAACGTTTGAAGACACGTTCTGCAGCTCCTATGTCCTTAATTTTGCCATAAAGTTCAATCAAAATCTTATAGAATTGGGGATGGAGTTTTTCGACCCTGAGTTCAGCGTAACGGAATATCTCAAGGGCAGCATCGATGTTCAGGCGATGCAGACACGAAAGTAGAATCTGACTATAGAGCCGAGCTGGATAATGATCAGGGGTAGATTTGGCAGCCGAGAACAGTGAGATGATTGAAGAAAAATTCTCTTTCTGTTCTAACCAGAGTGTATTGATCCGGTGCTGAAGCCTTTCAGTCGGTACATCATCCCACCCACCATACAGCTCTATTCGACGCTTTTGATCTTCCAGATTACGGAGTGTAAGCTCGATCTCGCAATTCCTCTCGGTTAATGATGAAAGCAACAAGAAATAAGTTCTACTGTTGGGATGAACAGATCGCTTGATCATGTCATTGTAGACTTCGAGCATCAACATAGCGGACTCTCCTTCCCGTGTCGACAGCAGTACTTCCAGAGCAAGATTGAAATCATGAACGGTGGCGTCTTCTGCTAATGACCTAAAGCGAGTGACAGCCTCTGCGACACAGTGAACATCTTTGGATTCCTTGACCTCGGAAAGAAATGAGAATTGAGAGGAAATGGGAGCCGTAGAGGGTAGTGAGGTGCGAGAAGAGGGAGAATGCTGTTGGGGAAGTGATAAGGACTGCACAGGCGTAATGGGCTGGGTATCAATAGACGAATGGTCGCCCTGGTCGATGGAAGACGCTGAGTCACGTTGCAATCGCAATCTCTCGTCAATCTGCTCGAGCGTGGTATCCGTAAGCTCAATAGCAGAAGGGTCCAAATCACCGATAGAGGATATTGAATTCCTACGAGGGCGTACGGGCGTCCCGGGCAGAGGCAGCGACCTTGCCTCATCCGAATAGTTTCGGACAGGTGATACTGGTCTGTCCAGACCATTTGTCGATGAGGTTGAATTTCTTCGTGGCCTTAATTGAGCATTAGGAGAGATGGAATTTTGACAAAGTTGTGGCGCAGTTTCTATGGAAGTATGGAGGAACCGCGAGCGGCCCCGAAGTTGTAAAGTTTGAAGGACACCAGGCGGCTCTGTCTTCGTGAGAGATACGCTCGAACTACGAATGCGGGGACGTTTTGTTGACGGTCCAGAATGAGCTTGCATGGTGACAACATGACGGGATAAGTGGTCGTCATTGTCATCTGACTGAGAAAAAGATCCATCGTTGACTGAGACAGCATTCGCCTGCGAAACGGCTCTTCCAGAAGCCTATAAAAATAAAAGACTAAGGACATATGTAAAAATGATCCATTAGAAACAGAAGACAGACGTTGAAGGAAGAGTAATATCGACTTCCAGTACTTTGTTTCGCGCTTCCAGCGCCCGGACCGTGTCCACCCCAGTTGGAACTTCCATTCCAATTTCCGAGATTTGGGCCACTCGAGGATCCAGTTTGAAATACATTTCGCAGAGGGGCCTGTACAGCCTGCGCTGCCGCCCTCGAAGTGGTGTGTAAAAAATGAGTTGCGACTTTCGGGAGCATAACAGTGACTCCCGTTTCCGTGATAAGATGCTACACGCAGGTAAAGAAGAAGAAGAAGCCCCTCGCTTGAATAGTCGAACTGGAGTTAGCGCACTGACTGAAATTGAAGGCTGAACGAAAAAGCAAAAATATTTATTTCCACTTTTTCAGGCGGGTCATCACGTGTGATCTATTAAAGTTTTACAGACAATCGAATTCGAAATTTCTTTGGACTATGAACGAATCATACTAGGGAAGTACCACCTTGGCACAACTGTAGCGACCGGTTTTGGGTGGATAATTGATCCTCGTACTGGTGATAACTTAGACTCGCTCCACAGCTCAGACACTGAACCAGAATCCTTCGGCAAAGCAAACAGATCAACTGATGGCAACTTGGCAGCACTGTCTCTACTTGCCGCCCCCGATGTGCCTGTAAAACCAGACCCAGGGAAACTTGTATCTACTCTACTCGTAGATTTGAGACTCGGTGGTGGTAACCCAATGAGGATAGGCTCGTGGTTTGTAATCATACTTTGAGGAGTCATACTGCCGGTCCGACTGCCAGTCCATGATATTTCTCCAGCAAGGCTAGCCTCTAATCCCTCGACATTAGCAGGGTATTTCCTCAGAAATTGGATCTGTAAGTATATTTGAGCCTTGTCAGAGCCACATCCTCGAAATCTCCTGCCAACACACCTCACTACTCGCAGCAGAAATTTCTCCCATCCACCCCCAGATGTGGGAATGTTCCTTTCTCTTTGAGGCAGCCGCTGATCGCTTCTTCCAAATTTGCGTATTCTCGTCGTCACTGATGTCAAGTCGAACAATATGTGCTCGGCAACATCTAAAGCATGCATAAACCGTCACAAACGATATCCAGAGTACGATTAATCCGAAAGCCAGATACGCCCAAATCGAGAGATGTTTGAATGTATAAGGTCCGTGCGCATCGTGCTGGCCCGCTCCTGCTGCGTCTGTCGGCCTCCCGAACTCGATGGGAAGGAGATCCCTGCTACCTAAAGAGAGCTGCTGAGAACTTCGGGAATTAAAGTTGTCTTCCGCATGAGTCTCCAGAGTATGTGGGTATGAGTATGAAATAAGTTTCTTGCTGCCGAAAATATTGGTTGTTACAATAGGAAATGGGGCCATAAATTGTAGAGGTCCAATAGATCCAAGTTGGTTACCTTGATTAATCGGATATCTAATAAGATAAGTGAGATTGCAGCAAGCAATGATTTGAGCACGTCAATTGATTGCAAGACGACGTGAAAAAGGCAGGCTAATAGTTAGGTCATGTTGTCAGCCACACATAACTAGGTCAATGGTGAATAGAAACTGTTGGTGCAAAAGAAGTCTATGATCAGTTGCATAGAATGTTAGGTGTGGTTCACACCTTAGCAACCAAGATCCATAGCAGACTCTTAGAAGACAGATGAGTGTTTTACTTATCCATGATATACAAACATGGATAATGAACAACCTTTGGCTTCAGCTTCAGCTTATGTGCTGCATCTCTACTCATTGCACTGGTCATATCTCCCAGGAGACAGACTTAGAGAGATTAAGAGGGAGAATCCACCCAAATGTGGTAAAGTGTGTTGTCACTAACACTGGAAGAGTGTGCTGATAGTATTTAGAGAATGGAGACTGTAAACAATTACCCTAGGTCTTAGTTCTTGGATGTTGATATCATAAAATGAACTACTCACTTATTTGTGATATCTAAACCTTGGGTGAACTCTCAGAGGTTTAGAAGTAATTCAGAAGTTTAAAAGAGAAAAGACAATGGTCTGTGTATAAGCAGTTGCTATCACATGATCACTATTCACTATCTCTATCTGGCTGACAGTTGTCATAGCAGCTGTCAGGTTAATTTTAGTGGATAATTCTAATTATATTACTATATTGATATGCTTGTATCTCTGTAAGTACTGATTGCTATGTAATGTATTATATATTACTAGTGATGGTCTGATGAGCACTTTTCAATGCAAGTTAAATCATATAAATCTGTTTAGCCATTCCTAAGATAATAGCCAATAAAACTTATAGTTACTAATAGTTTGATATCTTAGTAATCTGTTGTCACTTTTATATATTCTATATATGTGTGGATAGTCTTTATTTAGGGCTTTCTAGTACAACTTGGTTTGTAGAAATCAGTCTACTAGTTATGGAAATTGTTAGACATAGTATTGTTAGACATGGTTTACATCTCATTATCCAAGACCCAATAATGAGCTTTTGAAGTCCAAATTAGTAGCTTGCATTATCTGGGTATATAGAATGTAGAAGTTAGAACAACCTTCAGCTTCAACTTATATACTATGCCTCTACTAGTTACACTGGTTGCATATTTCAGATGAGGTACTTAGGATGTCTTTAGTAAATAAGCTTACCAGAAGGTAAGAGGTATATCACTGCTAACATCAGAAGATGATAATAGTTTGAGTCAATTTTTAGAATGAGGTTTTGCAGTGTAACTACTAACTTATACTAAGTATGCTATCTAGTATAATTATCTAGGAATAGAAACTGTTAAGTGAGTTATTCTAATTTTAGATAATTCTTAAATATCTAGGATAGATATTCATAAGTTGTTAAGAGGGCAAGATCACTTTGCAACTCTACTAATGAATATTGGAATTAATACTCCTAGAGATTGACTTTTTAGCTACAATTCTAACAGTTCTAGAGAAGTATCAGTACTCTTCAATGCATCTTCTGTCATCTATATGAATTACATCCAAGTGATGGCCAATTGTCCTACATAGGTAGGTTGAGTCAAACATAGAGAAAAGAACATTTCTTCTCTTTCTTATATATCCTTGAAAGAGAGAGTAGAAAACTCTGGTAATATTGCACCAGCAACTGAGAACACACATGCTTCTCATACAGCAGCAAATTATCTCAAGGTTTCAAGCTTACAGTCATCTCATATCAAGAAAACTAGCCTACAGACCCACTATTGTGAAATAGTAACTTATATTGGCAGCATTCATCAAACAATACCCTTTGAAAAATAGGACAGCTCAGAATATTCCACAAATTGTGAGCTTTGAATATGTGACATGGAAATTTATTTTGGCAATTTATAAATCTGGTTGGGATAAACTCATGGCTGATAAGAAGAACATGACTTTTAGGCAATGCATATCTGCTCAGTTTAATAAGACTCTTCCAATAAGGAGACTTCATCTAATCTGGATAAAAACAAAGGCAAACAGGCTGACATTTCTAGAGTTCCTCCTCCCATTTCTCTGAGGCCCAGCAAAAGTGTCTTGGTGAAGTCAAAGTTTTTCAAGAAAAATACACTAGTTAACTCAAACTCACAGGATAACAAATAATCATATGCTCAGGTATCTAGGAGCAATATCAAGGAAATATTCAAGATCAAGAATATCTTCTCTAAACACACTCTCAATAAGATATCTAAAATCTACAATGTCATAAGCAAATCAAGCCAGAAAGATAAACCAAAAATAAACATGATAACTAAAGGTCACTCTATCTAGAAAACAAATTATCATATCTATGAGATTGAACAATGTGGAAAGAATTATGGCACAGTCAAATATACATATTGCTAACATCAATAGACAATTTAAGAACATTAAATGTGAAACCTCAGTCAAATTTATGTACTCTAACAATAAGAAAATTGTGGTAATCACTAACAAGATAGCTGTCTCATCAGACCTTAATATTGTGGAAAAATATATTGATGAACTGAATAATGTTGACTCAAGCAACATTATGAGCCTAAGGCTTCCATAATCAAAATCTTATCTGAAGATATTAGATATTTCTTATCTTGTTGATAATACTAATCTTCCTGTCATGCCAGATATTATCAAGTGAATAATTAAGATTGCCTATCTCTTCAAAGATATTATATTAGCTTCTCACCCATGTGTTATCAAAGCTTCACTAAAATCAGACATAGCTGTAGTATAGATCAACATTTAGAACTTTAAGAATGACACAAAAGCCAAACAACTCATTAACTAAAGCTTCAACCTGAAATGACACATTACCACTATTAAAGGTACAAGTATAAATTTTAGTGTTCTGCAATACAAGAATTGCTGAAAGTGAGGCCACATTATATTTGCATATTATGTACATAGATCAAGATGCCAAAAATGCAATGGACTACACAAACTTAAGCATTACAGAGATATGGCATGATACTACAAGGTAAACTTCAAGACAAACCCACTCAGACTCAAGACTAAGAAAGACA
>Ga0157366_1001285_pt1 | contig 10131 bp, 13 predicted proteins | sample AttbisABBM1_FD_113149 | JGI IMG/M metagenome (GOLD analysis project Ga0157366, IMG submission 113149) | Fungus gardens microbial communities from leaf cutter ant in Botucatu, State of São Paulo, Brazil - Atta bisphaerica ABBM1 | ecosystem: Host-associated > Fungi > Mycelium > Unclassified ...
ACATCGGGAAAACTCAATCGTATTCACTGACATCAATTGACATCAATTCAATGTGCGTCCAGATAGCTCTGTGCGGATTCAACGGCCTAATTTCATGAGCTATCTGGGCCTGGTTTAGATATCTGTGAGGTTTTCATATACATATATCACTTCCTCTGATCTCACGTCTGCTTCTCTCATCATTCAATCTGATTAGCTCAATTCTGATACTTCCACGCACAAGTTGATGTACTTCAATTCGCCACTAAAAACTCTAACCTTCGGCGCCTAATACTATTAACGAATAACGGCTTTCTGCAAGTATCTGGAGTCCCATCAAACTTGTCACAGGGAAAGACATAAATAACTGTTGAATATCAAGGTATTTAAATCGGTGTCGCTATCTTGCCGCCTTCCCTCGGCTTACCCATCCTCGGGTTTCTTTCCGCAGCCCATTCACGGACAACATCATGCAACGACCAACGTGCACTGGAATGCGCATTCGAACGACTCAGGATGCGCAGGTCATATTTCATGCTGTTCATCTAAACCTTCTTCCTATGATAACACGGCGTCTGGATAACGAAGAACGTCGGGAAATACGTTCAGGTTGCGTTTATGTTTGGGAGGAGCGCAGTCCTAGCACCGAGACGCACGGCATGGTACATATTTGCGTGTACAGCACACAGTAATCTTGGCCACTAATCCGTTCACTGCCCGTCAGGTCGGAATTGAACGATGGACAGATTCGCGTAGTTGGGGGCCTAGTCGGGTTAGGGATGTGAGTAACTGATCATGCAGGATTCTATCTGAGTACAATGTTGATAATACCCACTTCAAAGGAATTTCTATATTACCATGAGAGGGATCGCTCGCCTGCCGAATTGGAATTGGCCTCGGACTCTGACACCACGTATGTGGATTCCCCTGTTCGTGCGCTTAATGGGTAGTAACAACCAATGGTGGTTGCTATGTTTATCACTGCCAATACCCTGTGTGTTTATCAGACTTACGAGTCACGGACCATCACCGCCGCGCGTCCGAAGGAACAATCTTGTTAAGCAGACGTATTCGGTACTCGTCCATACATTGGCACGAGGCCGACAGAAGTGGCATCTGAGTATGTGCTCTGCTTCGTGGGCGTCCAACTATCAGGCTGAATGACAAGTACATTGACAGCGGCATACTTTACGAATGATTCCCTGGGGAATCTTCACACTATTAATGAGTTTCCTGAGCTGGCATCTCTTCATGTCCCACCCGGAAAGTACCTGAGCGCTAGATCCATAAACAAGAGTACGAAAATAGGACCTTATCCTGGTTCTCATGGGACTGGTCCTTTCGGAGTTCCTGGAGGGTGAGCAAATTTTAAAACAAGCTTTAGAATATATGATGCTGATTTGATTACACATTGCTGTGACTTGCATTGCAATTAATTAATCAATCGACCCTATTTTCGATCCGGCAGGCAGGACAGGATTCCACGGCTCTACAGGATACAAACACACCCTCCGTTGTTAAACTATGACAGTAATGCTCCACAACATGGTGCTTTGGCACCCCTTGCATACCTGGAAAGAATTGCTCCTCCTCGTCGGCATCCTATGGATGAGAAGGCGCTTATGTCTTTCTCATGTCAGATCAACTGTAGTGTTCTTTAGTCCGGATAGTTGCTTGTACATAGCTATCCTTCATTTCGGCTCTGGTGAACCCGGCTGGGAAGACATGTTTCCTCGGCTTCTAAAAGGATATTATTTATATATGAATTTGTAAGGACTCCTTGTGCTGTATTCTTGATATACCCACTGCCACATTGATGCACTCCGTTGGGTGCTGTTATGTCGATGTTATTTCAATATGTATACTTTCCATGAATTGCTCTCCTATAACGGTTTATGTTGTATAGATTTCCGCGGTGGAATCGAAGTCTTGATTTTTACGCGCAGGTAGGCTTCTGGTGAACTGCGGTCTTCCGACGTCTGAGAACACGGGAACTGGAAGGATTCTGTGCATAATGTGGGTGTATACAACTTCTTCCTCCTTGATCGGAAGGGAGCCGCTGACAAAGGACAGGTAGGGATAGACAGGCGCTAGTGATGATTCAAGACACCCTTGTTCGAAGCATAAGTGGGGTATGTGTCAATTTAGCTTTACAGGCTGTGTGAACGGGAGAATGTGATCTAGTCTATGTCAATGTATGTTTTCCAAAGCAGGCCGAGGTGCAGCCGTTGGTAATCGGATATGACTCAAAATATGTCCCTCTGCGATCGACAGAACGGTTGGCAGTATGTATATCCCACCCTTGAGTATCTCTCCAAGTTTACCTACCTCCTCTTGCCGCATGCAGCATCCCACGTGTACCAACACCCGCATCCGTTCAGTAAACGATGCCCACAAAATATTCTATGCTGTCCAGCAGGGTGTTCTCAGGATGGTCACTCGTAGGCTCGATACCGATGAACGCATGCAGCTCCGGTCCGGTTGTGTCTATGCCTGGGAAGAACGTGGTACCCATACCGAGCCCAACGGGCTCGGCATCGAGCGTTTCACCGAGGGTCGTCGTTGGTCGCCTTCGCGTGTGCGCGATGTATGTATTTTCTTGTTCCCTGTCGCTGAACTACACCCATACATTTGATTCTGATAGGAGTTTCTCTTCTACTACGAGAAATACTTGCCTTCGTTTGACTGCACAAACCCGTGAGTTATGCTTCGAGAACAATATATAGAGACCGAAACAAGTGACTAGACATCCGCCGCGCGATTGGGATCCGCTGGTGAAGCAAACATACTCTGTCTGGGTTGAAACTGACAGAGGTCGCCGGAAATGGCATCTTAGTGCGCTTAACGCGTCGACTTTGCGATTATGCGCTTATGTGTATTCCCTACTAGCTGCTTACTTCACCCAGGCAACCGTGGATCAGCTGGATTCTATTGACAACATGCAGGTGGTGCGTGATTTTGTTGTGCCGGAGAGTGTGTTCAAAAGCACGAGGGTCACCAAAAGCCGGGACAAAAACGATACTCGAAAATCTTCCAAGTTCCCGGATGCCTCAACAACTTCAAGATGGGCTCCCTCGCCTACACCTACTTTACTCACTTGGCCTGAAACATCTGATCAGATCCTCATGTTCCAGCCATATGTCTACTCTAATCAGGTACAGACAGAAGTGCTGGATCAGCAATTTCTGAACCCCTCCGTACGTTCTTCCAACTCTATCAACCCCACGAACTTTCGAGACCTGGATCAACACCATACTGAAGCGCATCCGCCCTCTACTTACTCTCGAAATCCTGCAGATAACCTCCGTCATGATCTTCGCGAATATCATTATATGTCCCAAACAGTTCCTGTGACTGACACTACATGTTCTTCTGCATCCCTGTCTCAGACTCGGCCAAAGGGTGAACAAATTCTGCCGCCTCATTCAGTTCATACTCCAGCGACGTTTCTCCCTGCAAACTTCTCTCTCTCGGTGACATCCGACAATACTATGCATGGATATTCCTCGCATGACCAATTTTTCCCATCGACGCCTTCATGGGAACACGTGAATTCTGGATCCGGAAACCTCAACCAGCGAGATGGATCTGCCAATCTTGCAGCCTCTGCCACCCCAACAATATCTTCCTATTTGCCATTTCACAATGCGATAAGCCTTGACAGTGAACCAGAATCATGTCAAATAATGGCGCCGTGTCTAAATCCGGTTCATGAAAGTCCCACTAGAGGAAATGGCACTCCACGAGAGAGCTTGCCTTCTCTTAGTATGTTGCACCAGACTTATTTGTTTCTCTATGACTTCTCGGTGTCAATAGTTACCTCAACTATCATGTCACCATCCTTTGAGGCCTTCTCCAATAAGCCCTCTATATCTGCTACTGAACCATCTCAGAAATTCAAGCTATTCCTAGGGTCAGATGAGGGGTCTCTCGACCTTGCTCCACTTAGTGTCCTTTCACGGCACCGGCCGTACCGGAGGGAGCCCGCTGACGATGAGGTATTGCGACAGTTACCTAGATCTCCATGATTGGGGGCATTTCCAGTCCAACCTATCGTTTATCTTGCGTCTTTTTCTAGTGCTTTTTGTCCTGCTTGCGCTGCTGTTTCGTTCTCAATTCTTGCGAGACCATAGCCCATTTTGCCCTCTATTGTGGCATGCTTGTCCTTTGGTGTTGCTTGTTGTTGAGTGTCCCTGCAACGGTTGTTTTGGAAGCCATGATTTTGATAATCATTGTAATGGTACCAATTCTGGTTGGATATCTCTTGTCCCACCGTATTTTAAGTACATCTGAGAATGTTCGAACAGAAACTATATCATGACATACTTTTTGGATACAGATGGTGGATGCATGTAATAACAATTGTCCATACTTATTACATGCATTATCTTCTTCGTCTCATGGACTAGACTTCTATTATAACAGCCCGTGGTGTGAAGGAGAAATAGCTGGACAGCACATACACCGTCCCTCCGCATCTAATCTGGTCACCAACACCTGAATGCAAATGGTCTTCCAACCTCCAGCTAAATGAAACAAAGATGGGCACCCAGGATAGTATGTTACATATATAGATTCGACAGCAGACAAGACGGTTGGCCCAAAAAAAATTATTGATGACGCTACTCTGAGAGAAAATGCAATTGAAAACAATATCTGCGGCGTTTCCTCTTCCCCATGCGATGCAGTGGACAGCAACGCAAGTCGACATATGCTGAATGACATACGACTGAGGACTAAAAGGATGTCGCAAAAGATTTGTGTGCAGATACGGGTTGATTCGAGGTATGCTGAATTTGTAAAGCGACTGATAGAAAATATGCATATGGTTCAACAGTAATGCAAGAATGTAGATGGGAGCTTGCAGGTGCCTGAGGTATCGGGAAAGGAAAGACCGGGTGCAGGAAGCAAACGTCGTATACGCTTGGTGTAAGAAACCAAGTAGTAAGGGATACATCGGGTGAGGACAGAAAACGGAGAGAGAGTAGCTGTAGCATCTTGCCTGCTGTTGATTGCTGAAGTCGTTCACCACTCAAATTCGCTGTTGAAAGAAGAGCATCAATGCCACAAAGATGAGCAGCGAGGTAAATCAAAAATTACCCAGTACACTTAGCAAACAGATAATCTTTTCCATTAATGTGGATCATTCCATCCTTGAGAATGCACTTCCACTTATTCTTGACACGAGCAACCTGAGATGGAATGAACATTTCATCCTCCCTCCCTTAAACGCTGAGGATGAACACACCTTGTCGTAAGTGCAAAAGACAATATCAGTATCACCTGTACCTCCTTCCTCTGCCTCTGCCTCGTTTTCAGTATCTGAGTCGTCTAGATCACTGTTGATCGCCTCATCATCTTTGGAGGCGGCTGACGTTTGTTGTGACGATTGCACGGAACTAGGCTGAGGTAAAGAAGGGTGAGACGGCCGAGGACCGTATCCTGTAGGTTCAGGTGAATCTTCTCCAGACGACTCAGATGGTCCATCAAGTTGTGGTATCCGCTGCCCTCCAGATGCAGATTGGTTTCCCGAGACAGGAGAGTGGCCATTGGCAGTGACAGTTAATGATGAAGCACGGTTCGCCTGTGACTGAACGGGCGGAACATAAGGCCGAGTGGATGATGCCTGTTGTGGAGTTTGTGCAGGCCGACCGAACTGAATGACACCAGTTTGCCCTCCAGGATGAGGAGTAGCTGACTGCGGCGGTGGCAATGTCCGACTGAGATTGGGGCCAGGTAGTCCATAAACGCTGGACGCGAGCATGTAGCGGTTGTCTACGGGCTCAGACTTAATTTGTGGTTGGCTAGTTGTAGTTATGGAGGCGTAAGGATTGGAATAGTGTGTTTGCATCATGTGCATTGCGTGCGTGTAAGGATGATGTGCTGGTTGATGTACCGATGCCACCGACTGTTGGGGTTGCGGAAGAGTCTCGAATTCAGCAACATGAGATGCTATTACTTTGTTTTCCCATTTCTAGACCGGATGAGATCAAATACGAATCCGGGAGACATTAACTTACGTTCTGCAAATCCGCCAGGACTTCCTCTGAGACACCGTACTCGTCAAATTCGGATTTCATGTTAGCGATAACATCGTCAATGACAGTGCGATAGATACCAGGCTCAAAAATCCCAAGAAATTCCGTTGTTAAAACCGAACGCTCTACTACAGGCAGCAATCGGTGAGCAGCTCACCACTATCTTATTAGACATCTGCTTTTCTTATTCGCCGTCGCAGTGTTGGGGACTGGGAATGAGCCGCTACGCTGCGGGGGCCGAGGAGATGGTGGGATTGAATCAAGTTCCCTTTTATACTACATGCACATCACGGGAAACCCAGGACAATTCAAACTCCGACATGATGTTACATTGATTCAGTTGATTCCCACGCACAGACCTCCTTCAGGTAAATGTGACTTCCTTCACTAGAGAATACATTAGGTTCAGAACTCCTCTCAATGGTTCTCTACGTCATTAGAAAGACGAAGATTTGAACCGTTAGCCACGAACATTGAAGACATTGTCAAGGATAAGTCACTTCAAACTACAAATGCCTCTATTTCACTCGACTTGAATCCATCCTCTGAGGACAGTGGAGAAACTCACCAAGTTGTCTAATAGAGAGCGCATGAAAGAGGAGCAACAGTGATGGACAAAGCTCTCCTCAAGTGGCCACAGTGGCGTCATCTGCAACAAGGGCATAAGATGTGATTGATTACAACAGGTACAATCCACTGTACTAGTACAATTGAGCCGTTAGAACATTTTAATGTTTATTATTTCGATCAATATTTAACCATTCTGCGGCAATGAATAATCTCACCATCACAGCCGATTTAACGCTATTGAGTCAATGATTGTGGAAACACTGACCAGGCTCTCGTTCTGGCCCGCAGCACATGTTCTTGGACAATATCTAAAAGTAGCTTCCCGCTCCCGCATAGTTCGCGTTTGTGGATCTGGTGGCAACTGGATGATCTCCCAAGTCGAGCGACTCAGCTTGCCGTTGTAAATCGACTACCGACCCCGGGCCAAATGCAGGTACTGGGAGAGAGTAAGGCCGTAACTTGGCGACCTGCAGTCCCGTAGAAATACGAGCTTGAAGTTCAGCTTGAGTAGGAATGGGCTGGAAATGTAGCTAGTATGAAGGTTGGGTATGCGTAGTTGAGGCAACAAGGTTAAACACGCACAGAATCATTGGCCTTCTTGTAATATGTATGAAATGTTTTAATGCTTTCCATCTCCTCCAAGATCTGAGTTTTCCTGTCCTGTCCTTTGTCCCCCTTGCCGAAATGTAATAATCTGCTGCCTTTCATTTCCTCCAGTTCTCTTTTCGCCCACCCGAGGAACCCTACTGCATATCCTGCTTGACTCAGTCCTCCATTCTCGCCAGCATCAACACCGAGCCACTTATAAGCCAATGCCGCGTGGAACGTAGTTTCGTCCGTCAGATACTTCCTCAGTTCTGTTGAAATGTCACTGCCACCTGACGCCTTCGCCAGTGATTTTGCAGAGATAAGCAGCGATCGACATTCGAGATGGAGTTTCGCGATGAAATTCGGCGAAGGGTGAGACTTTGATAAGGGAGGGCCAGGATAAACATTGCTGTCAAATATAGCTTTTGATATGTGTTTGCGAATGGCGAGTGTCTGCGCATCGGCCAAGGAGAGCCTTGATCAGATGGGGTGTCTTCAGCATTCAGTACGATCAGGAAAGGGATTCCTCACTTACTTGACCAACGCACCGATGACCTCTTGTCTCAAATCAGGTGGACGTGTAAATCCATTTAACCCACCTGGTCTGTTCAACTCCCACTCCGGGAGGAGTATCTCTGTGATGTACGAAAAGACCCCGCTAGCCTTGCAGAGAAAACTGAACGCCACATTAATTTGCTCATCTTTTCTTTCCCGCTGTTCTTTGCCCACTGTACGATCACGCTCATAGGGGCCGACAGATTGTACTATAACATAACCAAGATTTGAGAGCGTGAACGCATACGTTAGGAGAGTAAAGACGAGATCTGCATGGAATCCCGGAACCGTGAGTCGGGGTGAGTTGCTGAGGACAGTGTTGGAAAGCGTGGTGCGCCAGTTGAATGCTAAAAATGCCGCTCAGACACAAGGAAACTGTTGAATTGCGGGATTATACTCTCGCACAGGGTTCCCACTTGAGCCCGATATCATCATGAGCAACACAATTTATCAGTCCGCATATGATTGGTATATAATCTTCCAGGAGCTGCAACGAAAAATCGATGACAAGACATAATATTTAATCCAAATTGCTGACTTTTGTCAAAGAGAGGTAATCTCTGGTCCCATCTTCTGCTCGTTTACACTTTTTTAAAGCTTGTCTCAGATTTGCTCTAGCTTCAGTAGCTTGCAAGATGCCAATGGAGGTTACTCTGCCAGCACTCTGATCCAAACAGAAATCAGAAAAAGAGATGGCACCAGTTGTCGGTAGCTCATATAGATACATGATAGAATGATAAGAAACACAAGAATAAGGAACCAAAATGAGTCGACCCAGGCTCGAACTGAGGACCTTCTGTGTACACTTGTTAGACAGATGCGATAACCAACTACGCCATCGACCCTTACTGTGCACTCAATATAATTATGTATCACAAATACATCAAGCTGATAGGACACGCGCCTAGAAGACATCCTCCCTGACCATTAAGATGTTTGCTTTAAAATCGAGGAATAAACTCGATGCTGCGTCCTCAGCCCTCATAGTCTCGAGGATAGCATTTTCTCTCTTTGGCCTCTCCGGTAGTTTGAAGCATGACCAGTTACTTTCGACACCTTTGACCTCTTACTCGCAGCGTCAGTCCCTGCTTTCATCGTATACGATTTGGTCTTAATGTCTCGCCCAGTGCAGGAAGGAATCTTTCTCTTCAAGAGTGGAAAGGACCCATACTCTGGAGGAACATTCCGTCATGTAAATTCTTCGAGCCCTGTCCTGTCGAACCCCTTATTGATCCTCTCTTACAGTCTCCTCTCCTCCTGGCTTTCTTCTCTGTGATACTTCCAGAGTGTCAAACGTATGCGTCGATCACATGGACGCTTTTTGATCTTCTCGGCGCTTGGGCTCTTGTATCTACATGGAGGGCGCGTCAAAATGTGCCGAAGTCATCGAGAGACACGGTCGTCGCTGCCAGGTAATTGTGAATGTCAACCTTTCATTCTTCCACTCAGATCTTTTTAGTTATCTCCTTAATCCATATGTGTTCTTACCGACACTTGCACTTTCATCCTCAAGTCTCCAATCTTCCCTGGTTCTCTTGACCGTTAAATACACTGCTGAGGGTTGGAACTTGCCTTCTCGCCTTGTCTTTTGTTGACATCTTTCCTAGGTCGAGTGTCACCTGCCTTATTCCTTCTTTCTCTCCTCTTTCACATCGACCTTTCGAACTTCGCCCTCCTAGTGCCGGTATCACTGCTCCTCATCAGTGATCCTCACTCACGCCTCGCATCTCCACGACCATCAACTGCAAATTTTCGTCACACCCTTCCTCTCGTCGGAGAATTCATCTCATATACTATCATTCTCTCCATTGCTTCAACCATAATCGTTGGTGGAACTCAGTGGATACCTCAAACATGGGGAGCGACGTGCGCCTTGTTCATCTCATTCATCCCTGATACGCTTCCCAACCAATTGCGGTAATTCTAGACTGACCCTGCCTGATCTGACACCGAATACCGGTTTATGGTGGTACTTCTTCACTGAGATGTTTGATCATTTTCGTCCGTTCTTCCTTGTGGTTTTCAGTGTGAGTATCTGCGTTCTCAATCGTGCCAGCACACTCACGCCCCTTTTCCTTTAGGTTCACCTTCTCATATATGTGATACCCATGTGTATTAAATTTCAGTGAGCCCTTGCGTTCCCTTTTGCCTTGTCAAGGACTCAATTGTGCAGATATGACCCCCTATATACGATATTCCTCCTTCTGGGAGTGCTCGGAACATTCAAGGCATACCCAACGCTTTCTGATCCTGGCCTATTCTTGAGCACACTGTCCATCTTCCCCGAAGTTTATCCCTGTAATTATGCTTCTAAGAGTAGATGGGGCCCTTCATTGACTTGTTCTTTAGATCTTCGGCATCCCATGGTCACAGCCCTTATTCACCTCCACGCGGCACTCCT
>Ga0157366_1001287_pt1 | contig 10125 bp, 4 predicted proteins | sample AttbisABBM1_FD_113149 | JGI IMG/M metagenome (GOLD analysis project Ga0157366, IMG submission 113149) | Fungus gardens microbial communities from leaf cutter ant in Botucatu, State of São Paulo, Brazil - Atta bisphaerica ABBM1 | ecosystem: Host-associated > Fungi > Mycelium > Unclassified ...
CTCTGAAGTTGCAACTAAGCAATATACAGATAATGTAGTATATATATTAAAGTTAAGATCATTCTAGAAAGCCTACAGTCTTGTAGAATTGTCATATTCTAATACTAAGCAATATACAAACAATATAGTATATAAGCTAGAGTTAAGGTTATTCCCAAACCTTGAATAAAATCTTCTTTTCTATTTACACTCTCTGTTCTCTTCTAGTATGGATTACAGTCTTTATTCTATCTTAAATATCCTTACTAGACTCTCAATGATTTCATAGATTTCTATTCTATATATTTAAGAATCATTAGAACTAGAATAACTCACTTAATAATCTTTATTTCTAGATAACTATCCTAGATAGTATACTCAGTATATAAGTCAGTAGTTATACTGTAAATATTACTGTTAGAGTTAAAGATGATAAACTTTGTTTTTTCTTTATTTTTTTATTTTTATTTTCTATTTATTTATTTTCTTATTTTAAACTTAGAGTTAGAAGTTAGCATAATATTACAAGTGACTGTCACAAAATGTCACACATATCACATATGTAATAGTTATAATCACACAATTGTTATAACCTAAGACTTAGTAACTAATCAAAAAAGGAATCTTATATAGAGAAAACTCAATAAAGTTTCTAGTATAATATATATATATATATATATACTAGACTAATGGTTTATACTATATAAGTTTTAGTCTATCCTAAAGATCACACATATTATATACTGTTAATATATATAGTATAATATTATTCTTCTAGAATTTTCTATATTCTTTTATATATTATATAATTGTATAATTATGACTTCTAACTGTGATTTATATAACTTGATAGGTAATAGTTATAATATTATACTAATATCTAATCTTAAGTTTAAAAAATAAGAAAATAAATATAAATAAAAAATAAAAATGAGAAATAAAATAAAAATAAATAAAGTCTATTATCTTCAATTCTGACAACAATTACATGTCACATAAAAAATATAAAGAGTTTTAGAACAATGATATTATACTATTATAACTTAAGTCTCAAAGATAAAATAAAAGTATACTCTTATATTGAGTAATATAAGAGAACTTGACAGAATTTCTATTACAAACTAATCTATCTTATATACTACAGACTATAGTCTGTACATACACTACAACTGACCTATCCTAAAGTCCATATACTCTTTATAAGGCCAATATATTATTATTATGCATAATATTATCTGTTTTAAAATCTTTTATAATATTTTTGTGTTATATAATCATGTGACCTGTGACTGTGACATATGTGACTACCCTGTGATAGGTATTATATATAATATCATATTATATCTTTTATAAAGAAAAGTGAAAATAAAAACCAAAATAAAATCAAGAAAAAAACAGAAAAGAAAAATCAAGTCCATTATTCACAACTCTAACACATATAGCATGTTCACTATATATTGACCTTATAGATAATATATAGCTTTTAAAATAGGTTAGATAAAGTCTCATATAGACTAACTAGCTAGTATATATATAGACACTTTGTACTAAAAATATTACAACTCAAGTTTTGAAGTATTAAGATAAAAAATCAACCTTGTATTAAATTAATATATGAGAACTTGATGGAGTTCCAAATACAAAGTGTCTATTTTATATATACTTGGCTAATAGTCTATACTATACCAGATCTAGCCTACTTTAAAGGATATATAGTATAATATTATATTATCTATCTAGACTCTTCTTTATTCTTCTGTAATATGTGATAGAATACAACTTAAGACTAAAAGTTTAGTTAAAAGGAAAACCTTATATTGGTTGACATAAGAGAACTTGACAGAATTCCTAGTATAGATATATCTACTCTATATACCTCTGGTACATAGTCTAGCCTATTCTAAATATTATAAGTTCTATAGATAAGAGTTATTATCTTATATGATATATGATATTATTCTTTTAATATGCTACATAACATTGTGACTATGACTGTCACATGTGTGATGTCACATTGTTTTTTCTTTACTAAGTCCAAAAATAAGAAAAGAGATAAAAAGAGATAAAAAAGTTGAAATAAAAAATGAAAAAGACTCAAATCAAAGAAGAGAAACAAAAAGAGACAAGTCCACTGTCTTTGATTCTGATAGTAAAAACCTTATTCTGAAAATCAACTAAAACTATTACTATCTTTCAATGTTAGTAATAACACACCTTCTATTTTCTAGTAAACTTATCTACCAACAACATTCTAAGTATCTTTTCATTCTGTGTATCCAGATAATGCAAGTCCCTTATTTAGACTTTTAAGAGCTTATTATCAGATCTCAGATAATGAGGTATAAATGTATGTTTAACAATAATAGGGGTTTTAGAATTAAGATTACTTGTTAGATATTTGTAAGATAACCTGGCTTCATATAAAGTTCATATATTCAAACTTTGTTTAGTATCCCACCAAACCTTGCAGAGTTCTCATTACTTATTTATAAGTGCTTCTTGAACCCTGCTGAACTCTGCTCAACCCTACAGTCTTCCTTAAGCCAATACCACTACTCTCCATGATCAAACCTTACTTAGTACTGCTCAACTTTCTAATGTCACCCCACCCTGATTGTCACTGCTGTGAGCTTCTTTCCTTTCTGAGTAAATCTTCTAGATGTTTCCATCAGAGTTTCTGATCACTTGGTCACTATTATTCCTTGGTTATATCAGCACTGTTCTGCAAGATTAGAATGGTGTCTAGTAGTATTTAGGATAGTTGTCACCTCCAAGAGTCCTCATTCTGTTCTCTTAGGACTTCTTGGAGGTGAGCACCACTTGTACTTAGTTGATTAATACACTGAAGCACGAAAGGCGAGATGGAGTGAGTGTAGATAGTAGAGATGATTTGGTGTAACTATAAGATAATCCATGGGCTACACGATTGTATAGGTAAAAAAAGTCAGGGTACAGCCAAATGAATTGGGGGCAAAAGAAATAGTGTATGTGGATTCAAAAAGTGGGAAGCGGGAAGATAGAGTCTTGACCTGACAGGGTATATGCAGAGACAGAGAGATGAAAAGGGGATAGTCATCATGCACAGAGGGCCTCAATAAAAAATTAAAAGAACTTCAGAACTTCAGAACTTGGAGAGAAGAGAAGAGGGTCGTTATACTAGTCCAAAAAAGCACAAGACACTTACACTTGGTCGAGGGATGAAGTTGCGTAGCCACCGTACAAGAAACGTGGTATCGCACGAAGTCCACCCCGAAAAGAAAATAGTAGAAGGAACAGAATATTATGACCCACTTATCCCAGTGAACCCTTCCGTATCGTTTTCATCGTCTGAAATCATCCATACCAGTCAAACCGCTTGACTTCCAACCGAGTCATGTAGATGCCATTAACAATCATCTTGCTCCCGGAGCACACACCCTTCCTTACCGGGCGTAACCAACCTGCATTTCCGCCCCTTCCTCAGCTCTCCGATTTCCACCTATCCGCGTTGTGTAAATTGGCACTCGTATCGGATTGTCTTGGTACGGCGATGATGGGGCTTGATCTCGGAACGGTGACAGAGGAATTTGCGAGTTGCTATAAGGTTCAGAACGTTGCTGATAGACAGCACCGTTACCAACAACCTTCTCATTGTTATCGATGGCTGCAGTCGCAACAGCAACATCACCGATGCCAGCACGAGTTCCCCAACCAGTCTTAAAACATGAGTAAAATTGGATAGAACAATACCGCAATAGCATACCTCATGTAGTGTACAGAGCGCATAAAGCTTCATGATTGCGAAATAGTAGCCAAATAGAATGAATGCAGGGACGTAAATGACGTCTTGCGGTCGTTTCCAAAGGTGTGGTAGGAGCTTGGCGGTGCGAGTTGCAGTGAGCCAAACCATATATGACAAGATGATATTCCTGAAGAAACATGAGTCATTCGCGGTACCAGAAGGCACAAACACTCACCACCAGGGCAGATGGTAGCCACCTTGTTCGACGGGGACCGTGCTTTTGTAAATCAAGTACGAGACAAGACAGGGACCAACCAGAAGCGTGAACGGGTTGAAAAGTTTGTCAACCTTCTTTCAGATTGAGTAAAGTAACGGAAATCTGCAGAAAATACCAACCATGGTATAAGCGACGTATGGATGTGATGTCCAAACATATCTCTCCATAAACAAACTCCTCATATCTGACCGCCAGGTATTGCGGGTCCATCGAAGTACTTGCTTTAAGAAACGCCAGTTCGGCTTCATAGTACTCAAAAGCTCTGCTTCTTTGCAACACTGTACGTACGTGCTCCAACCGTGGCTGACCATCCAACGCGTCAGAAATTTGTCATCGCCCGAGTTAAGCTGATATTTTCCGAGCCAGTAATCATGGGTAAATCCATGTAAAAATTCAGGGTCCTTGAGAATAACAGTGCGGTAGGCGGCCGTCCGCCCCGAAAGACAGGGAATGCCACCATCAATGTGTGTTGAGCAAGCTATTTCAATGTTTCGGATGGTAAGCCGGAAGGCTGCCAAAACCTCCCAGACAGTCATCCTATTCCCAACAGGCTGAACACGCTGACTTGTTCCGACACCGCCGACCTTCTGGTCCTCAAAGCAGGCGAGGACATAGGGGAGGAGAGTAGGTGGCCAGATGGCATCGTCATCGGCAAAAACAATGATGTCAGTTGTGCAGTTCTTGATGCCATGGCTCATCTGGAGACGTTTGTTGGCAAAAGGAACGGTGAGAACACGAATACGCTCCGGATCGACTTGGTTGGCTAGGTCTTGGAGAGGCCCTAGCATTTTTTCCTCAGTGATGATGAGGATTTCTTTTGGCTTGCCGACAAGCCAGCTGTTAGCAGCCTCTTTAAACTCCTCACCAGCGTCAATAGTGGGAACAATGATCGTTACATCTTCGGAAGCAATGTAGGTTGGATTTTCTGGCAGAGGAATGGGACGGTAAGTCCAAGCCGCCGCCATACGTATTAGGAACCATAAGTAGCGGTAGAAACTAAGTGGCTGTCAGTGACATGTTTGCACTACAGTAAGTGGTAAAAGCACACCCAATGACACCAAAAGGCACAACTAGAAGACGCCTGTCAGAGAGGTGGAGGTAGAAAAGAAAAGACTCACATATTGGAAAATCATCTGAGGTGAGGTAGAGCATCTGGGTGGGATAGAGGGGGTGTAAAAGAGTGGATTATTCGCCACAAGTGAGGGGAGCCTATAAGACAGCCTGGCCGTCTCAGGAGAACGGCGAGCGGGCGGAAGGATAGCAGTGGTAGACAGGAGTAAAGAATAACAAGTTAATTGTCTGGTTCACAAACCAGTTGGCCCGGCCTGGCGGAGCTTGAAAAATGCTTAGTCAGCCGCGTAGTGCATGGTCCCCTGTCGATCTATTTGTTCTTCACCTCGTCGTCTCTGGAGATTCTGACTGTAACTATGTACTTTGGGTATACTTTGAGTGTCCATTCCGCCGGATGGCCATCACCCATTATTAGCTGCTGGCAACTGTCTTGAATTACAGTTTTTAACTGGTCATCTGTACACTGCCTCCTCAACTGTACACATATCCTGACACATTGACCTACATCCAATATACTAGGGTAGATACTGCCAGGGTGACTGGGCAAAGTCCACAGGGTTACACGGAGTTTACAATTTCTCCAGGAAGTCCTTACCCCAATTGCTGATTTAAGAGCTCAAGTACTCAGGACTTCTTTCCTCAAGTATCGTAGCATGACGTACTGAATTGCAATGTATTGACCGTTATTGACCGTGAACTAGAGCGAATTCCGTTCTTCTAGATGTCATCTCGTCTGTCATTTGTAACACAGCAATAGCAGGGTATTTTGGCATGCAATAACTTGGGGATCACTACTGACTCTACGGCTAGAATCTAGAATCTGCAATTGTGTTTCTAGGACTCCGCACTGGTTCAACGATGAGTATTTGGGGGACTTTCAATCCGCGGGCTCTATGTAAGTAGCTGCGGTATGATGTGTATCTGTATCACCAACCATAGTCAGTGGCGTCAACAGCAATATTGCTGGGATTAAAGAAACTTGCCGAACATAATGCATACTTGATAGGTATTCATTCTCCTAGTCGAAGCTCTGAAATGCGGTCTTCTCATTGGAGCATGATATTCACACTGGTCGTAGATTCAGAAAAAGCCTTGATCCATGATAATTGAGATTGGCAGTCCAAATAAATATATGTGCAATGCTTCCACCGCAGGCCGTTCGCAGTTTGTGGATAAATATAGAGCGCACAGCGTGGATAGTTGACTGGACGAACTGGCTCAAGGTTGTCCGCAGTCCTTAAAAATTTCAAACCGGCGAAGATGCAGAGTTCTCCCGACTGATTTTTTGGCCCAATAAAATTGTAGATACAGAGTCTCAGGTATTGCTCTAACTGAACTACCTTACAGAACTACTTATTACTAACGGACAGTAAATACCTACAAGCTAGACATCAGTTGTAGTCTAGAGTAGATATCCTACAGTTGTCTGGCAATCCAGGTAGTGAAGCAGGAGAAAAATCATAGTAGAATGGATAATGCATGGAGAAAAAGATGAGCATACTTAAATATCCATATGGGGGCAATCCACTAGTCATACATGATGTGATTGATAATGGGGTGACAACAGTTTCTGCAGTAATTATTATATGAGCATGAACCATCTTGGATAGTGAACAGTAACACAATTGTACTTTAGTCCCTTACTGTTCAATCACTAAACATTAGGATTTTATTATAAGACTAAGACTTACCAAACCACTATTCTGGCCAAATGGAAATGCTTATCTGACAAATGACATAAAATCCTGGGAAACTACATCAGAATATTTTCATAAGGACTGAAAAATGACTCAGAGCAAATATGAAGATGGTCCAAAAGAAGTGACAAACTGGTACCAACAAACTGGTATCAACAAATGACTCTATACTTCAACAACCTTAATAATCAAGGAATGATAGACAATTGGGAAAGACAAGCAAGTATAGAAGTGAGTAGATTGTTGTAGCTATTGCTGTAGCAACCAACACTGTGATAGTAAAGGTGCACACAAACTTAGAAGTAGGATAGCTCAGCTCTATCACTCTTGTATTGGGGTTTTACAAGAGGAACTTAACAGAGAACCTTCTACTACATCATATACTATATACTATCTTATAATGGCTCATGTCCTATACTACAAGGCCTATTCTAAACTACATATTACTACTTTAAGTCTACCATATATATTACAATCAATACTTCATGACTAACAGATGTTCACCTCATGTCTACTTTAACTTAGACATGTGTTGGGATTTATTTCATATTTGGCTTATAATTAAATATGCCTTGCATTTTCCTCATGTAGTATCAGTCAGTACTTCATATAGTAGTGGAAATCTCCTCATGTTCATCTTATTCTTTCTTTATTGTTTCCTCAACAATATCTTACTTATTTCTTATAGTTATTAGGTATATATAGTAGTAGATACAGTCCTGTATCTTTACACTTTACCAATTGATCATCTCCTCTATCCTTTCTCAAGTCTTTTCCCAAGTTGCAACTTAAGCCAAGCTTAGGATCATAGCAATATGCATGCTATGAAGATGACATACTATAGAGATATTATTGTTTTATATCCTTTCATTATCTTTTAGACCTATGATATCACATCATGTGACATAAAAGAAAATATAAACTCTGTAAAAATCATACTCTCCAAGAAGTGTCTTTACTTCTTTTATCTCCAGAAATATCTCTCTTGAGGCCTTAGCTTTATATTTTTTAGGAGAAAGTGAGGAGAAGGATATAGATTCAGACTCTAAGATATCTACTGTTCTAAGAATAACTATAGACAGACTCTCTTCTAAGAAAGTGTCTTCTCTTAAGCTTGCTACTATTTTTTCTGTCTTAATTCCTAAAGAAAAAGCATCTACTATAAGCTAGGATAACTAGTCTTGTATTGAGTAATACAAAAGAACTCAATAAAGTTCCAAGTATAAACTAATCTATTATATACTACAGACTGTGGTCTGTGCACACACTATAACTAACCTACTCTAAAGTCTATATATACTCTATAAGGCTAACATGCTATTTGTTATAAACTCAAGAACTTAGAGTTGTTCAAGAGAAAGAATCTTGTATTAGAACTAACACAAGAGAGCTCAATAAAGAACTCTGTATAGGATCATCTACCTTATATACTAGGCTACAATGGTCCATGCTACTACTTCTCTAGCCTACTCTAAATGACCATGTGTTTGCCTGAAGGTCAACATGTGTAATATGTATTGTATAACATTATCTTTTTAAAACCTTCTACACTCTTCTCTGTGATCTCATAACTTGTGACCATTACTGTGACTGTGTTATATGATGTGACTGATGTGTGACAGTGTGATCATGATGTCACTCTAACCCTAACCCTAGATCTGAACAAGAAAAAGAAAAGGGAATTTAAATAAAAAAGCTAGCATCTAGATTTCATATATCTAATACTATTGCTATGTTATATAATATTATTTGTTCTAGAATCTTCTATATTTTTCTTTGTATTATATAATTGTGTGACATATGACTATAATATATGTGACCACCCTATGACATGTGTGACTATTACTCATGACATCATATTATACTCTTTACCTAAGTCTAAAATAAAGTAAAGTAAAGTAAAAATAAAAATAAAAATAAAAGAGAAAGAAAATAAATAAAACTAAATTTATTGTTTACAACTTTAACAACTAGATATCTGCTAAAGAGGACTGAAACTATTTCTAAAAATACCTAAAAATCTCAAGTCTCTATAATTCTAAGCTGTAGAATAATGACCACTATGTATTATTACTGCCTGATTATTCTAGATATTTTAAAATTGATGCTAAAATACTCTTTTTATCTCTTGAACATCTTATATACTTATAAAAAATTACTCTCTTAGAAAATATTCTATTAACTAATTTTCTACTATTTTGAGAGTTAGATCTTATATTTAGAACCTACTCTAGATAATTTCTAAAGCTAGATAAGATTGCTTTAAAGCCTTATCTCAATCTAATACTCCTACTCTTATAGAAGCTATAAAAACTATACTATTTATAGTTCTGATCTTATTCTAATATTTTTTTCAATGTTGAGATGGCTATTGATGTAGTATTATTAGAGGCTAAAAAATTTGCTTTTATTTTAGTTACTAACAAAAAATATATGGAAAAGAGTGAATTCTCTTATTAAAACTGAAAATAATAGACTTTGTTTTTATTTTATTCTTCTTTATTTTTTTATATATAGAAGGATATCAAAGGTTTTAGAACAGATAACATCATACAATATATATACAATATATATACTATATATTGATCTTATATAGCCTTTAGAATAGATTAAATATAGTCAATTATGGACCATTAGCCTAATATATATAAGATAGATACTCTATACTAGAAACTCTATCAAGTTTTCTTGTGTTAACCCAATATAAGATTCTTTTTTTGACTTAACTCTAATACCAGGCCAGTTTAAGTAGTATAAATGCTTCTCAAAGATGCTTAAAATGATAATATATAAGCTTATTAAATAGCAAGTCCTAATTTCACTTGATTTTTCTACTACAGAGATTATTGTGGCCAATGTTACTTTGGTAGTTAAGTTCTGTAATAAGAGTTTGATTGAGACTTTCTCCAAACTCAGAGTAAAATCTGTTTACAAGACATGAGATAATATGTCTATGTCTATCAACTCTGTTACCTCAGTAGCAAAGCTAGAAGTAATTAAGCAATAGCTAAAGAAAACTACTTGTTATAACTTAAGACTCAGTGATAAGTCAAAAGAGAAATCTTGTATAAAGTTTATACAAGAAAACTTAATAGAGTTTCTAGTACAAAGTGTTGACCTTATATATGCTAGCTAATTGGTTTATGTAAGACCTATCCTAAAGGCTATATACTATCCATAAGGTTAATATATGATAAATATACTGTATAATATTATTGTTTCATAATCTTCTATATTCTTCTATGTAACATATGATTATGTGACTATAACTTTGATATATATGATACAGTGTCATATATTGTGACAATTTGTGATATTTTTTTAAAAACATCAATTTATATGAGATATGTAGGTAGTCTGTGGTAGCTACTTTATAACTA
>Ga0157366_1001289_pt1 | contig 10116 bp, 15 predicted proteins | sample AttbisABBM1_FD_113149 | JGI IMG/M metagenome (GOLD analysis project Ga0157366, IMG submission 113149) | Fungus gardens microbial communities from leaf cutter ant in Botucatu, State of São Paulo, Brazil - Atta bisphaerica ABBM1 | ecosystem: Host-associated > Fungi > Mycelium > Unclassified ...
AAGTAGTCTCAGTCAGCACCTCATGTAGTAGGTGCTACAACCTAACCTAGTCCTTATTTTCTCCTCACCATTTACTCATGTATTACACCTCATGTATGCCTCATGGTTCCAATGACTAGTAGTATATATAGCGTAGATACACTCCTGTATCCTTACGCTTTACCACTTATACAATCCCCTTATCCTTTCTTAAGACTTTGCCTTAGTTGCAACCTGAGCTCTAGCTTAAGGTCGCTATAAACTTCTATTAAACTCAATCCCTAGTGTTTAATGGTAATACACTAATATCAGCACTCACTTCCATCTTGGACTTCATCCACTCATCTAAAGTTGCAACCACACAGCAGACAAACAGTGCAGCACATATTCCCAAGCCAACCCCTGTGGACTTTTGCTCTCTGGTGTGAACTATGCCTGATAGTAGATCAAGAAAGGAACTGTTATAGCTGTGAAGGGTTTGGTAATATTGCAAAAAACTGTAGGAATTAGGGAATCATAGGACAAGAAAGAAGACTTGAGTACAGAGACAATGTAAATAATAATTTAAATAGGGAAGAGAGTCTGGTAGTTCTCAACTAGGCTCTAGTATTAATAGGTTTGTAATGTTCAGTAGAGTAATAGATAATATATCCTGCTGCAATTTGAACAATGGGAACATGTTAAGAGAAGTGACAGTAAAAATTAGACCTGAAAGAATTGATGTGCAAGAGGGAGTGGTTGTTATAACTTAAGTCTTAGAGTAAAGATGAAAGACTACTTTTGTATTAAGTAACACAAAAGAACTTGATAGAGTTCCAAGTACAAACTAGTCTACCTTCTGGCAGGTCTCATTCCAATTCAACTTCATCTCAAGAAGCTGGTAAAGTGGTCCTGTCTTAGGACTGCTACTCTTCCTTCACAATATGCACTGATGTCCCTACCTAGTGCTAAACACCCCAAGGGTGCTTTTCCTCATCCACAATCTCTTGCCCTTTTAAATGACACCCAGTATGCTTTTTTGAAAGGCCCTCTCTTGGATACTGAAGCCTCTCTCCTCAATCTTACAGAATGCTTCAATGCTGAGGCCACCCCAGGTTGTAGGTTGCTAGAGAAGTTGTCAACTTCCCTGATCATATCTCCTTTCACCCTTAAGTCCAAGAAATAGATGATTAATGAATAAAGATATCGAAGCTTTATTTCTCGACAAAAACAAATATATGGAGGCATTTGATGTGATAATCCATTTGCAAATGCGTACTTAGTCCAAATATACCATCAAATCATTGCAACTGACTCCTTCACTGATACTGACTCTGGTATGCAATCAACACCAATATCAGCAACAACCCTTGCAGCCTCTCCCTTCCTGTTCTTATAGAACACGATATCACCCTTGTCTTCAATAAAGCAGCATTCCGAGAAGGTGCGATAAAGCGCTCTGAAGGTATTCTGTGCGAATTGATTAACCATCGGTACAGGAATTGTAGAGGATATAATAATGGATGGAATAAGTGATGGACTTCAAACGTCGAGAAATGACTTAAACTTACAGTGGAGTCATAATTGTAATCGTCTCCCAGCATTGTCTTGATTATTCTAGTCACCTGTGGCAAATTATCTATGGGGTTTCCGGGGTTCGGTCGTGTATCAATATAGTGATGACAAAGACAGGTATTTTCGGACATGTAGTCATAGTAGAGAAGTTACTAGAATCAGTGTATCAGATTATTTTGGCTTTAGTGTGAACTCACAGAAAGGTATCTCCGAGTTGGTATGATGGGCGATCTGCACGTGGTTGGAACGATTGGTGAGTAGTTGCTCCGTAGAAAGATATGCAGGAAGCTTGCACAGCTAACGGCGTTACGATATGCCACTACTTCAAGAAATGTGATGGAGCACCGCGTGGAGGGAAAAATGAATTTGCTCGTAAAATCAATCACAGAAGCCAGACTTACATGATCATGGGAAACGTTGTGAAGGAAGTACCGTCCCACCCAGCTGAGCAAAGGCCGATCAACAGTCGCGAGAGCGCCACGAAGAAAAGTCCATTCTTTGTTGCGATAATGAGGAATAGTGGGATCAGAGTGATGAAGATATGTGAGCATCACAATCCCTTCTCAGCACGACAGAGGTCAGGTTTAACCGAGCCCATGCACCTGTCAAGGGGGCTACTTACAATGATTAGCAAGCTATCGTGACCATTATCAGAAAGAGGGTGACTGAATCAGAAGAAGGACTAACAAGATAGGGCACAACATAAAACCGGACCAGTGCTCCAAAGCCGGCTTTGTTGTTGAAGAGGCTGAGGAGGCATATCATAACGCCAAGTCCAATGTCTGAAGCGATGATTCGACGTCGTTCATGTAGCTTAAACAGCGGCGAAGATGGACTAAAATGCTTTTTGGAGTTAAAAACAGTGAGACTAAGCGAGAAAGTAAACGGTCGGTAATCTGCCGTACATTTGTACCGGGCGGATACATAGGTAAACCCATTGAGTTCCGGAGCAAGTATGACTGCATACCAAGCAGTTGCATCAATATCATTCTACCAAGGATGAACAGCGGCATTTCTTCGAAGATCTCTGCGTAATCTGTCGGCTGTGCTTGTCCCTGTGGAGGCAACTTATAATCCGACCTCGTTCGGGGAACATAGTTCTCATCGCGCTCCATAGACATTGTTGCTCTCTATAAATTGTCAAATAATCAATGAGTGCTCAATTTCGCTCTGGCCCGGACACATCCTGAGCGAGGCTGGGTGTGCCCCTGTGCTATGGTCGATTCTACCATCTCACAGGCCTGCAGCCAGTCCAGGAAGCGATAACTGGGACTCTGATAAGAAGCAATGAGGACTCACATGGTGAGCATGATGCGTTGAACGCCATGAAAAATAAGGAATCAAAAGGAACTTGGAGCTCAATGTTAATGTCTACCTCTGGATCAAGATGAGAAGCATTGACGCTTACGGTGTGTAAAATAAAGCCAAAGAGTGTGTTGAGCCAAGAATAAGTGGACAGAGTTCCATGCCCCGCTTCATGACCCAGGCACCAGAGACCAGCAAAGGCAATGCCCTGCCAGTGGAAATAAAGGCACCAAGCAATCCATTTGATGACCACGACCAAGGCTCGCTGGGTGTTTGGAGCCAAGGCAGTAGATGACAAGAGCGAGGGTATTGAGTTGACCAGGACTTCAATCCTCGTCGCCAAGTTGTAGAGCACGACGATGAATAGAATATCACGAACGAAGTAATAGCAACCTTTCACAGTAGACTTTTGATAGAGGTGCTTAGGGATGGCAGAGCGGATCTCTGCAACCGTAACCTAAAGAGGGAAGGAGCGTTGGCAAAGCAAGCTGCGCCTGGGAAAGGGAATACATACTTTTGGAGGACGGAATGGAGTGCGCTTCCTGTTTTCGTACTCTGGCGAGTCCTGGAAAATTGTCACTAGAGGCATCTTTTGCAAAGAGCAGGATGTTTTAAGGACGGCACGAGTGGTAAATGTCATTGGGTCGTTGAGGCCAATGTAACTTATAAATCCATTATGCTATGATAGCACATTGCAAAATATGTAAAGCGAGATCACGCATAGGGTATCTAGATCCAGTGCAGAGGGCCAGCATGCGGTATTTCTTGATGGGTTAACGAACATGATTAAAATAGATGCTGGTTAATATTTTTCTATCCCGGATATGTCACACAAGTAGAGTTGCCCCTGACACAGGAGAAGAGATGTGATGGAGTTGACACAGGAGGTGGAGATGATGGAGTTGCCTTGTCGACTGCTGTAAAGCCTGAGTGTGGACATAAACAAATTTGGTAGCGACCGAACAATGATCATACCTAACAGAGCGGAGTCCGGAAAATGCGAACTTGAGCGATGAGCCGAGACTTGTGAAGCGACAGTGAATTATGATAAGTTCGCCGCGACGAGAGACTCGGGAGAATGACAAAATGACAGCAGATGAGACGACATCGAAGCATGCGTTTTCTGTAAAGGGAAACACGAGATCGACATGGGCGACAGATGAAGACTCCGTTCTCGCTGACAGGAAGTCTCTGAGGCCGCAGGACTGAGAAGCGCCAAATTTGCAGATTTATGCTCCGATTTCCAATGTCCTCCGGGATCGGCGCTTCTCCTTCGCTGAACACCAAGTCATTATGACCTAAAATCGTAGCTCGGAGTCTTCGAAATCTTATGTAGAGCCCGGTCGACTACAAAGCAATCAAATGTTCAGTCAACAAGTTTGAGTCTATAAGGTTGATTCGTTATGTACTCTAGCTGACAAGCTTTCCGAGAAAGTTTGAGCGGAACAAGTCGCGGCCTGTGCAAATCCACAAAGCAATGGAGTATCGCTTTCATCGGGCGGATGAGTCCCAGGTTCCACGTCTTCTCGGACTTGGGTGGTGGATACAACCCCTGAATTTTAGAACGATTCAACAATCCAGGGGGAGCTAGCGGAAGTATGTACTATAGGATTGCTGCGGATCAGCATCTGGGTAAAACCTATCCGATTTTTCCCAAGTAGAATACCCTAATTCGGATCTGTAATTCCGCCGATTACTTCAAAAGCATATACATGGATAAATGGGGTACGAAAATGGGGTACGCCGGTCTATCAAAGATGTTTCAAAATACTTACACTGGCACTACGTTACCCATGATAAGTTATCATGCTTTTATCTTTACTCCAACATAAATATTCGATACCTAGTTGTCTGCATCACATTCAGAAATTATATGAATTCATATCTGTGGTATTATTATAATATGAAATATTTTTATATGTTGTCATGGACATATCTCCTGTAAATCGAAGATCCCCCCCCCCGGTCACTCTCCAATATACTAGGCACACTACAGGAACACGGTCTCTCCATTCATCTTGGCTACGAGTCAATACCTAATTCTCTCGTTGATATGGTCAAATTCTCAGCTATACTCATACCCTAATGGATCAAACACATATCAAACACATATCCATCGTAATAGATCTAGTGCAAGATCACTGGCGGCCCGACTACTTAGATATACGTTCAAAATGAGGCCACTGGCATCACCTCTGTCATGCCTCGACATCAGGGTGAACACCGCGGAAAAAACCTTCCGGTCTACGTTCCAATGCAGTGGTGGGTTCCCCCTTCAGCAGGTACAATGACAATCTCATGAAGCGTACTATCAAGGACATTGAGGGAGATTAAGGCAGCCATCCCTGCAACATACTTTGTACGGGATATGGGTAAAGGCCTATACTTCCTCACCCGTGACTTCTTGCTCGCCATTGCTGCCTGGTCTCTTGCCCTTCAAATAGATCCTTTTTTCGGACAACCAAATGCAACAGGAATTACTACTCACTTATTTTCGGAGACCATTAGATGGCTTGCTTGGGGTGTTTAGTAGGTTTCATGGCTGAGACTCTAACTGTTTGTACTGAGATTTCTCTTAAGCTGGTGGTTTCAAGGGCTAATATTCACTGGCATTTGGGTCATCGGACACGAGGTAAATTTCCAGTAGATTTGCGGGTTTCGCATTTCCAGACCAAGGAGTTAATGTCTTTCCCCTTCAGTGCGGACACGGTGCCTTTTCTGATTACAAACTTGTCAACGACTTCGTTGGTTTTGTACTGCGCTGTTTCTTGCAAAAATACACATTCCACTGACTTTTTTTCTGACTAGCTGACGCATACTTTCCTCTGGACTCCATACTTCAGCTGGAAGATTTCCCATCATCGTCATCATCGCCATCATGGCTCAATGGAGAAGGACGAAGTATACGTTCCTAAAACTCGTTCTGATCTGGGGCTGCCTAGGGAAGGTGATCCCAGGCTCGATTATGATGAAGTTTTTGGTGATACACCTATCTATACCCTATTCATGTTGGTTAGGCAACAGCTGTTAGCTTATCCTGCTTACCTTCGTAAGTCGTTCAGTATCCCGTCGGTCTCGGAGTTGACTTTGTGGGATTAAATTATGCAGTGTTCAATGTGTCAGGGCAGAAAACGTATCCCAAGTGGACTAATCATTTTGATCGTGAGTGAACATTTGCGACGTGGGCCTGATGTTCATATTGGTTGCGACAGCGAACTCCATTCTGTTTACTCCCGCGCAGCGAACCACCGTTCTGATATCCAATGCTGGAATAGCATTTATGACTTTTGCAGTCACATACGCAAGCAAACACTTTGGCTTCGCAGTTGTACTCAAGTACTATGGCATTCCGTGGCTCTTTGTCTCTCACTGGTGTGGGTCACTGTCTACTCTCATATAGTCGTTGCTCAACCTGTGCTTTAGTTATCATGATCACATATCTACATCATACGGACCCTGTTGTTCCTCACTATCGTGGAACGGAGTGGACTTTTCAGCGAGGTGCGGCTGCAACTGTAGATAGGCCAATTCTTGGTTGGCAAGGGAGATTCTTTTTGCATGATGTCGCACATTACCACGTCATACACCATGTCAGTCCTTCCTGGTTCTCCTCAGTCATCTATGCGACTTATTTAATTCGACAGTTTTTTCCGAAAATGCCATTTTATCACGCTCCCGAAGCGACCAAGTACTTGAAAGCATTTCTTGGAGAGTATTACATGTATGATGATACACCTGCCTTCAAAGCACTTTGGCGCAATTATAATTTCTGTCAATTTGTTGAGGATGATGGTTGGTCCTCCGCCACTATCGACTAGGCACCGGCTGACATTGTGTCCATACCTATAGGTGGAGTGGTATTTTACCGAAATCGAGAGGGACATGCTGTTTGCAAGCCCGAGCTAAAACACTCGAAAGACCAATGAAAGGAATTATTATTCGGACTGTTACGGGCCAGTCAGACAGACCTAGGAGGGATGCTGTAACATTATTCTCCAACGTGTCCGACTCACATGTATGTACGCGTATGGACCACCAACTCCTATTTCTAAGTATACTGAATGTCAGTCTCATCAATTACTGAGTTAGAGTCTTCGAAACAGATGCACACCCCTTGATGAAACTTGTGCATAATTGATTGATTGATTTCCTTATTATACAATTTCCCAGGTTAAACTTTGTTTTTTGTCTTCGTGATGGCAGTGGAAGGCGCAGATACTCTACCATTATCGGTGCCCTCAATCTGTCCGCCTGGAACGGCTCTTATCAAACCAGAGTACTATTTTTTCCAAGTTCATGGCATGTCGTTCTGATGTCCGTTTTTCTGGGCTTTCAGATATCTAATTTCATATACGACACAAGACCTTCCTGATGATGATGCGGCAGAGGGGTCGACAAATGCTTCACGTAAATCTCGTGGTCAAGATGAATATCAGCGAAGCACCGGTCCGCAGAGGAAGCATATGTCGAAGGAGGAGAAGAAAGCTACTCGGGGAGCGAATAAAGGTCGGAGGTTTGGAAAAACAAGAGATGAGATAGACTTGTGCTGGAAGATTGCTAATGAATCGATTTGTGAATATGGCGAGTGAGTCCTTTTTCTTTTTTTTCGCTTGGTGGTATGTTTATGGATGTTCTCTTTTAGAAATTGTAAATTCTCCCATGACATTCCTGCCTATCTTGCTGCAAAAACACACGATATTCGAGTTTTGGAGTCCTCGGAAATATCAGATAATGCCCCTTTCGTTAAGACTGATAGGCCAGTCAGGGGGCAGCATATGGATCATCCTTCGATAGACTGGAGCACTACCTGCCCCATATTCGCCGAAACCGGTGAATGTAGGTTCGTGCGTTGTGTAGTTTGCGTGAACGAGACACATCTATTGACAAACCCGCTCACAACACTTCAGATACGGTTTCAAGTGTAGATTTCTAGGGGCCCATGCTCGTATAGATGGAACAAGTGTTACAATTGTAGGAGATGAAGACAAAAAAGCAAGGGCTGCTCTCACTGCAAACGAACTAAATTTTGTGAGCGGCAACCTGTTGAATTCCTTGCGAACGAAAAAGGTCAGGGGTGGTAGTATATACATGTTCAAGCGAAAATCACTAAATTCGATTGCAGTGCCCTCTCCCATTGGCTACATCTTATCTTGAAAAATTGAAGGACACTGAAAAAAAAGGTGAAACCCAGAGTTTAGTCCCTAAAAATGACCCGGTGGTCGTGGCGGAGCCAGAACAAGACTCTGACGTTGTCCTTTCTGCACCTGAACCTATGTCGCTGCAAGTCAACGAGCTTATCTTGAGCAGAACGGGGAATTCTCATGAATTTGTATCGACTACTGATGTTCCATTGCGATTTCGTGAAAAGAAAAGATTGGATTGGACAGGAAAAACATGTGTGTTGGTTTTCACAAGTGCTTCATGCAGAAACTCAAAAGAGAGCCTTTAGATCTTGCTCCGTTAACGACCGTTGGGAACCTTGTGTGTTGCTACTGTTCGGGGTAACTTCTGTCTCACAGCCTTCACAGCCGTTTCGGAGGCTTTGCGTGACTCTCGGTGCTGACATCACTTGTGGCGAGAGTAAGGATATCTAGCCGCTTTTATAGATAGCACTTACAGTTATGTAGTGGGTCTTGCCAACTCGTTTTTGGCTGGATCAAAAGAGGAGTGGTCACTAGTGCGCAGGCATCCTTCGGAAAGAATCTTTGGCATCCAGGTGGCGGGAAACAAACCCGCTAACTTAGTGCCCACTGCAGAGGTCATCGCCAAGGAGCTAGCAGGTGGTGTGGATTTTGTCGACGTCAACTGTGGATGCCCTATCGATCTCGTATTCAAACAAGGGAGTGGATCAGCGCGTAGGTCTCCTCTATATGTTTATCCCTTAATCAATTGACCGATGGTCGACCATGAATGTAGTGATTGATGCCCCTGGTAAATTGGGTAGGATTGTTGTTGGAATGAACAAGGTTCTCGGGGAGATACCTGTAACTGTGAAACTGAGAACCGGTATCAAGGAGGGGAAAAATACTGCTCACAAGCTCATGCCTCGAGTTGCGGACTGGGGTGCATCTTGTATGACAGTGAGGCATCATTTTAGTTGTTAGAGAGGTTTGCTCATATTTGACAGTTACATGGGAGAACTCGACAACAACGTTACACTCGCCTCGCAGACTGGGACTACATCCGGCAATGCGTTGAAGCAGTCAGAATCCAGGAGGAAAAAGAAGATCGTGCGTGGAAGCTTGATGGAGTTATTTTCCCTTCGCTGACAGTTGTTGAAGTTGACCCTATACCCATCTTCGGCGGAGGAGATTGTTTTTCAGCTGAAGACTACTACGAGAAACTGGAATACGGTAAAGTCGATGGGGTTATGGTGGGCCGAGGAGCACTCATCAAGCCATGGATATTTACTGAAATCAAAGAACGTCGGGAGTGGGATATCAGCGCTCGAGAACGATTAGGCCTTATACGAGACGTGAGTACGATTTGAACCCGAGACCTGATAACCTGTTATGACATGTATAAATCTCAGTATGTAAATTACGGTCTGAAGTGCGTTGTCTCTTGACCCATAGCCATTGGTTGCCTGACTTGTCCTAGTCATTTCGGCTCAGACACCGCTGGTGTGAACACCACGAGGCGGTATTTGTGCGAAGCATTATCGTTCCAGTACCGTTACATTCCCATTGGGTTATTGGAGCATCTACCTGGAAGAATCAATGATCGAGCCCCGGCTTTCCGTGCCCGCAGTGACCTCGGTGAGTGGATATGTAATCTTACTGAATACAAATCCAGAGGCTAACATTGGGTAGAAACCCTGCTTTCAAGTGGAGATAGTAGAGACTGGATCAAGATTTCTGAGATGTTTCTGGGACCAGCCCCTGAGTCTTGGGTTTTTATACCCAAGCATAAAAGTAATTCATATGAGAGTCAAGGTTAATTAGCGTAGATAGGTAGGACCATAGTCATTCAATTTAAAACGGGTCGAAGGGCTACTGTCAGTAAAAGTCTGAGCATGCCTCTGGATTTCCTGGGTTGACTTGAGAGTACGTCACCGACTGGACTTGTCACGCGCTTGTACTGTCAGAGTAATGACAGCTGAATTTATCCCATTACGACTTTCTGCCAACGTCTCCCTCGCTTGCTTTGATATCGTTTCACTTGGCAGAACTGGGGAAATATGCAAATAATGCCTTACATTTCCCCGGAGACCATGGAAGAAACTGGACAGGTCGACTTCCTGCTTGAGATGATGGGTGACTCGGTCAGCCGAACGGA
>Ga0157366_1001290_pt1 | contig 10106 bp, 12 predicted proteins | sample AttbisABBM1_FD_113149 | JGI IMG/M metagenome (GOLD analysis project Ga0157366, IMG submission 113149) | Fungus gardens microbial communities from leaf cutter ant in Botucatu, State of São Paulo, Brazil - Atta bisphaerica ABBM1 | ecosystem: Host-associated > Fungi > Mycelium > Unclassified ...
CCTAGAGAGGCCGAATGCCTCACAATCTCTCGACTCGTTGCACAAACGGTAGACGAACTCATTCATCCTCCAGCTCGTGGTATATCAATTAATCAGGTATTGATATTTATTGTACAGTGTTTCAATCCAAGAAAAGCCAAGCATACGAGGGCAAGCTATAAACACGCCAATATCACCACATCTCTTCATCAAAACGTTCCAGCATCCCATTCCCATCTTCAACGTCCTTCTGGGCCTTTTTCCGCATGTAGTATATGGGACAATCCTTGCTCGTACACAGCACATCCTTGAATTGTCCTCAGGAACCAAATCTCTCACAGAGAAACACGAATACGCACCTGATGCAAGGAACCTTGACATCTCTGGCATTGCGTCCATAGTCGAGCAAATCGTACTTGCAACTCGGAAGTCATCATTACTTGTTTTTGATATAGTTCGGATATTCTAGGACGACAGTTGTTGCAAACAGCACCATCTAACATACTCCAACTCAGTTTGACATCCCGAGGAAGGAGTAAGGAAGCATACTCGGGACACTGTTGTTTGACCGCAATGCCGTTTTGCACCCAAGGCAAGTAACGGTTTTGACAGCAAACTTCATAAGGCCTCCCACGGTTGGAGTAGCTATCTGTATCGACCTGGTATGGTCACCAGACACTGAAAAAAATATTTTATAGCTCACTCGAATGGAAGAAGAGCTGACGTACACAAGGAAGTAGCTTTCTCTCCGAGAATAGGCTCGAAAATTCTCATTAGTGGTTTCGACAACTGATTTTCCAGATAGTATTTTGTATCAATAGGAATGCTGTTTTCAAGTACGTAAAGAGGATCCTCTGATTTCTCGTATGCCGCAGCCCCTAGGATATGTGGTTTAGCAATGACTGAATATTCAAAGAAAGCGACGCAAATACCTTTGATCCCTTTGATAATGACATAGGCAACACGGTCTCCCAAAGCAGGAGCAGAACCGGCGTCCCTCTGCTTCATCCTTTCCGCGAGTTCCACGTGTGCTTGCTTCCCAGTATAGTCTATAACGTGAGGTCAGATCTAGACAATTATCATTCGAGAGATGTTCATTGACCCGTCTTTGACAGTGCTTTGGTGATCACAAGCTGGGACATATCGATCTTATTCTGTAAGAGGTCCGAGATCACTTGCTTGACATAGCTACAACAGAGAATAAGTTGAAGAGTCTAGAACACGATAACGTTTGATCAACTTCTCTGCAGCCTTAGCATCCCTGTCAATCAGGAGCTTGTGCAGGCTGGTCTCAATAACTGTGGAAACAAGTCTACAGTTGTCTCTCCGCACAGTCTACACAATAATTAGCCGAGGAAATCCGCTGTACAGTAGACATCATACCTCAATGCCCTTGGAATCCATCTTGTCATACTTTTCCACTTTGGTCCAATACAAGCCTGCATATCGCTTCTTGCTGATGAGTAGATACGGCCAATAAACCTTTTCGAATTCAAGCTTAATAGGTTTGATGAATTTTGCAGTGACAAATTCGGCAGCTTCACTTCCTACAAGCGAGGTGTCAGAAAAAGTCACGCACATTCAAATGAGTCTATGCACCAAGAGCCATTACTTTGGCGAGATCAGTGGGCCCAAACTTGACCATAACAGAATCGGTGTCGCCATAGATGACATGAGCATCATGAGTATGCCCGTTGGCTATGCAGTATTCAGCTTCTACTTCCTATAATTTCATGAGTATCTATCGAGATCAAAGAAGGGAAGGTGAGAGATGTCCGACCTGTTTAGTCTTCTCAATCATTCGACGGCCGTATGCCGTTACACTGGATGAGATAGCTAAACACGGGAGCTTGCCAACAGTAGCTCCTGTGAAACCGTATACCGAATTAGCGCTGATCTAAGCAAAGATCGTTAGCGCGAAACCAAAAGAGACTGAGTCAATGGAATACCTTGAGAGCAAGCTGTCGACCATCCAACACGGCTTTCTTGAACGGATCCTTTTCCTTCTTGAGGTCGGCCTTGGCCAGTTTTCGGGCAGAAATGAGGTCCTCAAGAATGGTCGGCAATAAGCCCTTCCGCTTCGCAGTTGTGGCGAAAAAGTCTGATGAAGGTAAGCGTGCATGCTATACAGTCCAACGAGGACATTACCATTGTTGGGAGTCTGAATATAGTCGACATCCTTGACAAGATTTAGCTTGTCTATAGTAATCTTATCCAACAAAGTGGTATAGCATAAGTTATGAGCCATCATGATGGAAGGGTAAAGTGAGCTGAAATCAAGTGTCGCGATCGGCACATCGTAGTAGCCTTTCTGAGGCTCAATGACAGTTGCTCCTTCATAGGCTTCATCAGAACCTAGCAAAATCTAATCTTAGTATATATGTTCCTTCACAATCGTGATCAAATCACCTTCCCCTTTGAGGGCTGGGATGACATATCCCTCTGAATTCGCCTTTCTGAACAGTTGCGAAAGCACTTTGATACTTTGACCGCGGGATAAGAGATAGTTGAATGGTACACCTGTTACACGTGCCATTTCTGCATAGTTGACAAAGCACATCAACTTATCCAACAACCGTTGCGGCAGGTAAGCATCCTGTGTAGATGAGAACTATAAATCAGAAAAATATCGAATTTTGCACCTTCAAGCAGTACACGGCTAGACGTCGGCGAGATTCTGGTGTCCCATTCTGCAACTCTGTAATAACAGAATGGTGTACATCCTCCTTCTGTTCGTTAAGGAACTGAGCACAAACGGAGTTAAGCGTATAACTGCGGAGTTTGTGTTCTCGCTGCATGAATTGTAGCAGGTCCATCTGAAGACGGCCGTCAAGAGGCGTTTCCTTCGAATCTCGTTGACCATAAGCCCTCGAAGAGAAGTGAGTATTCTTGATTTCAGTTCTCACGCCTGTACTTGTGCAATCAGCCCAAACACAAAACTAAAAGAGCTGCATGTCCAGCAAACCTCTCAATCGTCCTAAGTAAGGGAAATTATTCGCCTTCAGAGCCTTCGCTCGATCCATCAAGTAGGGAAAGTCGAAATTGGCAACGTTATACCCAATGACGACATCAGGATCGACCTGTGCCACAAATTCTCGCCACTGCTCAAGCATCTCCTTTTCTTCTCGAAAGGACAGGACTTGGGAACCAACAATATGTGAGCAAGAATTAAGTGTAAATATATTCCGAATGAATGGTTTGTCCTCTCCTGATATAAGGTCAGGGTGTGGATAAATAGAGTGTACTTTAGAACTACCCACCATTCTGTGTCACCATGTTGGCGATCTGAATGACTGGATCTTCTTCTGCTTCGGGAAAGATACCCTTTCTGCCCGCACATTCAATATCGAAGCTCAGAATACGAAGAGGTGCCATTTTCTGCCAGGAGCCTTCGGGTGAATGAGAGATGAAAGCGTCATATCTAGAGATAGTGGGTATTAGTACCTAATACACATGATGACAGAAAGGATCTCCAATACCTCATGTGAAGTTCAATCTGACAGTGAGAACGCTTGTGTTGGTCTTGAATGAGTTTATACTTGCCTGCTGGAACCTCAATCCAGTTCATACCAACAACCTGGTACTTCATCAAAGTACGCTTAGAGCATCGTGAAAAGACAGTACCTTTGTGTCGATCATGAATCTCAGAGTGAAAACTATGTTACTCTCAAACGTAGGGACCGGGTCAGGAGGAAATAAATCTCCAAACTGGCACTCTGCACGCTCGAAGAGACGTGCAAAGAGAATGTTAGACTAATGAACTAAAAAGCTAGAGATAAATCGACTTATCTCGGATTTTGGGGAGACTTTTGGGATCTGATATCGTCAACTTGAGGAAGGGTATCCAGTCGTCTCCTTTATAACCCCATAGAGTGCGCTTAGATACTTTTTCCACCCGTCTCACGAAATTCCCTCCAGAGAGTTGCTTTGAGATAGTTAGCATTTAAGGAAAGGGGAGGACCCACTGCTACCTACGTTCAGATGTTCCTTGAAAGCAGTGGTGTCCTCATCCCGGAAGCCTCGCGGCATTCCGACGTAGAAGTAAGGTAGGAAATCGGTGATATATGCCATGACACTGTACCCCTCCTGCAAAACAATAAAACAAGGAGCTTAGCTTTCAGCCAGAAGTCTACTTACCTCTGTGACACCATACATCCGAATGCCGAAAACGCCTTTGCCATCTACACCCTCTTCCACGTCTATCTGCTGGAAAACTAGGCAACTCTCAACATAGAACGTCCCAAGAGTTGTCCTTTACTTACTTATTGAATCTCGGCCTGGGTTGATCTTTGGCAATGCGGGACGCGCCCATTTATCAGCACCCCCTTCTGTCTCTATGGTATGAGTGAGACATAGTAGATGGTGACAATAATTATCGGATATACCTGTTGCATTCGTCTCCTCCTCCTTTTTCAACCTCTCCAGAACGTCCGCGAAAGAGGATTGTGGCTGTAGCCCTTGTGAGGCAAACGACCCTCCATTCTCTAGCTTCCGCTTCTTCACAACTGGCCCTTCTCCTTGCTCAAGGTCGGTCAATGTCCTGGTACCAAAGTCAGTGTTACACGTTCGTCGACGCGATTTACGCGTATAACTTGGCCGGAAGGCGAGTGCCTACCCTGTCCGCTCAAGCGGGTCCCTCTGCTTAGTTGCGGATGGCATTTCGTGAAGTCGTTGGAGGAGGGTATAAGGTCACCGGATTTGCAAATTACTATTTAAATCGCTTTTCCACGAGGTGTCATTTACATTATCCAACAACTCACCGGCGCTACTCGTGTTGATGTCATGCACTTGGTGAAATGGCTTTGTTTGAGAGTCGTGCTATGAAGATTCCTTCATATCATGTATAAAAAGAACAGTAGTACACATTATATCTATATTAGACAGGGTGTCATGTCTATTATAGAGCTCGGTCCCCTGCTCGCGTATTCTGATTTTGTCACATAGTTTCGCCCCCCAGGCTCGTTAAAGATGATCTGCAGAGCAATCAGCATGAGGGATAATGGTGTGCGTGGACGATGCATACCTTGGCCACGATGCTCGTGCCCAAAAAGCCGGCATAGCCGTTCCCCGTTTCTCGATATTCCGAGTAATATTCTGGGACTGAAAGAAGACGCGTACCACGAGGCTGGTTATCCAGAGATGCATCAGGGTTGCACATATATGGTGCCAGTCGAGACTGGAGAGCGGAACCAATGCCTTAAGGGAATTGAGTTATCAATGTAGCATTGCAAAGAATGTTGTGCGGACCTTTGACACATCGCGTTACATCCCCTGTAACAAGCAATCCCCCCCATATGTAGATGCGTTGATCCATTTCTGCGAATCTGACAGCTTGTGCCACCAGTTCTTGCAGAGGATAAACTGATTCTTGATTGTCGCGTGATGGAACACCACTTGTTAGCCTCGGGTCAAATAGTGGCTCGCACATTCTGTGGCGTTCCTTTCCAACAGTCAGGGAAAGCCCAGCGAATTGTACTGTTATCAGATCCAAGTCCTCAATTTCGCGAGCGCGAGCGAGTTCAGCAGCTGTCGCCCTCGCTGTTGCCTTCCTTTTCATACCACTCTCGATAACCGCCTTTTCCTTTCCTGCCACAACGATGGCTGCAATATCGGTCACACCTTCGTCGTCAGGAATAACTGTTCGGCCGTTTGAAGGTATTTTAATATGTCCATCTCTCCATAATTGTTGTACCAGCTCCATTAGTTTTCGCGTCAAGGCTTCTGGATCGAGTGGATTTTCAGGGGGAGAAAGGGCGTTGATGACACTCTGGTTGGACCGTAGAAGATTGGCAAGGTAGATTTCACAGTCTTTGAGCCCTAATGGCATTTTCATTATTGAATGACGGACGATGAACCCCTCGTATATCGGGGTGATGTCGGTCTCGCAGTCACCAATATCAACGACGACACCACTCAGGCTATTTCCAGCGTAGAGCTGAGCCATGGGGCGCTCCAATACTCCAAAGCCTGCCACATTAAAGCGCTCGAAGAACATCTGACATAATCGTTCATAGGTGAAGCGTGAGAGTCCTGGAGCGGTAGACAAGAGGACGGGTGACTCGTTTTGGACACGCCGGCGTTGGAGCTGATTAAAGAGGACATATCCCCTGTTTTTTCAAAATAGTCAGTAGTCAAGACAGGAAATTCACGTGCTGGGGCACACCAGATTGCCTCTGCTTGTGTCCAGTCTGCAACATCTCCCTTGGCAAATGGCCATGAAATAACTATGTCCTGGTCGTCTCTTAGAGCTTCATCCAACTGCTCTCCGACTAAGTAGTCCGTGACAGCAGCCTTCATGGGCTGGGGCGGAACAGATGTTGCTCGGCTGCTGGAGGCTGTTACTGCGTCAAAAACACTGGCATCGCGGGCAGAGGCACTGGTGTCTCCTAATGGGCCTCTCCTGATGCCGACACGCGCAAGTATTTCCTATCCAAAAGAAAAATTCAAACAATTAGCTTCATCATAACAGTAGACCAACATCATAACAGCAAACCAGGAAACTTACAATCGGGGGAGGTTTGAGGAGGTCAGGCAGACCCAGTCCTGCTTTCACAGCCGTCCTGCTTGTCTCGATGACGATGACATTCGCGTCACGAAAGGACATACTGGGGAGGGAGTATCAACAAGACCTACTTGGGTTAGGGTTTGCGGCACAGAACTCCAGTATCCTCGGCATCTCACGTTTATTTAGTATCGTATGATCATTTTATAACTATGTATCCAAGAGCCAACGTCGGGCCCTCTGGCGAGAACCCTTTCACAGATTATTCGCGCTGGAGATTGTTGGTAAACGACGGTGGTCGTCATACATGGCACTACCTCAGAACTGACGAGGAATGCAAGGCCTGGCCGCAGAACGAGATTGACAAATACTGGCTGGGTCTGGAAACCGTATGCTTTTGCTCAGCCATGGTCTTCTGTCCCCTCAAAAACATCTACAGGGCCTTCCTGACCTCCCTCCGGCAAAAGACGCATTTCAGGCAGCAAAGAACGGGTACGAATTCTACAGACATTTACAGTCACATGATGGGCACTGGCCTGGAGAATACGGTGGACCCATGTTCTTGCTCCCTGGTCTTGTCATTGGCTCCTATATTTCTGGAATGTCGTTCAAAGAAGAAGAGCGCCTCGAGATGATTAGATACCTCTTCAACCGCGCTCACCCTGAAGATGGTGGATGGGGCATGTGCGTTTGCTACTGTGACCAAGAATTGAGTCAACCACTTAATCCTCATGTAGACATGTTGAAGGCGCCTCAACATGTTTTGGAACTGGACTGAACTACGTTGCACTTCGTATTCTCGGTGTCGATGCCAACCATCCTGTCTGCGTTAAGGCGCTTGCTTGCTTACACAAACTGGGTGAGCACTGCAACCGAATAAGAGGTCAGGGAGTTCGAGCAGCTCATAATATCTGAATACGGGCAGGTGGTGCTGCTGCAATTCCCGCTTGGGGCAAATTCTGGTTGTCTCTACTAAACGTCTATGACTGGGAAGGGAACAATCCAGTCCCTCCCGAGCTCTGGTGTGTTTAGCCATTCGATGACAGAACATTGGCTTGACGACTTCAAAGGCTATTACCAGACTGGCTACCAATTCACCCACACAGATGGTGGATTCATACCCGTAACGTCTACATTCCCATGAGTTATCTTTATGGCATCAGATACACATTCCCTGAAAACGATTTCATCCTGGAGTTGCGTCAGGTAAATTAAAAATGCAGAAGTTTGACCACAAATTTGATCGCTTGTTCTTTGTATCCCCCAGGAAATTTACACACAGGATTACTACTCCATCTATTGGCCAGACCAACGAAATAATGTTTGTTCGGTTGACCTGTACGCCCCACACTCCAGACTATTCGATACGCTTTCTATAGTCTTGGCCGCGTACGAACAATGCACGATACCCCCTCTCCGTTCGGCTGCCCTCAAAAGGGCATATGACCTCATCGTCTATGAAGATGAAAACACTGACTATCAAGCCCTTGGCCCTGTCTCAAAAATGTTCAATCTCGTAGCGCGAGCTCATGCAGATGGACCAGAGAGTCATGCATACAAGATGCATGAAATTAAGCGCCATGACTTCATGTGGCTAGGAGAAGACGGTATGAGGATGTGTGGAACGAATGGAAGTCAGGCTTGGGATCTAGGCTTCATTACACAAGCTCTTGTCGAGACTGGCCTCGCAGAGCTAGACGAAAATAGAGAGAGCTCGATCAAGGCCTTGGAATGGTTTGACCAAGCGCAAATTAGGGACAACCCTAGGCACCACTACACAAGCTACAGACAAGCAACGAAAGGTGCATGGAGCTTTAGGTAAATCTTTCACACTGATTACTCAAATTATTGACCCAAGACATATGCTAGTACTAAGGAACAAGGTTATACAGTCACTGACTGCACAGGTGAAGCACTCAAAGCGGCTTTGTATCTTCAGCATCGACTTGAGTGAGCTTTGTCACTTGCTTTTCTTGTGCGATGTCATAACAGCATTCAAGCTTTATGCCGAAGCTTATCTCGGACCATCGTGTGTTTGACGCAATTGACCTCATGCTCGCTATGCAAGACCCATCCGGTGGTTATGCCACTTACGAGCTCGTCAGAGGCCCCAAATGGCTAGAGTGGCTGAACCCTGCTGAAGTCTTCGGTAAGTCATTCAACGCTCAAAATTTTTCAATTTCTAACAAGTCCAGTGCAGGAAATATCATGACTGAATACCTATATCCTGAGTGCACGACGTCAGTCATCACTTGTCTTTCCATATTCCGTCAAATATACCCCAGCTATCGCTCCAAAGACATTGAGTAAGTGATTCACTGGTCCTCGCCTAGAGGCAAGCTCTGACTGGTCTCAGGAGAGTCATTCACCGTGCTATCAAATTCCTCCATGAAATTCAAAAACCCGAAGGGGGCTGGGTTGGCTCATGGGGTATCTGTTTCACCTATGCCACCCAATTTGCTCTTGAATCTCTATCGCTGCTTGGCGAGACCTACGAAACGAGTGACTCCTCGAGAAGAGCATGCGAGTTCTTGATCAAAAAGCAGCGAAATGATGGTGGTTGGGGAGAGAGCTGGAAGGTATGCTAGGAAGGCCTACGATTTGTGATGCTGGATATTATCACTAACGTATATTACCAGTCTTGTGAGCTTAGTGCTTGGGTCGAACATAAAGATACTCAGGTAGTACAGACATGCTGGGCCGTTCTGGCCCTTATGCATGCGAAATATCCACACGCTGAACCCATTGAAAGGGCCGTTCGGCTGGTCATGTCTCGACAACATCCTGTATGCTGTTTTTTCTCTCACCTGCTACTCCCAGTTCTTTGACTTTGAAATGGTTTTTTTGGTAGAATGGTTCATGGCCACAGGAAGCAATTGAAGGTATCTTCAACAAGACTTGCGCTATTGCATACCCCAACTTCAAGTTCTCGTTTCCGATCTGGATGCTTGGAAAAGCCCACAAGTATTTGAAGAGTCTAAAAGCTAAAAATGGAGCTTTCAACGGACATATGAATGGCCATACAAATGGAGGGGAAGATGGGACTGTTAATTAATGGCCATTAGCAAGAAATCTCTCTGCATTACCCCATCTCAGCTGATCGGGAGCGTGATTTCCGGCTTACAGCGTGTCACGTCTTTTTTGAAATTTCTATATTAATTCCTATGTGACATTATGTGACAAATTGCTCCAGGCCATCCAAGGCCTGTTGTCTTCAATAGCCTCTTCAATAGACCTCTCTACCTCCACCATTCTCCATGAATTTGCACAGCCCACTCTGTGAGGCTGATTATCATTTGAAACGTGAGAGACTGGTAGTAATGTTGCAACACTTGCAACACTCCTCGAATCATCTTCAGTAAATATAAATTCAGGAGAATATTTGAGAATGCTAAGTGGCAGGATATATGAGCACTTTTCTCGGTAGGCGGATTCTATTTTCCCATGTGCTATCTGACCAGTTCAAAAACAGCTCAAAGCTCAAAATTGTCATCATACCACAGACTATCAAGGGGGAATATTCAAGCACAAGCATTAAAGAAGACTTATACCGTGACAATATTCCCACGGAAAGGATTTCTCGCTTGTTGTACAGCTGACATTTACACCTCATCATTCCTTCTCC
>Ga0157366_1001295_pt1 | contig 10077 bp, 9 predicted proteins | sample AttbisABBM1_FD_113149 | JGI IMG/M metagenome (GOLD analysis project Ga0157366, IMG submission 113149) | Fungus gardens microbial communities from leaf cutter ant in Botucatu, State of São Paulo, Brazil - Atta bisphaerica ABBM1 | ecosystem: Host-associated > Fungi > Mycelium > Unclassified ...
ACTTTCTTCTTTGGAGAAAGCATTACTGTTGAACTCTAAAAAGTAAGTGAAATAGACTATTGTATCCCTCCTTGGATTCCAATAGATGTTGTATTTTCTACATTCATGAAGAATGTGTCATCTTGTTTTGATAGGGTAAAGATTATATGGACACTTAAAATATTTCTGAGAAAAGAATCTAAGTCAATATTCACCTATAGGAGCATGATTGACTATTGCTCTTGATGCTTTAGTACAAAGCAAGTTGGAGTGTTCAAAGAACTTTAACTATGGTCTACCTTTTAAGTATGATAGTTTGATAGGTTTTGAGTCACTATTCAGAAGCTCTAGAAAGTGTTGACCTTTGTTATCTGATGCTTAGAAGACATTTTCCAGCTATTGAGAATATGATCACATTTGTTTTTTCTACTGAAATTCCATGAAGATCTACATAGGAAAATGGGAATAAGATTGAATGTCTTTGTCTCTTTGTCAACTATATTGTGGAAAACCCATTTGCAATGACTTGGACAATCCCAGAATTTGATAGAGTTGTTGTTATTCCTGACAAAAAATTCTCTAAGTTTACTGGAAATCACTGATATATGCAATTGGTAAGAGTGTGACAAAGAGTCAAAAATTCTTTTAGCAGCATGGGTAGAATTACTGATGATAATGATTTAACTGATGTTAGGAAGATATGTAGCTTAGTTGATACTACATCTTATTGTGAAGAGCTCTGCTTTAGTAGTTGTGATGTTTATAGCATGATGAATTGTCTTAATAACTGGGTTGTTATGGACATAGACATAAGCTATTGAAGTAGCAACTTGATTCTTTATACTGGTATCTGATACAACAATTGCAGATTGTAAATTTGCTGATACTTGGAGGGTAATGTTGTCAAGATTATGTAAACTCTTTTTGCTTTTCCTGTTTGAAGAATGGAAAGAAAAATAGCTGGGAAAAATATCTATAAGCCTATCTCTAGGGGAGAATTTATTACTAAATAAAACAAAAGAAGAAACAATTTCATTGAACCTATTGTCTATATTCATGATTAGACCTTTGATATTTGATTGTTGTTTTGACATAAGCCATACTAGAATCTAATTTGAAAAATATATTTTGGTTTAATTGGATAGTTGATGAGCTTTCTTGTCATTTGTATGTCTTGTTTCTAGGAGTGACTTTATGATGTGATTTAATGACAGAAAGTGTTCTCTGAGGTGAAATCTGCCATTGAGTTTTTGCAGATGGAGATGAATAGGAATGAGACTAGCAATGGTCTCAATATCAGATGTTAGAGAAGTATAAAAAGCTTTTAAAATCTATAAAGCTGCTCTTCTTTGCATCTTTCTGAGTTCTTTAAGAGGATATAATAATGGCACCTTGTTGTAATACCAAATTGAAAACTATATAAGACAATGGGCAAAACACAGCTTCTGTATAAAAGTCTCTTCTGATTAGGGATGAGACCTCTCAATGAATTCCCAAGCATTTTCATACACTTGATCATTAATATAGCTTTATTGGCATAGAAGTCAATATGTTGTTGAAATATCAACTTCCAGTCAAATATAAACCCAAGGTAACACCAAGTATTCTTGGGTCAGATGATAAGATCTCCTAGTAGCATAAGGTTCAGAAGTGGTGGTTCAAAGACTCCAAGCAGTTTAGAAAAATGGAATACCTCCATTTTCCCATATTCTATAATCAGTCCAAATTTCTTGAGAAGAGATGAAATGACATGATAGCTACAGAAAAGGTTCAAATTTGAAACCATCAAAGATTTGTTCTGAGCAACAAAAAGACTATCATTTACAAAAGAAAAAATAGAGACTGGAATTTTTAGATTTTTTATCTGTTTTTCAAAAATATGGAGAATTAGAGAAAGGTATAAAGTAGAAAGAATAGAAGAAAGAGCAGATTCTTGACCTAATCCAACATCAACATTGAAAGATTAAAGGAAGAAGTTAATGATTTAACAAAGAGAAAAATTGAGCAATGTTGAAGGCCAAAGTACTGGTAGTGAGATTTTTAACCCAACCTATATAGATGAAATAAGTGAGTGAAATACCTGCATCTGTGGTAAAGTGCTGTTTTAGACCTTTTAGTTGACACAAGTAAATGAAATCATTGGAAATTGACTGGAATTGCAACCTTTTGCAAATAATCTTCTCAATTAGCTTGCTGATTGTGTTAAGTAAAACAATGGGTTAAAAAGCCTTAGGGGAATTATATGACTCCTTGTTAGGTTTGGGAATAATAATAGGTGTTGAAACTTTGAAATGTGATGGCTTAGCAATACTGATGAATTTTCTAAGACATGTAGTGTTTTTAACAATTCTCTTGAGATGTCTCTATGAAAATTTGTCTAAACCTGGAGTTAACAAATTGTTGCATTTTGCAATAGTATTGATGAACTCTTTTTCTGAGAATAAGTTCCATTTCATAACTTTTTTACTAGGAATTTTTACTAGTAAATCTGAGTCTATTTGATAATTTTGTACTGCATTGAAAGATAGGTAAAGAGCTTGCTACAAATTATTGGGTTCGATATATAGTCAACTATTATATTGAATAGCTTTAATAGCTAGAAGCTTGTATTTTCTGATCTAATTCATGGGTTTCTATGGCCTACAATTCTTATTAGCAATTTCTTGAATTTTCAGGTTGAAAAAATTACATTTGGTTTTCTTAACTGTACTCTTAAACTGTTTCTAATCTTCAATCTGTTTAGAATGTATATAGTTTTCTAGGTCTTTGTGATAATTATCATCCCACTATACCTTGGAGTGTTTAGTAATATTAACAAATTTTGAATGTTTATACTATATTCTTTCAGTGTTATTGGCAAAAGACTATACAATATATTCAAGAACTTCTTTACTTTGAATATTCTCTATGTTGAGCTCTTTGATAATTTATCAACAAAGTTTTCTTTTTCTTTGCTATTTTTAACTATCATATATTTTCTGGTTTGAACATACTCTTCGAAAATTATAATATTGACAGTGAGTGGGGCATGATCAGATGTTAATTTCCAATCTAAATGGATGGAATAATTGTTATATTCCAATAATTCTAGCCTGAGAAATATTAGGTTGATGACTGAGTTTGAGTTCTATTAATTATTTGAGTACCTAGTGGAAACTTGGTTAGTGGGTCTAGATAGTTCTAAATGCAAAAAGTCTGCAACATCCATAAGAGTATCACTATAAATAAAATGATGCAGAAAATTTGGATTCTAACTACTATCGCTAATATTGAAATCCTCTATCATAATAAGGATATTGCTAATATTGACTTTAGTATTCTTAAAATACTTTTTTTTTAGGTTAGTAATTTATTACATAGGATGTGAGAGCAGACTATAGTAGCTACTTTGTAACTATATACATAGAGATAGATATAACATAAAGAAGGAAAACTAGAGAGAGAGAATAGAAAAAAAGAAAATAAAAGAGAGAAAAGAGAAAGACTATAAGTATAGCTGATCATGTAGTACTATCTCCAAAAGAGAATATACTACTGTTGTATATAAGAAAGAAAGTGAAGTGATCTATGATATCTCTTCATGGATTCCAATAGTTGTGTTATGGCAACCACTAGTCACAAAGACCAATAGTAACACAAACAAGTAAAGCTCTTAGTATGTTGTGGCAACCACTAGACCCAAAGTCCAATGATAACACAAGCAGTAAAGCTCTCAGTTAAGTAATCAAGTAGGGAAAAGTACAAGAGAACTCAACAAGAAGCCTCTGCTAAATTAGAGTCCTATTTATACTGTTACATGTTAGTCCATACTACTACCTCATGTCTGCTTCATGTCTTACTCAAGGCCACTATGTGTATACCATGTGCCCTAATGTTATCTTTCAGATCCTTCTACTATGTTCTAGGCCTATGATGTTACATCATGTGACCTGTCATGTGACTGCAATGTCACATACCTCTTCATCATCAATAAAAAGAAAAAGAAAATCAAAAGAAAAGAAATATAAAATCAAGAAAAATAGATAAAAGAAAAAGAAAAATGTTAGTTCTCACATGTATCATAACAAGTTGTTGAATCTCTTGCACTCATGTAAGATGTGATGTCTCAACTTGATAGGGTAATCACTGCATAGACACTTAAACTCTTCATGAAGAAAGAATCTAAGCCAATACTTTTTGATAGGTGTATGATTAATGATTGCTTTAGAGACTCTAGTATAAAGCAAGTTTGAATGGCTGAAATACTTGAGCCACATTCTACCTTTGGAATAAGTTGGTTCAAGCAGTTTATCTTCATCATCAAGTAACTCAAGAAAGTTATACCCTTTATTGTCTAATGCCTGGAAGGTCATTTTCTAATAGTTAATAAAGTTATTGCATTTCTTTTTCTTGCTAAAATTCTATGATAGTTTCCATGGAAGAGTCAGGAAAGAATGGAATTTTTTGGTCTTCTTATCAATGGCTTTGTGAAGGATCTAATTGCTATGACTTGGGAATTTCCAGAATTCAATGGTATTGTTGAAATTGGAGTTGAAAAATCTCCTAAATTCTTACAATATAATAGCCATATGAACTTGAAAGAGATGCAGTGAATAATCAAAGATCTTCTTTGCTGAATGGATAGAGTCAGTGATGATGACAATTTTACTAATGCCTTGAAGGTTTGTGGCTTGATTGATACCATACCTAATGACAAAGAGTTCAGCTTCAGTTGTTGTAACATTAACTACATGATAAATGGTCTTAATGACTTGCTTGTTTTAAATGTAGATGTGATCTATTGACATGGCAATGTGATTTTTAATGCTTACATCAGCTACAATCAGAGCAATCAAGGAATTGAGTGAAGAGATGAGAATGATGTTGTCAAGAGATCACAGGTGAGCATTGAGATTATTATTACTTTAATTCTTTAATATGTGGAATGAAAATTGTTTTGTGAAGATATCAATAAGATGTTGACTTGGCATGAATTCTCTGTTAAAGGGATCAAGCAAAGGAAAAACTTCATTAAACCTATTGTTAATATTAACAACAGGTCTTTTAATCTTTAGTCACTGTTTGAGAGTAAGGTTAGACAGCAACATCCTATAAAGAATGGAGTTATTAGATGTTGAAGACTCCAGTAATGACCTGATAATGTGATTTGCTGGGAGAGAGTGAGCTTTGAGTTGAGATCTACTACAGAGTTTTTGAAGGTATAGTTTAATTGGCATAAGATTTGTAATAGCTTCAATACTGAGTGAAGGAAAGGTACAAAAGATATCTAGTATCCAAGTAACAGCTCAAAATTGCATTTTTTTGAGCTCTTTGATTGGGTACAATAGTGGTGCTTTGTTGTAAAACCAGAGTTGATATCTATACAGTACAATAGGTAGAACATAGCTTTTGTAAAGGAGACACTTTTGTTGAGGTATGAGACCACAGGATGAACTGCTGAGCAATTTCATGCTTTTGACTGTTGAAATTGCTTTGTTGGTATAGAAGTTGATATGGGTGCAAAATGATAATTTTTTATCAAATATAAATCCAAGATATCTCTATAAGTTCTTTGGCCATAGAATAGGACTATCAAGAGGATATAAATTGAGAGGGGGAGGATTGAAGAGGCCATTTGATTTAGAAAAATAGAAGACCTCAGTTTTTCCATGTTCCAACTTGAGACCAAATCTATCTAAAAGAGAAGAAACAATTTGGTAGCTACAGAATAAGAGAGAGTTTGATATTGAAAAAGATTTGTTTTGTGTAATAAGAAGTCTATTATTTATAAAAGAAAGGAAAGAAATTGGAATTTTTAGTGTTTTTAAATGTTTTTCAAAGATATAAAGAATAGGAAAAATGTAGAGAGCAGATAAAATAGGAGAGAGGGCTGATTCTTGACCAACTCCAATGTCTATGTTGAAAAGAAAAGAAGAAAAGAAGTTCCATACATATTGTGTTTTTTGTTCTACTAGATAATTTTCAAAGAACCTTGATACTTTGAGATCAAAACTGGCTTTGTCAAAGATTCTCAGCAGAAGTTGATAGTCAAGGAATGGGAAAAATTGAGCAATATCAAAGGCAAGAGTACTAGTATTGATATTCTTGACCCATCCAGAACATATGAAATATGTGAGAGCAACTCCTGCATTGATTATTGACCATTGTTTAAGTCTGCCTAATTGGCTTGGGTGAGTGGAATTATTTGAGATTGAGTAAAATTGAAGTCTTTCTCCAATAACCTTCTTTATAAGTTTACTAATAGTGTTGAGCAGAACTATGGGTTTGAACAATTTAGGAGATTCTTTATTGGGCTTTGGAATGATAATAGAAGTCAAAGTTTTGAAGTGTAAAGACTAGTAGCCTAATTCAAAACAAGCATCAGCTATATCAATGATTTTCTTTAGACACATAGCATCTTTCACAATGATATTGAGATATCTCTATGAAAGTTTATTGGGATCTGGAGTGGATGAGTTACTGCAATTGCAGATAGTGTTAATAAATTCTGCTTTAGAGAATAGAAGCTATGTTGAGGATTTTTTGCTTGGAACTTTGTTTAAGAGTTTAATGTCCATTTGTTGATCCTGTGTCTTGTTGAAGATCAAGTGGAGAGCATACTATAGATCTTCAATTTTAAGACATAGTTGATTATTGTACTTAATTGCCTCAATAGCAGATAGCTTTTACTTGTTGACCCATTTCATAAGATTCCATGGACTATCTTTTTGTTGGCAGTTTCTTGGATTTTAAGATCAAAAAAGTTTTGTTTTGTTTTCTTGACTGTGTTCTTAAATTGCCTTTAGTATTTGACATTTCTTGAGGTTCTGTACTTGTCAAGATCTCTGCTACAATTCATATTCCACCAACTTTTGAAATGTTTGGTAATATTGACTATTTTTGAATAGTGATTCCAAAAGCTATTTGTGGTGAGTGCAAAAGTACAGATGATATTTTCTAATAAAGCAATATCTTGAATGTTTGATGTGTCAATATCATGCAAATGGTTGATAAGATTGCTGATGAAACTCTTTTCTTCATCACTGTTCTTAACAAGAGAACACTTCTTGGTCTGAATGAATTTCTCAAAAATTAGGATACAGATTGTAAGGGGAGCATGATTAGAGACAAGATATGAGGTCAATGACTGAGTTTGAGTCATGCTTGTTGTTGGAATATCTAGTAGAGATGAGGATGATAGGATGTGATAGATCCAAATTTAAAGAGTCTGTAATATTGAGAAGTAAATCACTGTGAAATGAGTGAAACAGATAATTTAGATCCCAAAGATTATCATGTATATTGAAATTGCTTGTTATAATGAGGACATTATCAATGGTAGCTTCCATATCCTTAAGATACTTTAAAGCTGTTTGGGATGAATCTAAATAAATATTAATTAAAGAAAAGATATTATTGTTGAAGAAAAAGATGAGAGAAATATTTCTGTAGTTAAGAATGTCTTTGCATAAAGAAAACTGCATAGAAGAAATTCTGATGTTGATGTATGAAATGACATGAGGGGAGTCATTTTCTGTCATAGAGGCCCTAGAGAAAGTGATCCAATTGAGATAGTTTGGAACACCTACCAACTCTTCTTCATTTATGTTTTTTGAACTGGATATAGAGCAAATGGTAATCCAAGATGGTTCTTGGATAAAAATAATATTGAATTCTGATTGAATTTCAAGTATGGTATTGACTAATGAAGAGTTTTTTCAAACGTTCTGTAAAAAAATTCTTAAGTTTTTAATATTCATAAAGAATTACCATTCACAGATGAATAAATTGAATGCTTTCTGATCTCTTGCAGTTTTTGATACTCTTTTGAATGCCATTTCTTGTTAAAGTGATAACACCAGAAAGAGCACTAATTTGAATCCACTTGATGGACATCTTTATAGTTAAAATATTTGAACAAGTATAGACAAGGTTCATCTTGTTTAGTCTCTAACCTAGGTGGGTTAGTTTTAAAGTTAGCTTTGTAGTACCAGGAAAATTGACAATGATGCTCAGTCAAGTGAGGATTATTACACTTAATACATTTTTCTCCTTGGACTCTATAGACAATGGTAGAGTGTTTCCATTTCCAGAATTTCTTGCATTGGGGAACACTAGGGTTCATATTTATATCTCAAATCATGGTGATATAGTTGCCAACATTGAAGCAACAATTGATGAGTCTTTTAGCATTAATGCCACTTTGTGAATTCTATATGTTGAGCCAGATAATGGTTATGTCTGACTTTGGAGATACCTTGATAATTCTAGGACATGATGCAATTGATATGTTGTTAAAGATGTAGTTACTTCTGATAATGTTTTCAATAATATCTGAAGTAACAGAGATGCTTGAATTCTCTATGAAATATAGAAGACCAATAATTTTGAGATATGATTTGAACTGGGGTAGTTGTAGGGTGCCAATATAGTCAGCATTGATTTGCTTGGAGTTCTTTATGTACTTCTCCATAGTTTATAGATTTAAAGTAGAGGCAACCTTATCAGTAACAATGACAATACTCAATTTTTCTGTTTGGATATAGTCTATCATGCAATTGGATTTGATATTCTTGAGCAGTTTATTGATGTTAACTATATAGTCACTAGAGTTTTTAATGAACTTGGCAATGTTGTTCTGATTCATGGGAATGATAACCTGTTTTCTTGATAGACATCTGGTAGTCATGTCAATCTGAAGCTTCAGTCTGTCACCTCCACTAATGATCTTCTGAATATTTTTGATCTTGCTTGCATGAAGTTTAAGAAATGTTTTCTTGATCTTCAAGGTTTCTCTTACAATGTTTCCTGCTAACAAAGTTTAAGCATATGATTTTTTGCTCAATTTCTTTTCTTTAGGTGGGTTATTCTTTTTGAAGAATTTGGTTAAGTCTCTAACTTCCTTTGGCGACTTTGTTGGGATAGAAAGAGAAAGATATGAGACTGAAGCCAGCTTTTCAGTTATCTTAGTGTCAATTTCCATATGTTTATGGTAAGAAACAGAAGAAGTGTTTGACAAAATCAAAGAACTCCTAGAAGTTGATTTGTTAGAGAGGTTAGATCTCCCCTTGCAATATTGCTGTTGCCAACATCCATCTCCATTTTAGAAGGAAATACAGACATTGAGGTGTTTGGTTAAATAGCTGAAAAGTTAGACAAGTGTTTATTTGCTACTACTCTTATGGGTACTACCATACAAAATGGTGGTTAAGAGAAAAGAAGTATACTTTAAGATACTTTAAAGCCACTTGAGATGATTCTGAATATATATTAATTAAAAAGTAAGCCAAACTGCAATTGAAAAAGAAAACACAAGAATGTCTCTGTGATTGAAAATATCTTTTCATAATAAGAAACAAAATGAAGAAAGTCTGACATTAATATAAGTTATAACCCCAGGAGAGTCAACAACATTTGAGGAATTCCTAGAGAATGTAATCCAGTTTGGATGGTTAGGTACTCCTACCAGTTCTTCTCCCTCCTTGCTTTTTGAACTTGGTATAGAACATATGAAAGACTGATAGCTTTTGAATGAAAATGATATTAAAAGAAATTTGCATTTCCAAGATAATATTGATGATGAAATTGTTTTTTCAAACATTTTGAGAAAATATCTTGATTTCTTTCAAAATCATGCTTGGTTGCTATTCACAGCTAAATGAATTGATTGCTTTTTACTGTTGCAAAGCTCTTGATACTTTTTTGCATGCCACTCTCTATTAAAGTAGTGCTTTCAGAAGAAGCATTGATTTGAGTCAGCCTGATGATCTTTTCTGCAATTTGAACACTTAAATTTATAAGAACATAGTTCACCATGCTTAGTCTCAGGTCTTGAAGGGTTAGTTTTGAAATTTGCTTTATAATACCACATGAATTAACAGTAGTGTTTGGTCTTATAAGGACCATTGCATTTTACACACTTAGATTCTTGAATTTTGCATAAAAAGATTATGTGCCCCACTTTTAACATGTTACAAACTCAAGTCCTTAGTGTTGGACAAGTAAATGAATCTTGTATTGGATTAACACAAGAGAACTCAATAGAGAACTCCATACAGAAACATCTACCTTATATACTAAACTACAATGGTCCATGCTACTACTTCTCTAGCCTACCCT
>Ga0157366_1001296_pt1 | contig 10075 bp, 10 predicted proteins | sample AttbisABBM1_FD_113149 | JGI IMG/M metagenome (GOLD analysis project Ga0157366, IMG submission 113149) | Fungus gardens microbial communities from leaf cutter ant in Botucatu, State of São Paulo, Brazil - Atta bisphaerica ABBM1 | ecosystem: Host-associated > Fungi > Mycelium > Unclassified ...
AAAAATAATCAAGAAAAACAACAATTCCAAACCCAAACCTTGCATCAACATGACCACAAAAAGACCATCTCAAAAACAGGTCATTGTCCCCATGAGCAATAATAACAAAAAGAACTTTATGGATAAAAGCAATGCTTATGTCTCAAACATGAATAGAGCATTAAAGAACATCAAATCTAATATATCAGTTAACTTTATCTGTACTGATACAGCTGGAATTATAGTTGTTACTAATAAAGTCACCTCCTCCTTAGATCTACAAACTATTAAGCAATATGTCAAAGATGCAAATTATATCAACTCTAATAAAGTCAACTCTCCAAGGCTTCTCTAATCAAAATTATAATCAAGAATAACCACATTTTTAACAATATCACTCTAGTGTTAAAACCTCAAGTTATCAAAGTTTCTCCAAAATCTGACATGGCTATCATTTGGATTGATATATGGAATGTACAAAGTAGTAGTAATGTCAAAATGCTTATTAACAGGTGCTTTAATGTGGGCAACTACATCACCACCATTCGAGAAGCTAATATAAACCCTGGAATCCCCAATGTAAGAATTGTTGGTGATGAGACTACTCAACATTTACATGTTGAATTTAAGGGACCAAATGTGTCAAATACAACAGTTCTCACAAATTAGAGCATTACCAACAATTTACATGGTGTTGCAAGGCCAATGAAAAAATAAATCCACCTTGACTGGAAACAAAGAAGAGTGAGCCATGCCCCCACTCTTTTAAGTGCTCTAACTGCTAAGAAGACCATCAAGAAGACTCTAACATTTTTTCTTTTTGGAGGCACCAATTTAATCATGATTGGCATAGCCAAAAATAATAGAAACTTTGTGAGAGCAAGAGTAAATCAAAGCCATGAGCAGTACTCAACAATGATTTATGACAATATAAAGCTATATTTACATAATGTTTACAAGAATAATCTTATTGTCAACACCATCCTGGAGACTTAGTCATCATTTGATATCATATTCATTTAAAAACCTTCCTAGTCAGTTATTTGATCTATTTCTAGCTCCACTAGTTGCAAAGGAGATGTACTAGTTAGAGTTCCTTATCATTCAAATTGGACTACTTTCTCTAGGACTTCATTGTATGCCTCTGAATCTCCAAGTGTCATCACATACATCAATATTCATATCTCCTCTCTTTGTTTTTCTTTGCAAAATAACATTCTTAACCATAGGGATTTATTTTGTATCTCCTTTTTCAATCAGGGTTCAAGTTATTTTTTGATTAATGTATATTCAGACTCATCTCAGTTGGCTTTGAAGTATCTTAAGGATACTGAAGTCAATATTAATAACATCCTCATTATGACTGGGGACTTTAATATTAGAGATAGTTTTTGGAACCCAAATTTTCTATATCATTCTACTTATAAAGATATACTCTTTGACATTGCTGATTCTTTTCAGTTAGAAATTTCTAAACTGACTGAATTCTTTCCCACTAGATACTCTAACAACAATCAAAACTCCAATTCAGTCCTAGATCTTGTCTTTCTTTGTCTGTTCTTAACAGAATTCGATAACCACCACATTTATCCTGATTGGAGGTTAACATCTGACCATGCCCTATCACTGTCAACATCTCAATATTCGATGAATATATGCCAACAAAAAAATGATCTCTCATCAAGAACAGTAATGAGGAGAACCATTTTATTGAAGAGCTTGCAAACATTATCAAGCAAATGGATACATCCTCTATCCAAAGCATAAAAGCTCTAGAAAATATCATTTAAATGCTAGCCACCAATATTGACAGCACTTGGCTTAGATACTCTAAGAATGTTAACACTACTAAACATTCTAAAGCATGGTGGGATGAAGACTATTGCAAAGATCTCAACAAGTACCAACAATCTCAAAGTCTAGAGGATTGGAAGAATTTCAAAAAGATGGTCAAGAAGACAAAGCATGTTTTTTTTTATGACAAAATTGATAAAATCACTAACAAGAAGTGTGGCCTATAAGAACTCATAAATTGGGTCAGGAAATGTAAGCTTCCAGCTATTGAATCCATTCAGTTCAATGGTCAACCCTGTATTGAATTGAACAGCCTATAGAATGCTTTCCATAACTCATTCAACTCTGCATAATCTTGTGAAGTTGATTTCCAACTTCTGGACTAAATCCCTAGTAAAAATGTCAAAATGTGGGCTCTGTTCTCAAGAGAAGAGTTTATCAATGCCATCAAAAAATGCAACAACTCATTGGCTCCTAGTCCAGACAAACTATCTTAGAGTCACATCAAAATAATCATTAAAAATGACAAGTGTATTACCAAGCTTATTGATATTGCTAATACCTACATCAATTTAGAATACTGGCTATCCTACTTCAAAATATCCATGACTGTTGTCATCTCTAAACCTAACAAGGCATTGTATAACTCTCCCAAGTCCTTCCATCATATCATTCTGTTAAACACAATTGGAAAGCTCTTTGAGAAAATGATCAGGGAAAGACTACAGTTCCTTACAATCTCAAATAATTTCATCTACCTGTGCCAGTTAGGCAGTCTCAAACATAGGTCTATTATGGATGCTGGCATCACTCTTATCTATTTCATTTGATCAGTATGGGTCAAAAATCTCTCCACCAACATGTTAGCTTTTGATATTATGCAGTTTTTCCCATTATTTAATTATCAACTTCTTCCTCTCATTATGGATAAAGTAGAACTCAATCAGAAAGTTTTAGCTTTCTTCAAGAACTATCTAGTTGGAAGGAAAAAAAAATATCTCTGGAATAGTTTTCAATCTTCCTTTTGTAATATAGATATCAGTATTGGACAAGGATCAGCCCTTTTACCTATCCTCTCTGCTCTTTATCTCTCTCCTATTTTCATATCCTTGAAAAATGATTAAAAATCCTAAAAATTCCTATTTCTATCATTTCTTTTGTTGATGATGAACTTTTTATTTCATAGAACAAATTTATTTCTCATTCAAATATAAACCTTTTTTGTAGCTACAATATTATCTCTTCTCTTCTCATGAAGTTTGGACTTGTAGTAGAACATGGAAAAACTGAAGTATTTCACTTTTCTAAATCATATGGAGCCTTCAACCCTTCTCTACTAGATCTTACCCCTATAGGAGGTCCTGTCTTACTCCCCAAGGCTATATGGTGATATCTTGGTTTTTTTTTGATCAAAAATTAACTTTTTGACATCATATAGATTTTTATAGATGCTATGCTTTACCCATAGCTCTTTACAGTTTCCAACTGTGATACTATAACAAGGCCCTACTGAATTATCCCCTCAACATACTCTAAAAAATGCAACAAAGGGCAGCTCTTTGGATATCTGGCACTTTTTGAATATCACCTACAATATAAATTGAAGTTATTTCTGGTCTCATTCCTATCCATCTTTACTTCAAGAAATTATATGGCAGATTTCTTTTAAGAGGTTTATCACTTCCTTCTAACCATATTATCAAGTCTATTCTCAGTTCTGATGGATCATACAAACACACACCTCACAATATATCTATTGATAATTTTACCCCTAAACAGAGACTATGCTTGAACTCTCCTCTAATTGACATGGATAATAGGTGTAACAAACTTTCTCTCTCCTTTTCAGTTTTTGATGAGGAGTTTAACCTAGGAAATCAACTCATCAACTCTTTCTCAGATCAATTCTCCTTCCACCCACATTCTTCGAACATCAAGAATTACATAAAAAATCTTGATGGCATTATATTCAGAGCATCATCAAACCCTTCCTCCTCCATTGTTATCTGATGCTAGCATCAAGAATCATGTTGCCACTTCAATATTGCATATTCACTCGCATAATAAACCTGTCATCAAGACAATTCACAGAGCAGTCAATGTTACAACCACCAAAGCTGAATTATTTGCTATTTGATGTGGTATCAACCAAGCAGTTGGTATTACTAACATTAATCATATTGATGTCATATCAGATTCCCTCCATACTACCAAGAGAATTTTTGATTTCTCATCACACCTATATCAAATCCACTCTGTTGTGATCTCTCACAAACTCAGAGGCTTTTTCTTAAAGGACATTAATAATCGCATCAAGTTCTGAGATTGCTCCAGTAAACAAAACTGGCTGCTTCATTCTTTAGTGGACAAAGATTCCAAGAGTTTTGACTCAGTGCCTGTCTTTCCATGCAAATTGTCCTGGAATTATTGCAAAAAGTGGGAATGTGACTCCATTCTTTCTCAATGGAAAATGACTTTCCAAGTGTCAGACCTTAAAGGGAAAAACTTTCTGGAGTTACTTGACAACAATCTCAAACCTATCAAGCTGTTGGCCATTAAAGGCAGTCCTTGGTTGCAATATTTCGGCCATTCCAACTCGTTGTACACTAGAGCTACTAGAGCCATTGTCAATCATGCCCCCATCTGTGAATATCATCTGAGATTCTTCCCTAGGGAAGATTTCTCGTGTTCATGCAGTTTATATCCTATTGAATCTAGGCAACACATCTTGCATGACTGCAAGAGATTCAACAAATATTGCAATTCTAGAAGGGATACTATAGCTCACTTCTTGTTATTCCTCCAATTCAACTCTAATGCCTTTTCTTTTGATTAAGGCATTATTAATTTGTATTGTGTCTAGCATAACATGCCTCTTTACTTACTATTTATTTTATTTTATTTTATTTTTATTTTTCTTTCCTTTTCTTTTTTCCTTCCTCTTGTTGCTTCAGTTTACATGTACATAGTTATGAAGTAGCTACCACGGTCTGCCCTCGCGCTCCGTGTGATAAATTGTTGATTTAAAAAAAAATGTCCATACGACATCAATATGACCAGTTCTTGACAAACCCCAGAGAGCTTGCCTCCATGTTCGCATTCAGGAGCATGTCTCTAGATTTTTCTCTGTTTGCAGGTGACATGGTATTGGAGATCTTGGGTCAACTCCCAGCTCTTGACATTATTCATTATAGAAGGGTGTGTAGATTGAACCACAATCCTATCTCTCGAAGAGTTACAGTCTGATGCCCACATCCTAAAGGTTTGTAGGCGCATTTATCTGGCATCCAAAGGGCCGCATTTTATGAGTTAATGTCTTTCTGAGGATGGAGTACCCCCTTCCCTTCGTAGATCTGGAAAAAAACAACCACAGACGAGCTTGAGAAGATAATTGTGCGAACGGAGATCGTCCATGCAAAATGGACAGGCTCTCGGTTCATTAGTCCTCGCGTGCTAGTAAGGAACGTACAGTCTAGCATTTGTTGTGTCATGCCGCCGTCATGCCGCCGTACCTCGTCAAAGCAACTTCTCACCCGAATGGATCCAAAACAGTTTGGTCGGATGAAAATTACGTTCAACAGCAGAAAGAAGAACATATGTTCCCCTCGGGCTGGTGTGTTTGTCGACATCTTGAACCTGAGACGAGGACTTTATACATCGCTGAAGTTCAGGAACAAGCAGGAGGGACTGGTCAGACGAAAGTGTGAGTGCACACGACTCGAGGATCATCGCTCTCGAAATCAAGACTCTTGCACAAACCCAGAAAAGTCGTGAAATTCAGAGTAGTTGGCAAGGATAACAAGATCTCAAGAATGTCTGAGTATGACATTGACTGGCCAGACGCACCCATCATGGCTTTTCCGGAGTTACTCATCCAGGGTGGTTACCTTGTCGTAACAATGGATGTCATCTATCATCTACCTTGTTCATCTCAATTCAGGTAAAATACTGACCTATCCAGTCCATGTAAGTATATGCGGCTTATCATCAGCCTGAACATTACCCCAGTGAATCCGGGATTCGCAGGACAGTGCCGTGATTCAGAGACCTCTCATAACTCGGCAGATAACACCCTCGTATCTCATACGAGTTGAACAGGATCGATTTACGGTGTTCAAACTCCTGAATAGCAATCCAGCGACTCTGGATTAACGATGATTCAAAGAACACATTGTTACCCCGCATGTTTACCAGCGTTCCAAAACTTCTTTCATGATAGTCGTACCGACCGCAGAGAGAGAATTGAACGGAGACAATTGGGTAGTATGACGTATTTCACTCTCGCACCATGTTCTGTATCACGTTCGACGTTGGGAGTTCTCGGTGTTCAAGTTGCAGCACCTACTCATATACCTACCACGGGTAGGAGAATTGCTCGCAGGACGCGAGCTACCTCTCCCTACAATCTGGGCATTAAAGTGGTCTGAGGCCGTGAATCTGGCTATGAGAAACTGAACTAGGCTTACTGGACGACAAGGGATGTGATAAGATTGTGGGTCGTATCAATTATTCCCTATGCTGGTCAAGTTATAGTTATATGGAGGAGGAGCATGATGCGAAACGATACTCCGTTAACTACGTTGTACTGGATTATGCTTCCCCTTGAACCACATACTGGATCATCGATAGACTTCCTTCTTCTATATTGATATCCGCAGAGCAGCACCCATTGTGATCATATGGAATCGATTGCTCGCTCCTTTGGCAGATTGCTCCTATAACTTCAACTTCTCGACGTCCTACTCCAAGTTGACGTTCACCTCCTCTCCATTCATAGTTGCCGCCTCCGACCATTCCATCTTACCCTTCGGCCATATGCCTAGCTCAGCTTGTACTTCCAAAACAATGGACCTCAGCTTCTCTTCTCCCTTTTCAGAAATGAACTGGCTGATCAATTCATCTCCACCTAGTCGTTCCCTCACCCTATCCATGATTTTCTTTACACCGAGCCAATAGCCTCCTAGGTCTGTCCAGTCACGAACATTTGTCCCTGAGAAGACACTTTTTGCAACCTGTTTCTGTCGGTAAAGGCTCCTTCGCTGGTTCAATTCAAAACGTTTGTTAAAGAAGTCAAGTGCAGCTTCCCGGGCGTCTGGAGTTTCATAAGCTCTGGCGATGTCTTGCGAGGCAGCCCACTCGATGAATTGACTGTACATTGTTCTATCTACTTTTCTTTTTTTAAACCCGGCACCATTGAACTTGAAGTGAGTAAATTCTATGAATTTTGAATTGATGGCCCATCTATAGGAGGCCAGGGTCGTTTCGAATCCGGATTCCCATTCGTCCATTGACCAGCCGAAGAAAATAAATATGTCATGGAACGATTCACTCAGTATTAGAGCAGGGTTTGGTGGATTCGGATACTGGATTGTACCATGAGTGGGTAAGAGGTGTCTAGAGATTCGTGAAGATTAGACACACTTTGAGCCCCTTGTTACTCAAGTGTAAGCCTGCATTCTTCGCAATCAAGCCCATGATCATGCCTAGATCACCGTAACTACTGAAAAGGAGGCGTCTGTCCCACTCCGCTTTGGACTCACAGACATTCACGTCTACCTAAACTTCTCTTGGCTCAAGTTCAAGATTCATGCAACTGGATGTGGTACCTGGTAATAAATGCCTTCCTCTCCTGCATCCTTCCTAGCATTCTCCTCCGCCTCTGCCTCTGTCAAACCATGTACAGCCCACTCACCCTCCGAGATGGGAACAGCATAGTTCGAAATTCGGTTTCCATCCATCGCATTGAAATGCTTAGCCTTGATGATCGCAGCTACGACTTTATGGGATACGTGGACAGGTAACTTCGAGTCCCCTGACTCAGAATCTGAAGTATGGAGTACCACAGAGCTTTGAGTTAGAATGGCGTGCCGTCGTGGAAGGGACACAATTAAATCCAAATCTCCGTGGTCCATCTTTTCAGGAGCTACATGAGGGACCCCTACATGCACGTACAGCTCCTCTAGAAGAGGCCACATGCGCGTTTTCAGGGCGTGATATACATTTAGAGGGAGACGAGGAAACGCTGATGATGGCAGAATCGAACCAAATGCATTTCCTCCCATATCCTTTTCGATAGTTGAATATCTGTCGTATGAGATTGTTGTCCGACTTCCAAATGAGTCACCAAGTCTATTTACCAAGTCTATAAATAGCCTCTGATCCATTGGCCACTGTTAGAGCAACTGACAAAGACCACAGAGATATAGTAGAGTTGCATTTTCAGGAAAACCTAAGCATATATTAGAAGACAAGTTAATCAAGTATAACTCACCTTTAGGAAAACCTAGGAGAACAGGATGAGGTTTTCCAAACATAGTTGCTATTCTAAATACTCTACTGTTTATTGCGATCTAGTGGAAAATACTGAGCTGACCATCAGAATAATAGTGTGCAGATGGTCAGGAATATAAGTAGAATTGTCTAAGACATTACCTAGAAAAGCAGGGAGTATTTGATATTGACAGAGAACAACTAGTGAGAGTATCAAAGGTTATTGGAAGAGACAGTATATGAGTACAGGGTTGGCTCTCTCAATATTGCCTTCTAAGCACTGGTCCATTTGTAATAGTTTGAAGTATCCAAATAAACATGTATGTATTAGTAAGATGAGTCAAAGTATTCTTAAAAGTCAAAGCTATATATATATATATATCTCACTCACTACATTCTTGGAATTGCCTATTGGGGTTAACAACAACATGCTTGAAGATGCTGAAGAAGACAGGATTTTGCATAAAGTAACCAGTGATATATATGCCCCAGTTGCTGAATAATAAGTTTACTATATTATCTGTAGAAGATATAAGAATAACCTCAGTATGTGAAATAGTGCAAGAACTAAGACATACATTGTGCTACATAGTAAGCTATATAGTAAGGTAGTAGTATCCATAGAGATAAAAGTGAAGCACAAGACCTGACACAAATAGAAAAGTCTGAGTAGCCTCCAAAACCTTAGTAATATCAATATGAGTTTGTTAATCTAACACACTCTCTTGTTAAGGGTAATTTACCCTCACTGGAGTTATTCACAAATAGTATGGGAGACAGGATTGGAAGATAGGTCTAAAGTAATACTATATGGATAGGGCAACCTTGGCTTTAATAGAAGATTGTTACACCTAGCCTACTTGTTGTATAGTCATATTTCAGAAGAGGAAACTTGGGTGTACTTAAAGTAAGTGTGTGTCAGAGGATATTAGCAATACTGTAAGTCCAGATCCACTCTACAAAGGCTTAGTTACACTCCTAGACTAGTTACTACCTAGACTAGCTTCTGATAGACTAATAATTACCTCTATCTTATCCTGATTCCTATTGTCTAGTATGCTACAGTAGTACTATAGTTATTTAGTTGATTATGGTTGTAGATATTAATTGGTTAAGTACATAGACTATATGTTTAGACCATCCTACTATAGTATATATGGTAGTAGTATAACAGTAGAATACCTTACCCAAATATTATCTGGAGTTTCTGGGCACTCACAACTTCTCAATTAAGACTAATCCCTTTACAGTATAGTATAATCTAAGTTGATTACTGTTAGATGCAGTTTATATCTTGTTATCTAAGAACATAAAAGATAGATCAGAACAATCTTTGGCTTCAGCTTATATACTGTACCTTTACAAGTTGTACTGGTCACATATTTTAGAAGAGAACTGGGTGAACTTAGAGAGTTGGGACCAGGAGGTAGTAAGATATATCATCACTAACACTGGGAATTAGTTTAGTACTAGTTTTGGTCAATTTTCAGGATAAGCTATTACAGTATTAACTACTAGTTTATATACTAAGTATACTACCTAGTGTAGCTATCTGAAATGGAGACTACTAAGTAAGTTATTCTGGATACTGGTGATTCTTAGATGTCAAGGATGAAAGTCCATAGAGTTGGAAAAGAACTAGCAAGAACATTCAAGGGAAAATAGAGAGAGGTAATTTGTACTAGAAAAGATTAGAGAGTATGAATGAGAAAGAAGATATTATCCATGGATTGGAATAAATGGCTAGAATGGAATGTGACAATTATCAGACTAAAGAACTGTACATAGTTGTTATGACTTAAGTTTTTGAGTAAAGACAAAAGACAACTTTTGTATTGAGTAATATAAAAAAGTTCCTAGTACAAGATAGTCTACCTTATATACTATAGACCATGGTCTGTATACACACTACAACTAACCTACTCTAAAGTCTATATGCACTCTATAAGGTCAACATACTATTGCTATGCTATATAATATCATCTGTTCTAGAACCTTCTATGTTCTTTTCTGTGTTACATGATTGTGTGAC
>Ga0157366_1001297_pt1 | contig 10070 bp, 11 predicted proteins | sample AttbisABBM1_FD_113149 | JGI IMG/M metagenome (GOLD analysis project Ga0157366, IMG submission 113149) | Fungus gardens microbial communities from leaf cutter ant in Botucatu, State of São Paulo, Brazil - Atta bisphaerica ABBM1 | ecosystem: Host-associated > Fungi > Mycelium > Unclassified ...
TCTAAAAATATAGGCAACTGACTTGCCTAATATGATAGGGAAGATCCCTGAGGAACTCCTTCCAATATCCTGTCTTCCAAAACCTGAATCCCTCCATTGCGACGTTGTCATCACCCATGGGTGTATACCCGTACGGCGCACCATGTAGATCAAGATCAATAAGTTCTTGAAGGTCAGCTCGGACAATCTGATCCGCATCGACGAAGATAACTTTCTTGAGGTCCATCGGGAAAAGGACGTCCAGAAACAGAATTTTATATGCCCAAATTATACGCTGTTTCTCAGTCTGTGCACGGAGCCATGATGGCCACTTGTATGTGACGAGCTCATATTCAAAGCCGTATTTCTCGGCCATATGTGGGATAAATTCCTGGTAAAACTTGTCAAAAACACGTACTAATACGCTATCGGTAGCCAAGGCAGTGACTCACTAGGAAGGAAGGGGACAAAAAGTTTTCAATGAACCAGAATTTGACGGAGCTACTAGTGTTACGAAGAACGCTCAAGATCATAATGGAGACGAAGCGCTAGTACGAGTGTGAGAGTCAGTGTCGGCGAACCTTTGGCCGGAATATCACGCACTTCATATAGCAAGCCAGAAGCCACAGTAAAAATATTAATACCTGGCTGCTGCTTCACCTGAGCAAACTCCTTGCCAACGCCCTCCTGTACAATATTCCTCTTGAACAAAGATAAAAACTGGTTGGCCAAATTTTCAAATATTGTCAGCTTGGGTTCTTCTCTCTCCTCGAGCACATCTTCCTTCTCCATACCAGGCAACCTTGCTAGACGGGGGTATAGAGTCAAGCCATTGAAGCTGACTAGCGTGATTTCATCACCGCCTTCTTCGACGCTAGGGCTATTCCAGCCCTCATTTCCGACGCTTTCCATCTTGAAAATACTTTTCCCTCGCCCTTCCTCACGGATTTGTAGCTGAAAAACACCAGGCTTGGCCTTAAATTGGAGGTACCCCAAGTTCGCGACGACAAGTGTATCGTCAATTGATGACTTATCACTAGTTTTCACCAACTCTAGCTGAACGCCACGCGGAGGGGTCTGTGTCTTAATCTCACGAGCATGACCCTCAATAACGAGGTAGTCAAGAGAAAAGGTTGCATTAACGCTCGTGTCATCGTCCGAGAGCTGACTGAGAAGGATATTATCAAGGTCGTGAAGCGCTTCACATGGCCGGACAAGCCATGAAGTAGGAACGTCCATTGCGAGAGTATAAATAGACTCGACTGGCAAACCCTCGAAGACTACTTGCGTGGGAATCTCACTTCTGGAGTGTGGGATGTAAGGAAAACATTGGATATCAAGACTTAAACTCACCCTGCTTCGTCGAATGAAATAGAAGGGATGACACTGTAACGATAAAACCGTTTAAGAGGCATCTACCCCTACCTCAGTAGGGAATTATCCACACAAGTTTGCAATAGCCTACCTCTGCGTACCAGGCGGGGTTCAGGTGAACTTCGATGAAAACATCTGGAATTGTCGATAACCACTATTTATGGATAATATTAGCAGAGCATCAAACAAATTTTGTAGACACTCACACTCAATATACTAGACCACTTCTGTGCAGTGGAAGTCAAAGGATCAAGAACAGCAGCGACATGGTACATGGCCGTCTCATTATTTCCGAACTCAATCGAACTAAATCATTAGATATCAGCATACAGTTACTTTCTGGTAACATCAAATCTCACGTATACTCTGAGTCCAACAGCCTGTAATTTCTACTCCGGGGCCTCAGGGGAGCATCAAAGAGTCCAATTTCACTTGGGTCAGGCTGTTGGCTTGACGCGATGATTGAAGTCAACATGGATACGAGATTTGCATATGATGCCCTGCGATAGTCGGTAATGGTTATCATCCGAATGTGAACAAAGAAACATCTCACTTGTCAAGCCCCAAAACATTCTCCTTCACGGCCTTCAGTGCTTGCACAACAGGTGCAACACGTTTCCTATACTCATAATCTGCCAACATGGAAAAATCCGCAGCGAGGAACTGATCTTTCACAAGTGGAGAAATGACCTGGGTATTTATTTTGCATCAGCTATATCGTTGGGCTCCAAGTAGAAAGGCTTACGCGTCCATTGATAACTACTCCAGTCTCGCCACTCTTGATGCCAAATGCACGAGCTGCTAGCCTCGAAGCTTTAACATAGCGGTCATAGGTGCTGTTTGTTGTTAACTCAGATGAGTCGATCCCAAGACTGGAAAACACGTCATTTGCCTTGAAAGGCATTTGTGTAGACTTGTCACCGTCAACAATAGGGTTGATGGGAAAGCCAAACGCAGAAGCGAACTTCTCAGGTGTAATTTGTGATAGCTTAGACGTTGAGATGAGATAAGCGAGAATCGATGAAACGAGAGTCATTTCGGAGTTCGAGGAGCTAGGAGGGTTATGGAGGAACGTGATGCGCGTTTGCGAATCATCCGTCTGCAAGGTCAGATTCAGATTCAGAAATCTCATCCCCTGGGAGAGGCAGAAGACGCACAAGTGATTCCAAAGCCTGCTTCAAGATACACTCGCCGGCTGCAGTATTGAAATCGGCAACAACAAACAAACTTGACATTACAACGTCCGATTCTATGTAGGGTCATACCCACTGTCGAAATCAGATTATCATGTCAAGAAGTCTTCACCTACTAGGATAAATCCACGCTCCACCTCTCCCAGCGCCTAGACTCTCCAGCCCTGACGATTTCAATACCTCTGGAACATTGGTAATTTGCAAACCATCCGAAGTAGAAGGTATGATATACCGATTCCGGCGTTTCGACGTTGTCGGTAAATCGTAGAAGTAGGTGCTCATGTCAGGATGTTTATCTTGTTCGTCCGAGATAGCGCCAGAGTAGATCTACAACAGCCCATAAATCTAGTCCATGAAGGAGAGGGGAATACTGACCTTCTCTTGAAGCCATTGCATTTGCTGCGCAGATTCCGCTTGCAATGTACGAAGGAAGTCCTTCGGTTCCAAGTCAATATATTACAGTGACAAAGGACGAACACGCACATCATTCAGCGGCAGATAACGTCCATTGAAGAATGCATGACCTCTTCCATTCTCGCTTTCCTTCTGGCTAGCAGCCAATCTCTCGACATAATTCTGGATCTTTTCCAAGGGCATAATACCTTGTTCTTCACCTGCGTTCCCGAATATGCTGTCAAGGGAGACATATGTCTTGGTATCTTCGGACTCTCCCGTTGGAATTTGAGCTTTGTAATCGGCCTCACTGCTCTCTACGTTGAGGTTGAGGATAAAAATCTCATAAGCTGCTTGGACTGCAGCGGATGGAATGTGGTTGGGCTGATCTTCAGGTGGGACGTTGATGTCTACAATCTAAAAGTACATTACAATACGAGTATCTGATATAGTAATGAGACGTACGTTGCTGAGGAATGACAAGGTCTTCTTCCTTCCGTAGGTATGAATCATGTAGTAGAATAATTTTGCCATTTTCAAACCTTTGCACACATAGTCAGCAAGTTTCCAACGAAAAGGGTCAAAGATTCACTATCTTCGTCATTAATTATCGGTACGACGCCGAAACGAAACGGTAATCCCCTGTTAACAATATTCGCTACCGCTGTTGCGATGAAATGCACGTTAGAACTTCGTGAAAGATCCATGACGAGGACAGTGTTGAAGAGGTTGCGCCTGACGTTCGGGAAAGAGCCCGGGAACATAGGTTGGAGGAGCTGATTTACATTGCATAAATGAAACTGCGTGATGTCTAGGGATGCAAAAGCACATACATTGTACAAAGAGGGACTCCATTTCGCGTAACTGGCAACTTTTTGTCAGCTCAACAAGTAATGTATATACAGAGGGAAGGAAATACCGCTTGTCTTTCTCGAGATCATTCCACCATACTATGACACCCCCACCTTCAGTCCGATCGCTCGCATCAAATAGGCCATCTGTGACACCACCATCTTTCTGAGCAGTAGCGACAGCCGAATGACTCAGCACTTTCAATGACTCGCTTCTCTCCAATCCTAGGCTAGTAACAGTCCTCATAAGATCCTTCTCCTTCTTCAATAGACCAACGAGCTTCAGGACCGACATATCGTTTTCTTCCACTCGGGCACCATTAATCCAAAATAAGTTCATCCCTGGTTGAACTTTCTGACTGTTGGCTGCCAGCTCGCCTACGACTTGCGGCGATACCTGAACACGTCGAGAGATGGATGTTGAATATTTTGGGAAATTCTGAGAGAGGTAGGTAAGGATGTGGAGTGGAGATGCTGATTCGATAATGAGCTGGACTGCTTGTTGGCCCAGCCCTAAGTGAGGAAAGCGATAAGTTTACGAATAGCCACGATTACATGAGTACCCACGACCAATCTCTTCCTCAGTGAGAAGAGTCTGCGCATCCGACGCAGGTTCGCCTTCGGGGTGACTTTGGATGAGCGCAATGACTGGGTCAACTTGTCGTTCAATCGTCTCGTCAGAAAAGTCCCCATTCTTCTGTCCAAAATCATTTCCGGAAGAGAGCCGGTCATCAACAGCAAGGTAGTCCATATTTTTCAGATCTAGAGCAACGCCATAGCCAGATAGATAGTTCTTCGATGACCTAGATTCTTGAGGAGGTACATATCGAAGGACATACTCGAGGTTGGGTATAGCTTTGCCAGCCTGAGAGTACAGGTAAGTGTGAAGTTCCCTAAAGTTCTTTGAACTGAGCGTAGCATAGAGAATTGCTGTACGATGTGGTCTATCGAGGGTCTGGCTCGGTAGAGGATATATATGGTCAAAAGTGAGGAGTTTTGGTCTAGGGTATGTCCTTCAATGACTATCAGTGAATGTTGTAATATCAGTACCAATTTACATACAATTCGGTATTTTCTTTGTCTGACGAGTCAATTGTCTCATAATCAACCAAATGAACAAGGGATTCTATATCACACACAACTTCCCCATACCAGTCAACCCACGATCCACAAGAGGTTCCCTTGCTGCTGTTATGTTTGTCCTCATAGTGTTGATAGAATGCTTCGAGTTTTGGAGTGGCAGCATGTAGCGCAAGATCCATCTGAACTTCAACTGCATCGCTGGGATCCTGGATAATTCCTGCTGCAACTGCTGATGAAATACCAGCCTGATATAGCGCCTCTGGAGCGAGAGATTGCGGAAATATGTACGACTTTGGGTCTGTCAATTGGTCAAGAAGTGGAAAGAAACCATCTGGATTGGAGAGTGCCACGGTCTCTCTAGCAATATATAAGAATTGATTCAAGACGACCAGAGTGTCTTACAGAATTTCTGGCACTACTGGAGGAGCTGCCCAGGAAGATATCAAAGATACTTTTACTGCAGGACTCGTTGCCCCTGATACGAGGATTGCCAGGGCAGGACCCAGCAGTCGCAACGCCTGCTTCATGGAGCGGAAGTGGTGAGTTATTTTCGGACGCACACGTCGACGTGACGGCGGTCAAGTCACCTGATCCTCCCAAAGCCTGATCACAAATCCTCTTTCCATACAGTACGATGGAATTTGTTCCAGCTCCTGCTGTTCATCGTGTTTTATGTGCCGATTGCGGTGAGGTACTTTGACATCGGCCAGGTACATTTTGCACTCACAGAAACTAGGAACACCAATCGTTCCCAACTCTGCTAATCTCTGCGTTGCATGCCTGCGGAATATGTGAGTTCAAAATCCTCTGTCACCTGTTTCCAGCTCACCTCTCATAGCGTTGACATCACTGAAGGCATTCCAAAACAAGGTTTTTTATCTACATTTCTACCACGCATATGTGTTTTCACCTGTCCCATTTTTCAGCTTCGGTTGCTTACTGCCGCAACTGCGAGCGTTTCTTATCCCCACCTAACATGTGGACGATCGCACAACCTGAATCATCTGAGCTTTTATCAATATGTCTCAAGAAGCTGAAAGGTCTCAACAAAGTTCGGCTCACGGATGCTCGGTTCATCTGGACGGAGCCGCATTCTAAGCGGTTGAGGATAGCAGTAACAATTCAAAAAGAAGTGCGTCTCTCCTTCGTGTGGCTCAATCATCGTAAATGGATCTGACGGTCCTAATTACAGGTTCTCACAAGTACCATTCTTGAACAGACATTTGAAATTGAGTACCTAGTACAATATGGCCAATGCCCGGATTGTGCTCGCCTGGCTGCCAAAAACACTTGGAAGGCACTTGTGCAAGTCCGCCAGAAAGTGTCTCACAAACGAACATTCTTATACCTCGAACAGCTTATTCTAAGACATAGTGCACAAAAAGATACGATATCTGTAAAAGAGGTTCGCGATGGCCTCGATTTTTTTTACAGCCAGCGCAGCCATGCGATTAAGATGGTAGAATTTCTAAATGGTGTTACTCCCATCCGGTCCGTCCAGTTGAAGTCATTCGGTTTGCTCACAATTCACTAATCTGAAACTTAGCTCGAAAGCCTCCGAACAATTACTTTCAACCGATACTCACTCCAACAGTGCTAATTACAAATTCACCTATTCTATCGAAATTGTTCCCGTCTGCAAGGATGACCTGATATGTCTACCTCAGAAACTCGCCCGATCCCTTTCCAATATCCATCCTCTCACCATCTGTACCCGAGTAGGAAGCAGTTTACAGATCATGGATGTTGCGACCCTTCAGACTGCGGATATCCCTGCTCAGATCTACTGGCGAACACCATTCGAGCCGCTAGCGTCGGTGACGGACCTCGTGGAGTTTACTGTTCTCGATCTTGAACCCGATTATTCGAGGTCAAAAGGAAAGTTGGTGATGGCGGATGCTCAGGTCGCTCTCGCTGGCGCTTTCCGATCGACGCGGAAATTGAACGAGGACGATGCAATGGACTTCGACTCTGCAGGTCAAACCTCGACAATATTCCACACTCGAACTCACTTGGGCGCAATTCTCCAACCTGGTGATACTGTTCTCGGGTACCACCTAACCAATGCCAATTACAACTCAACGGACTTTTCCGACCTTCCGGCTCATCTCATTCCCGACATCGTCCTTATTAAGAAAACTTATCCTAATCGTCGCAAGAAATCGAAACAGCGTCCTTGGAAACTCCGTAGCATTGCAAAAGAAGCCGGAGAGGAAGGCGAGACTGGATCAGGGAGAGGAGTTGTGGGCAGGTTGGGTGGAAGAGATCAGAAAAAGATCGAAGAAGACTACGAGTTGTTCTTGCGGGACTTAGAAGAAGATCCAGAGATGCGTGCTGGTGTGAACCTCTACAAGTCGAAGAGTGATGTGATAAGTGACGCTAGAATGATTGGGCCCGGTGGACCTGCTCATGGAGGGTCAAAGAAGAAAAAAGTCAAAGGACGGGATATTGGCAGCACGGACGTAGATATGGGGGAAGCTACTAGTGATAGAGGAGACGAGGAGGCTGAGGAGGCTGATTTCCCTGAGATCCAGCTGGATGAGCTCCTGGAAGATTTCGATGAGATGACATTGGGAGATGATGAGAATGTTGAACAGCACACTTGATAAGATTACTTTTTTCATGTGTGACCAGCTTTAAGGCAACACGATACGTTCAGGCCCCACTCTGTGAAAGTAGATTAGACATTGAACAGTATGGTACAAACAACAGAAAGCTCACTCATTGCAAGTTGAAGTTGAATTATGAGTTGCCAATCTAAATATGCTGACAGAGGTCAAGTAGAAGTGGATGTTTCACTAGGTTGTTATAAGAACTAAGCAGCACTAGCTTCCAACTGCATGTTAAGAAATTCAGAGGGAACAAATTCAGAGGGAACATTGTCAGTGTTGGGAATTTATGAAGAATGTAGAAATAATAGAAACATAGAACATAAAAGAGGACTTTCAAATACAAAAAGGTATTGTTAGAAAAAATATAAGAATGAATGAATGAAGGACATCCACTCATAACATGTCCCTACACTAACAGACCTTTAAATAATGAATCTTATGCCATCTAACAAGCTCCACTGGAAAATCTAGTAAATAGATTAGATAGTTCCTTGAGAGTCCACTACAATACTATCCATCCTAGATAATATACTCTGAAGGCATATTTTAAGTCAAACCTTACAACTAACTGATACTTACCTCACCAGTCTTTCCCAGACTGCTAAAACTCTTTGAAACTTGCCTGAAAGAAGTTCTTTCTTTTCTCTACCTACACTTGAAGCTTATATATTTGGCTATTATAGTGGTATCAGAAATGGACTTGAACATTTTCACTTTTATGCTTCTTTTCTTTTTCTTTTTCTCATCTTTTCTTATTGAAGTATAAAGGATAATGTAATGTTATACATGATATGAAAATGACATGTGTCACATGTTTGGTCACATCAGTCCTAGTCACATAGAAAGATTGAAAAGTAGATCTGTAGCAAGCTGATGTTATAAGCATGGCTAAGGTATGTTAGCCTTATAAAGTGTGCATATAGTATTAGAGTAGGCTAGAGTAAATGGTGAACAGACTATAATCTGTGGTATATAAGGTAGACTAATCTGTATTCAGGACTCCATTGAGTTCTCTTATATTACTCAATATAAGAGCTGTGCTTTCACTTTAACCTTTAAGCTTAAGTTTATAACAATCATAACAAGTGGAAACTAAGAATGAAGATATATAAAAAGAAAAGCTTCCAGGTCTCAGAAGCATATAGTATCCTTTTAAATCTACTAGTTAGTGTCAAAGATGAAAGTGGTGGACTGTCATATGCAAGTTTACTTGTCCGGAAGTAACGTCCCTACAGTGAAACTACCTCTGAATCATACAAGCCCACCTTCCATGGTAGCCACCTTTCTCGCAACACATCTCATGGCAGTGCTGTAACCATCCAGGTATTCCATCTTTCATAGCAGAGATACTTCTATTCAACTCAGTCTTCCATGACAGAGTTACTCCTATCAGTATCTCAACACTGAAACCTCCACTCGGGGTAATAGGGGTATTACCACTGAAACTCCAAGCATCTCCTATACTTTCTATTTGTATATAAGACTAGTAGTTACACTGTAATTCACTAGTCTGATAATTGACAAAGATAATCTCTTATTGAACTCAATCTCCGGTGTTCAACAGCAACACATCAATCAGTACTCACTCCCACTTGGACTTTCTTCCCTTCATCTCAAGTTGCAACCATGTGGCAGACAGATAGCGCAGCACATAAGCTGAAGCCAAGGTCGTTCCACAAGTCTGCTCATCTCTGAATCTATTCTGCAGACTTTCACTCTGGTGTGAACCGCACCTGACATGGACTTAATTTATTTTCCATTTTTAGAACTTAGGGTTAGGGTTAGAGTAATGAGATCATGTAGTCACATCAGATGACACAGTCACAGCAATGGCCACAAGTCACATGGAAGAATGTAAAAGGTTCTGGAAAGATGATATCATATAATGTATACAACATATGTTGACCTTAAGGCATACACATCGCTGTTTAGGATAGGCTAGAAGTAATTAGCATAAACTATGTAGTTTTAGTATATAAGGTAGACTATCTTGTACAGAGCTCTCTATCGAGTTCTCTTGTATTAATCCTAGTATAAGGTTCTTTCTTTTGACCAACTCTAAGGTCTTAAGTTTGTAACAGTTAGTACGATTATAGTTTCTCTATTCTGTTACAAACTTTATTCAACTTGTATCTCCACAACTAGTAGACTGATTTTCACAAACTAAGTTGGGCTGTAAAGCCTTAAATGAGAGCTATCTATATATATGTGAGATGTATAAAAGTAATAACAAACAACTGAGATATCAGGTCATCAGTAACTGTAAAATCTTCATTTGCTAATATCTCATGAATGACTGGACAGATTCACATGATCAAACTTGCATTGGAAAATGTTTATCAAACTATTTCTAATGATATATGGTATATTACATAACAATAAGTATTCATAGAGATACAAGCATATCAATATACTGATATAATTAGTTATCTTCTAAAATTAGCCTGACAGCTGCTATGACAGATAACAGCTCCTATTAGATATGAGTTTTGATTATATGATGAAAGCAGCTTACATATGGACCATCACTCTTTTGTATATATATCTCTATGTCTAAGGATTAGATCTTAGACTTAACATCATCA
>Ga0157366_1001298_pt1 | contig 10065 bp, 8 predicted proteins | sample AttbisABBM1_FD_113149 | JGI IMG/M metagenome (GOLD analysis project Ga0157366, IMG submission 113149) | Fungus gardens microbial communities from leaf cutter ant in Botucatu, State of São Paulo, Brazil - Atta bisphaerica ABBM1 | ecosystem: Host-associated > Fungi > Mycelium > Unclassified ...
ATCAATTACACAAAAAGAGAGTCAGATCAAGTATGAAAACTTATCTAGAAAATGAATGTGAAAATCTGTGAGGTTAAACAAGTATCCAGATTACATATTAAGTTTGGAAGCTTATTCATGGATTGGTGATGTGATCTTGAAATATGACCTTGGTCTCAATTTATGTATTGTATCCACTATCTGTTATAGAGTCATAATTTCAGATCAAAGGATAAGATATCAGGAAAACTAGCTAATAGCTTAGTCAGAGGAGTAAGAGGCAGATTCTTAATCAGTTTTTAGTTAGTTCCAGACTGAAAGACTACAAAGTATCTACTCAGTCTTATATACTAGATCTGTAGTTAGCACTATAGCTAAAGAATAGTAGTATAGAGAATAACTAAAATATAAGAGGCTGATCCATGTGTGAATGATTATAGATGCAGAAGTACACCTAGGTGTAATTAAAGTTTTAACTGGAAGTCAGAAAGCAAATGTCTCAAATATCTTAGATATCAGTCTATGATATTAGTCTGAATTAGTTAACATGGTCTATTTGCTTAAAAGATAGCTGGTAAGTTGTCAGATATATTTTATCTATTATAGTTGTCACATCTCAATCTGTCTCATAACCACAGATAACACTTATTCTGTTACAACTTAAGTATTATGACTTAAGCTTAATATTAAGTCAAAGACACACTCTTGTACTGAGTAACACAAGAGAACTCAATAGAGTTCCTAGTACAACTAGCTACTTTATATACAAACTAATGATGGCCCATACTACACTCCTTCAACCCTACCTAAACAACTATGTGTTTGCCTTAAGGTTAACATGTGTTAACCATGTTGTATAATATCTTCTTCTTCTAGAACCTTCTATGTTGTTCTATTATGTCATGTGAGCATGTAATCTGTGACAATGTCACACTTTTTCTTCTTCATCTTCTACTCAATCAATAAAAAATAAGAGAAAATAGAAGGAAAATGAAAGAAAATAAAATAGAAACTAAGTCTATTGTCTTCAATTCTAACATTAAGTCCAAGAGTTTGGTCAAAAGAAGAAACTAATATTGTTGGACACAAAAAAACTCATAAGATTCTTAGTACAGGATTGTCTACTTTATATACCTCTGGTGTATGGTCTGTGCACACCTACATCTAACCTATTCTAAATGTTATAAGTCTATGTAAATAAAGTCATCCTATTTTTTATGATATATGATACCATTCTTATATGATGTTATATGACATTGTGATGGTGACTGTGACATGAGTGTTTTGTGTGACAATTGTTACATCTTGTCACAGCACCTTGTTTCTTCTAGTTTGAGAATAAAAGAAAAAGAGAAAAGAGAGAAACAAGATAGAAAAAGTTCCAGTGAAAAATAGAAAAACTTTACATAAGAAACTAGAATGGAGAAAGGACAAGTCCACCATCTTAGCTTCTGACATATTTCCTCATCCACACTTCTTAAACTCTTTTGGTATAGATTACCTCCTTCTATTCTCTCTTAGATATTCTTGCTAGTTCTTGGTCGAACTCTATGAACTTCTATCTCTAACATTTGAGGATTACTAGAAACTAAGGTAACTTGCTTAACAGTCTCTATTCCAGATAACTACCCTAAGTAGTATATCTAGTATATAAACCAGTAGTTTATACTGTATTAGCTTTATTTTGAAAATCAACCAAAACTAACACTTTCTTTCAGTATTGGCAATAACACACCTTGTCACTTTCCAGTGGTTTTAATCCACTAAGTTTACCAAGTTCACTTCTGAAATATATAACCAGTGCAACTAGTAAAGACATAGTATATAAGCTGAAACTAGAAGTTGTTCTAACTTTTTTTTATATTATTGGATAATGCACAAATAACTTAATTTGGACTTCTGAGATGTCTTATCAGATCTTGGATAATGAGATATAAACTACATTTAACAAGTTGTTAATTTAGAACTAGTATACATTCAGCTATACCATTATATCAACTGATGATATAGTAGTATAAAGTATAGTAACAATTGGATCTTAGAAGACTAGTAAAAAACTAAGAATAATAGAGTAGAAAGATATGTCTTTTATTTTTCCACCAAAAGTATTGATATTCTACTACAGTATGCAAAAGAAAGCAATATAATTAGAAAAATTGTTCCCACTCCAGAAATATAGATTCTTGAGTTGTTTCTCAGTATATAAGAGAGCTAGCTCAAAGACTTTGTTAGTCAAGGACTTCTAGAGGTTAGCTACTATTCTTATTATATTTGTAACAAGTTCAATATTATGACTTAAGACTGAGTGTTTAGTCAAAAGAGGAAACTTGTATTGTTTTAACACAAGAGAACTTAGTAGAGTTCTTAGTATAGATGTATTTACTTTATATACCTTCAGTGCATGGTCTAACTACTCTAAATATTATAAGTTTATATAAATAAAGTTATTATCTCTTTGTAACATATAACATAATTCTTCTGTCATCACCTAATGTTGTGATCATGACTGTGACAGTCACACATGACATTACTTTGTTCCTTCTTTGCTAAGTTCAAAATTAAGAAAAGAAAAATAAAGAGATAGAAAAGTTGGAGTAAAAATAAAAAGGACTTAAATAAGAGGAGAGAAAGAGAAAGAAGCAAGTCTATTATCTTTGATTCTAACATCTAATAGGGTTATAAATATTATGATATAATAAACCTTTTGTCCAAGCATTTCTTGTCTTCCACTTTCTAGCTAAGAATTAGTCTAAGTTCTAAAAGATATTGATAATATATCAAAGAAGATAATAATGGCAATAGTTATAGGTAAGAATAGTATTATTATGCTGGTTAGATTATATATAGTTCATTCTAAATATTCTATTGCTTTTCAAAATTCTACTGCAATAGTTATCATAGTTCTAAAAACAATCCAATTTAAACTATCAAATTTATTACTTTTAGCAAATATAGGTAATCTGTTAGTAATGCTTATCATTTTAGGTAGATTCTTTATTATCAATGCTGATAATGTTTGATGTTAGAATATATAAGTATTAGATCAAGTTCAAGTTGACAAGAGTAAATTTTTGTGTTCAATGTAATATAGTTCTAGTTTAGCAAGCCAGGGCCTATAATCTATTAGTTATATAAACTCAGTCTTATGAAAGTGGCATAAATGACTGAGGTGCAGCTATCTATTATAAGCTCTTTTATATTTAGAAATGTGAAAAGTAGTACTATATAATTTTTCACTGTGAATATTAGTATGGTATAATATTCTGTTGGTATATATAGCATAAACATACTTTTGTAAGTATGTAACTAAAAAGAGAAAAAGAGAAATAAAATAGGAAATGAAACTTACCAACAATATTCTTTGTCTAGTGGTTACACCTTTTCAACAAATATTACTTAATTATGAGATAAAGTAATATAAAGTATTTACTAGCCTTAAAAATAATTAAAGACTTAAGTGGAGATAGTATAAGACTATTAAACTTTGAGTAAGATCAGTATCTCTGCCTAGCTTTATAAAGTTACCAGATATTTGATTGAATCAATCTATAACAGAGTAAAGGTAGAGTTTAGAGTTTTGGTAAACAAACTCTGCCATGGAAAATAAAGTGCTTATGAGGTGTGATCTATTGTGGAGAACATTATCACTTGGAGTTTGAACTTGAAGCCAAGTACCAAATATCTAAGTAATAACTCAATCTAACAGAACTTCTTGTCAAGTTCTCTTGTAATTATCCACAAAATAATGTTATAAGACAGCCTTGGTTGTCAAGACTGGTAATAGCTACAACATTTAGTAAGCATGATATCATGATATAAGAGATATCAAAAATTTACAATTATTGACACTAATACCATGTTGTAGATAGTTATACTTTGAGTCATTTCATTTTCATTTAGGATTGCTGATTGGAAATTATGTAATCCGAACAATTAGTTCTGAAATTGAGATATCTTTCTACTTGATTCTTCTTTCTATCCAATTGCTTACCAGTCATCCTAGTTGTCATTGCTTTCACAGATCTGAGTTTGAATATTTGTCACTCGGTAATAGAACATCGAAACATGCATATGGTCACGAAATCGTGTGGGGCACAAGTCAGTGGAGATATCTGACAACACGCCCTCGATTGGTACTGTTCAGCATCGACATTGAATTTTGGTTGTACATACAGATGGATAGAGCACAAGACTGACTACAGATGAAGCAGAGAGAAAACATACAGAGGAAAACCGGCTTGAATTAAAATTTGCTTCTGCGGGGCGGGAGAGGCAAGTTAGATAGCCGAGGTGTCGCCAGAATATGGAAATATTAAGTCCTGATTGGGAGGAGCCGGAAAATTTTCGAAAGCAAGTAATATCCCAGATCGTGGCGTTGGTGTATTATGACTCAGCACGGTCTCTTGGGTAGGTTGGTTGATATGTCCAGAATGGAGGCGGAATAGGAATAATGATAAAGGCGAATAAAATAGAGCAGGTGGAGCCAGAGCAATGTGGAAGGTGGGTGCTGAAAGTTGATTTCCTGGAGAATTAGTCCCATATTTTTAATCGCTGTCGACCATTGATATAGCGCCACATTGTTCGCAGAAACTCCACATGGTACGTTGTCCATTGGGTCCCGAAGCACAGGCAACACGAAGTTTCGGTATTTGAGAGCAACCAGTTCTGGAAGTGGTAATGGTCATCGACAAGAGACAGAAGCGCATATAAGTTTGAGGACTACTACCCCCTACGGAAGGTGCAAAAAATAGACGTACCCATGGTGACGAAAACCACTTGAGGGTTGAAGAAGACCAAAATGATGTTTCAGTGACTGATCCACATAATGTAAGTAACTGTGAGAATTAGGTTTCATACTGCCATCATTGTTCAAAAACGGCAGTGGATAGATGTCAAAGCCAGAATAAGATGCTGTTCTCATAGGTGAGTTACATTAACCGAGGAGAGTAGCGAGTGATACATACACGATTCGAACACGGGAGAGTTGAACGCGTTCGACGACACTGAGCTAGCATTGGACGGGAGGCGCATATGAACTACATCAGGGTACGTGGACTCTGCCTCAGACATCGCAACATCGTTGTCTGATTCAATGTTTGGGAATGGGATCAGTTTCAGCTGCTTTCTGGACTAATAGCTAATTAGAGCTCGCCATATATGGCAATGGCCAAACGCTCACAGGGAGAACATCATCAGCCTCGACCTCATGTTTACGCTTAATAGTCATGATTATGGATGAGATGGGAGAAGCAAGAGAAGGGGGGTTAGAGGGCTACTACTACTATTGACGGGAACTTATAGGCAGTACTGTTTGCAAATGTTGATTTGATTCTCGGTTAAATGTAAAACTAAAAGAGGATGATGTCGCGGCATAAGCCGTGGTACGGGAGCTCTCCGATTGGTTGAGTTGAATGAACCCCAGTTCCACAAAGCCCATATTTGTGACGATCTTGTGACAGCTGAATTACACAGCATAAATCAGGTAACTTATTGACCAGAAAAGGATAATGCTCACGTGGGCAGAATTGTATCTCGTGAGCTGGCAGGTCACGCCGTGCCTCACTCACTCACCAACTGTCATGAATCCAGACAACCTCCCCTCTGTGCTCGATCCCCTTCTCACGTATCTTGCGGACGCTCTTCCCCCTCCCTTATATAGTTTTCTCATCCAGTTCTTGTCCCATTGCCTTGCCCTCTTGTCCACCTTCCTCAGTCTGGTCATCGCCCTGCTGTCCAAACGTCCAGCAGAGTGGAATGCACAGACACTCTTACCCCCTTTGATTAGTTTCCTCGCTACCTATCTTGCTCTCGTGAGCATATACAGAACGACATCATGGCTGATCCGCACCAGTCTCTGGTTTGCGAAATGGGGGATCTTGTTTGGCGCCCTTACAACTAGCATTGGCTGGTGCTTGGGTAGCACTCAGGCCGGCGGCATCGTGACTTCCGGCATTGCTTCACACTTCCATGACTACTTATTAAACATAATAAATGGGCTGGATACTGTTGGTAGTAGGCAGGAGGATCACATGCGAGATTCATATAAATCCACTACAAGGCCCAAGCCTTGGGAATCTTTTGATCATCATAAAGAATGGCACTATAATGCAAACCTCAATGGCGAGACGGACCTCGAGAGGTTGTTCAGCAGTTTAATGGGTGCAGCCGGCCGAACACTCAAAGAGCAGTTGGGACTCAAAAGTGTGATGAGTGGCATGGAAGGTCATCATGGTGACGAAAGAGATGGAGTACGGAGTGGAACAAATCATGAATCGCATTCAAGATGATGGGGACATGATGGGGATGTAGGTCTATCTTTATCTTGTTCACAGATTGCAAAGAAGTTGAGTATATTCCAGGTATAACGTGTCTTAGTAATTTGAACCAAATTACGCAGAAACGAAGTGTCGACTAAGTAGATTTGCCGGCTTCTGGGTTTGTACGATGATAACTTGAATATTTGGCTGCAGTTAGGGCATCGTCAGTCTTTTGATAAACAAAATTGCACGACATACTGAGCAATCCGTGCTAACTGACTAAGGCCAGACATTCCAACAAAGAAGTTTACCTTTAGGGGAATTATCAGCATGGTACTCCTAAAGAGAAAAGGTGTTGCGTACAGCAGCCAGACTGTAGTTGACTGGCGTAATCACAAGGGAATACCGAACCCAGATAAACCCTGTAGCGGCCAAGGCTGCGTTTTATGGACACTTGAATAACAGTTAGTCGTGGGTACATCACCATACGCACCGAGGTTTTGTGAAACACTGAGCTTATCAGCAGGACGGGTCATATCCTTCAGGCCGGCTCCCACCAAGCACCACTTCATCAGTGGAGCCCAAAAGAATACAGTCTTGGGCCCTGGGGAAGAGTGTGCAAACTGAACGAGACATTCAGCAAAATGAGGGGGCCTACCAGCGGGATGATTCATGAATGCTTGAAACTTGGAAGCTCCTGCAGATGCTGCCGCTCCCGACATTTCGTTCTTTTCCAAGAATGAGGACAAGAGTGTTGATATGAAAACTCGACTCGACTCGGTGTAATTGGATTGTGTGACGAGTGTCACATTTCCCTTAGTATGAACTGTACTCAACTCAGCTTGTGTTTTTCAGGCCGTCATCCGCAAATAATGTCATCCTCATGGCATGGATTCGATATAGTATATCCGAGTTGAACGCCCGAACAATTCAGTGTCGGCTAGCTGGAGTGATGACCTTGACGGTTTACATGTATCTGCTCTGCTCTGCTTTCTGTCCCAAACCAAGGACTCGTCTAATTTCATATGATTAATTAACTTTCGTGCCACAAGATGTAGAACCGTTCAACTTCAGTCCAGACCCATGTACCGGACCATATATTGTGTTCGTTGGTGTTTAAGCTTTACTGGGAGCGAGAACAGCTCCGCTGATCTCATCGATAACCAACTCTCATCGTCATCTGTCTCTATATCTACTAGTTGTCCTCGAGGCAACACCGTACCATCCTAGATCCGGTCTTGATCTCTGATGCCATTGCTTGACTGATGGTTTTCTGATATGATTACCCAAGGTGCACAGGTTGAAATCTGTTGTTATAAAGAGGATTCCGTTTTTTGATCAAACCAAACCAATACCTTGATCCAGTATTCTCACAAACATGACCCAATACTGGGAGCCCGGAACTGAGTATAACTACGGCGACGTCGTTGAGTATCAGGGTCAGTAAATTATCCTTACTCGTCCGAGATATCGAGTCGCAAGGGTACCATCCCCATCTAGGTGCATACTACAAGATAGTCCAACCTCATCGTTCTCAGGTGAATATGGGTTCATTTATGTACTCGACAATGAGCTGAACTGTTTAAAGTCTGATTGGACTCCAGACATCACGCCCGCTCTGTGGGGTCGAACTCAAGACCCCATCCATCATCAGCAAGAGCAGCACGAGCAGCAACAGAGCTGGCAATACCAGCAGCAGCAACCTTCATGGGACTATAATAAAGACGAAAAAAGTGAGTATCAGCCTAGTCCAGCTTGCAACCTTGACTTCATTGTATACCCCTCTACAGGCTCCACACCTCAAGATGAGGGGGAAAATAAGAACTGGTTTGAGGAGCACAAGACGGAAATCGGGGTTTGTTGTATTTTAATTGTGATGTTGGATCTGATTTATATTGGTGAATACACAGGTCGCTGGCGGCTTGGCTCTCGGTCTCGGTGCTCTTGGCGCGGCTGTCATGCACCATGGGCACAAGAAAGAAGAGGTAATTTATGTTTATGTTCAAGATGTCCAGTGAATGTCCTGAACCTGCCTTCAGAAAGAAGGATTTGAGGCCTGGGCCAGTGCTGCTAGAGCACATGGAAACGAATTTCACCAGTATGGTCCCCGTGGCCCAGCTACTTGGGTTTATAACGAGGGAAAGAACATCCCCCAGAGCGCCGTCTCAACAGGCGTGGAGCATGATTGGACTCTGTATATAGCTCGCGCCTGGATCGACGTAAGTCCAAATTATTATTTGATGCGGTATGAAAGTATCTGAATCTCAACAGGGCAATGTCAGTGCGTATCTCCGTTTCTATTGCAAGCTCTTCACAGATAGCTGAATACCCTATCCCGAAACAGCGCCTGGAAAGGCTTCGGATGTTTTCAAGAAAGGCGCCGTGATCGGCTACAAGGATAAGGAACATCATGTAAAAGTTCCAGAATGTGCATTTGACCAATTTGCTGATGAGATGTTCAGCTTGATAGATACGAGATTCTCCTTGGGGACATGAGGGGACTCAGATGGGTATCGACCGCAAATAAGATTAACGTGAATTATCTCGGCGCCACACCCGTGGAGGGTGGCTACGAGAATGATCAGACCCCACTCTATGTCGTCAAGGCCGAGCACAAGGGCGCCTGGCACCCCGGCAAGGCCAGTATCAAGATTAATGGTAGATGATGTCATTTTCTTTCGAGGTGATTGATTGATTGATTGATATGTTTCCAGGCGCTCTCATTCCCTACGATGGTGGTGAAAAACTCATCAGGGTTAGTCTTCAGATGCATTTCAATTCCTCAGGGAACCTGATATTTCGAGATAGGACTACCAAGTGCTCTGCTATGCATAAGCAACTGAAAGTATCCACATTCTGAACGCGACGTGATCGGAAATCAATGTAAAGTTTGTTGATATAATATAATAGAAACCCCGGTCCCCAGTTGGGGCCTCGGCCGAATGTGTCACGTATCGAATTTTCACAGCCGGCATAAGATCCTGATCACATTGTAATATAGTACCTGGCTTGAATCACGCACTCCGAGTGCGTTGACTGGAGATAGGAGCTACATATCATAAACAGGATATTGGGGACGAAAGAGTTACTCATTACTCATTAATGACCAGCACCTTTCTCGAACACAGTTATCGATTCAACCTCCCTGAAGTCATACAGCGGTTCTAGCTTGGCATCGCTTTGGAAGAAGATCCAACGTTTGATCCAATACGGTAAGAATTTCGTGACCTGGTACTTCATATGCTTGCGCGTCGGGACAGCAAATACGTAGTCAAGCTCCTATACGTAGATAATAATCAGAACCAAATCCTAATAATAAGGTCAAATGATTTTTACCTCCAAAGTGCGTTGTTGGGTTTCAGGCATGAATAGGAAAATCATAATCAATGCTAACACGTTCGTTCCAGCATAGAATCCAAAGGCTGTACAGACACCCCGTTCAATGCTCTCATCGCAACGAAAAAATGTGGTATCATGTGGTCTACTCACCTCCAGTTGCAGTCAGTGCGGCCACCATGCGGGGCCACGTGAGAGACAATACGGCGGCCCAGCCCAAACAGGTGGCGACAGCCCAAGACCTGTCAGAATTAGAAGATGACTAATTAAAGAACGATGATACTCTTACATGCCCATCTCTCGGTGAGTGAGAGGGAAAACTTCAGCAGAATATGTAAACGGAACAGGACCTTCTCCTGGAGAATAGAAAGCTGGGAGGCTGATCGGTCATCGTCGGAGTGCGAGAAAAAAATAGACTACCTGCGAAGATGAAGATGAATAGGGCGATCAAAGGCACTCGTGCTGAGTTGTCATCTGGAATGAAGAAGCAGAA
>Ga0157366_1001299_pt1 | contig 10065 bp, 6 predicted proteins | sample AttbisABBM1_FD_113149 | JGI IMG/M metagenome (GOLD analysis project Ga0157366, IMG submission 113149) | Fungus gardens microbial communities from leaf cutter ant in Botucatu, State of São Paulo, Brazil - Atta bisphaerica ABBM1 | ecosystem: Host-associated > Fungi > Mycelium > Unclassified ...
TTTAGGAGGGAGAAGTTACCAGAGAAGTATATGGTGAAGATATTATATAGGTGGAATAATGGAAAATTTGAGGAGGAATACTTAAGGAAGTTGGAGAGGAACTAGTAAAAATGGAAGTCAGTTTCTCCAGAGGAGAAACCTTGAAGGGAGGATAATATCAGAGTCTAAGACAGTAAACTTTAGATATTTTCTTTTCTTTTCTTATTTCTATTTTCTTTTTCTTTATTTTGAGAACTTAGGGTTAGGGTTAGAGTGACATCATGATCATGCTGTCACATATCAGCCATATCAGATAACATGATAACAGTAATGGTCACAAGTCATGAGGTCATAGAGAAGGATGTAGAAGGTTTTGGAAGGATAACATCATAACAATGTATCTTATATATTTTGGCCTTGAAGCAAACACATGGTCTTTAGGGTAGGCTAGAAAAGTAGTAGCATAGACCATTGTAGTATAAAAGGTAGATGATTCTGCACAGAGTTCTCTATTGAGTTCTCTTGTGTAAACCCTATACAAGGTTTCTTTTCTTGACCTACTCTAAGGTCTTGAGATCATAACACTACTCTTCTTTACATCTTCTTCAGATCTTTGAGAAGATGATATAATGAAACTCCTTTAAAATATCAGAGCTAGAAACTATAAACATGATAAAAAGTATACATATACAGAATAAAAACTATTTGTGCACTGGTAATAATCCTCTTGTCAGATTTCCTAGTATTTTCATGCTCTTGATAGTAAAAAATGCTTTGTTAGCATAGTAGTGAGTGTAGTGTTGAAATAAGAGTTTTCTGTCAAAGAAAAATTCCAAGTATTGCTAGGTATTCTTTGATCTAAGAATAGTACCTCCTAAAGATCTTAGATCTAGAGGAGGGGGGTTAAAGTTTTTTGTTAATCTAGAGAAATAAAAAACCTTAGACTTATCATGTTCAATGACAAGTCTGAATTGTTTGAAGAGAGAAGAAATAATACTATAACTACAAAAAAGATTTGCATTTGATTTTTCAAATTTTTTTTCCCTGAAAAAGAAGACTGTTGTCAACAAATAAGAGGAAAGAAATTAGAATGAGAATTGATAGATTTTTTGTTCTTTTTTCTAGAATATAGAAAATTGGAGCAATATAAAGAGCAGATAAAATGGGAGAGAGAACAGAGCCCTGTTCAACACCAATATCAGCATTAAAGAAAGGTAAAGTGAAATTGTTCCAAACATATTGGGTCTGTCTGTTAATTAAGTAATTAGAGAAGAAAAGGGAAATGCTAGAGTCAAAGCCTACTTTGGTTAGAATCATTGGAAGTAGATGATAATTCAAGAAGGGGAAGAATTGTACTATGTCAAATGCAAGAGTGTTTGTATGAAGACCCTTCATCTATCCCATGTGTATGAGATAAGTTAAGAAAATTCTGGCATCCATTGTTGAGCATTGCTTGATGCCTTCTAATTGGCTTGGATGGATGAAATTGGATGCAATAGTGTGGATTTGAAGTCTGCTGCTTATTGTTTCAATTAGTTTTCCTAGTGTATTGAGGAGAACAATGGGATAGAATGCTTTTGGAGTGTCATATGAGGGTTTATATGATTTAGGAATGATGATGGACATCAACTTCTTGAAGTGAGTGAGCTAGTAGCATGTATGTGTTCACTATGTTGACAATGTTAGAACAACATTTGTCATTGTTTAGTATTTCTTTAAGATAGGTTCACAATATGTGATCTGGACCTAAGATAGATAGACTACTGCATTTGTTAACAGCATCTTTGAGTTCTGTAATAGAAAAGGGAGGCCACTCCATTCATCAGCATGAAGGAATTTCATCAAGGATGTGGGGGTCAATGGGACAGTTTTGAGCAGAATTAAATGATTGGTGCAACACATTCCACAGATCGTCTAAATGAACTTGATGGCCTCCGTGGCAGAGTCAACTCATTTCTGACCAAAATTTACGTAATAATAAACATGTCCCGTTGGTCCCGTTGGCAACGGTACGCAATCAGCAAATCTCTCGGGTTTATAGTTATAACGCATATTGGCAAAAAAATCTCACTCCGACGCCCGTTGAACTTTATTTCTCCATCTTGCACTAACAAGGACTGGAGTCCTTCCTGTAGACCCTCACGACGAGTGCTGGCCATGTCTACGCAGTATTTTTATGCTGTTCGCAAAGGCAAGAAGCCTGGTGTTTATCGCACATGGTGAGCTTACACTACTGGACAGAGATAAAACTTCATTGAAGACATCATAGGAAGGAGTGTGAATTACAGACCGGTGGCTTTTCACAGTCTGAGTTCAAGAAATTTAAGACTGCCGCAGAGGCTGAGGCTTACATGAGGGGTGATCAAACCAACACATCAGTCAAACCACCAGTGCAAGTGCACTTGCCCGGGACTAGCTCAAGAGGCCGAAAACGTAGCCGTGCTAGTGTCACGGATGAAAGTCAATGGCAGGTGGTCTACAGTGATGGAGCGTGTAAAGGGAATGGAAAGGTTGGGTCTATTGCCGGAATTGGAGTATTCTGGAGACCAAATGACCCACGGTCAGTATGTCATACCATGGGTAACTGTGAGTTTACGTAGAACAGTAACCTTGCCGAGCGGTGCCCTGGTGATCAGACAAATAATCGCGCTGAATTGATTGTAGGCCTTCATCTCGTATTCCACTACTACTTACTTACCGTGAGTGTCTAGGCCATCATCCGCGTTCTTGAGACGGTACCGATGACGGAGGAAAAGCTACTCATCAAAACGGACTCCCAGTATTCCATCAATTGTGAGTGAGGGCTTCAAATGAGTGAATCACATTTGATGAGAGATAGGTTTCGAACAATGGTTACCAAAATGGATGAAAAATGGTTTTAGAACGCTAGACGGGCGACCCGTTAAGAACGCTGGGATTATTTGCTACCTATCCTCTCTCTTAGCAGAGCGAGGAAAAAGGGGTCAGCAAATTCGTTTACAGTACATCAAAGGTCACAGTGGGGATCCTGGAAATGACGGTGCAGATGCACAAGCCAATATTGGTGCCACTCTTCCTCCTCGCCCCGAATTGAACTGGAGGGCTATGCAATCTAGGGCGAACGAATTGATTGAATCACTCATTCCGAAGCAAATGTTGGAGTTCTCAGTGGTTGATACTCAAACACAATTGTCAGAGACCCCTGAACGTCCGAAAAAAATGCTCAAAAATCTTGCCATTGTCTCTCGAGCGCCTGTAAATGATCCTCTCGTTTCATATATACCTACCCATATCTCAGTACCTGTGACACGGGTCGCTCCAGCCCTGCCAAATCGCTCGCCTCTTCGGCCTAATAAGATCTCGGACTCCAGTTCGGATGGACATACCGTCTATTCGAGGGTCGCTCATCAAGCAGTTTCGACATCCGAGCCATCTGCGGCTCCTGTAATGCAACCTCCATCATTAGAATCTCCCTTCTCGCTTCAGTCTCAAGTTCCCGTTACGAGGTCTAGTGAAGCTCCCAGTGTCACGAGGACACCAACTTCTGCGATGGTACACTCACAGAACAGTCACGCAAGGATAGATGAGGTTTTCAGGTTACCACTTCCGCCCAAATCACCGCTTACAGTGTTTAAAGTCGCACCCCCACTTATTCCGGTATCAATGAGTGATATTGATCTCGACGTAAGTTCCGTCTCATGCTGAGAAGCTCTTGAGCTGTTACTCAAGATTGGGCAAATTAGTTGTATAAGGATTGCTTACTTGAAGACGAAGATTGGGAGAGAGAAATTGAGCAGATATAGTATTTCTAGGATAATTAATTCCGAATGTACTGATGCGAACACGGATGGGTCCGACATTATGACTACTCATTTCATTTGCTTTGTGCTCAATACCTACATCTCCGCGTTGGATCCCTCGGTTTTCTTCCTTTCTTCCACTCCCCGCCGCCCATGGAGACAGAACTCATCCGCGTTTGGCAGCTGGTCTCAGAGCTCAGTGAACAATTAGCACGTAACCAAGAGTTAGCAACTTCATTAAAAAGCCAGGCTTCAGTTCTGAAGGTGAGCAGCTCTTAGCTGGTAAAATTTCAAGGCCCATAAACCATTTACAGGGTCGTGCAGACCAGGCATGCTCTGGCTTTTCGCTACGTAGATTTAACGTTGACATATCTCAAGGTATCTCATGCTACTTATATCTCCACTTGACACTCACCTCAATTCCTGAAAGAGGAATTTGACTCTGACATAGAGCGTCTCAATGCACAAATCATCGTTGAAAATCAGGCGTTGCTACAAGAGAACAGGCAGTTGACTACGTTACTGAAGGAATACGAATCAACTATGGAAATGATAATGACGAAGTTTCGAAACCATGCCGTGTGTGGATTCCCCAAGCATTCTTCGTATTTACACCCAACGACGAAATCAATATTTATAGACTGCAGCACAACAACATGAACTTACCCTTGCTCGACACTACGAAACTCTTATTCAGACCCGGGAATCACAAAGTATAGCTGCAGATACGACAGCAAACATTGTCATCTTGCAGTCCATGCACAGACTTTCATGTCATCTGCAGTCACTCTTACGGTTAATGACTGGAGAAAGAGTGGAAATAGAGTCTTCAATACAGTCACAGCCAGACTTGATTGTAGACCTGTCTTCACTACCTCAAGAAGTCAAAGAGCTGCAACGCCTTATACAAGCGCTGGAAGAGCAGGTTGATGGCGGTGAGGAGACAGGACGACAGGACTGGGCATCACAAAGGGAATGCGAGATCCGGAGATTAGATAAAGAGAACGTGGTGCTTCGGAAGGCACTGGAGATTGACGGAGAGAACATAAAGGCCAAGGAGATCACAGTTGACGAGACGCAGATCGACATCCATAGAGCAATGGTTATTGCTAGTCATCGTTCATTACCTGACAATCCCTACTTGGCAGGGGTCCCATTAGAACCTACAGTTCATCCCCAACAGGCACCTGAGACTCAATTTTTAGCGCGACTGGCAGTCCAACAGCAGAATCAGCCACAAGTGCAACCTGCCCCGTCGCCGCCGCCGCAACAGAAACGATCGGGAGGTGTATGGGGAGGAACTATGCCAGATAGACGGGAACGCAATAACGCGGCTGGTCGACCTTTCATGGCTTTTGGTGGGCAAACACCAGCTTCTTTGACGCTTTGGTCGTCCCAACTTGCCTCGCCAGCACCGCCGGTTGTTGAACGATCGTGGCAAGCACCAGGATCTTGTCTAGACTTAACGCCTGGATTCTCTTAGATCTATTTGCTTTCTGTATATTATCCTGTACTATATGTAGTAAGACTGTCTACTGTCTGTCCGATGGTTGGAGTGAAAAAATCTAGCAGTCCGATCGCCTAGTGTTTATCACCCATGTCTCTGTACACTTCCTGGAGAATTATACCCTGCTAAAATCCCATGACAATTTATATAGGAAAATAGGATTGATCTTAAACCATTTAGTCTCATCTATAGTTGAGTAAAGAGGCTATTTAGCACTACTAGGACAATCCCAAAACATAATAGAATTGCTAGAGCTTTTGTTGAAGAAAGCTTTAAGATCTTGAGATATAGCAATGGAGTACAATTGATATAGATAGAAGAACAAATCAAAAATTCATCTTGCAGTATGAATGGTGTTAGTGATAATGATAATACTTTCAATGTTAGGGACCTATATAACTTGATTTATTCCACATCTAATTGAGAGTTTTGCTTCAGTAGAAGTGATGTTAAACGCATAATAAATTGTTTTAGCTAGAATACTTCAACCAGAGTGAATATGAGATAGTGAAGTTGTGATGTTATTCTTGATGCTGGTATCAGAAATGATAAGAATAGTATCTGGATTCAAAGAGGAGTTATCAAGGATTTTATCAAGTGAGCAAATGTGAGCATTCATGACTTCAGTATCTTATAGTTTGCTATATGAAAAGAGAAACAATTAGGAAAATTGCCTCCTAAACAAAACTCAGGTGATAGTTTTTTATAAAGTTGATTAAAGGAAGGATGGACTTTGTTTAAATGATTGGTAGTATCTACAATAGAACTCTTGATTTTTAGACATTGTCTATCTGTTAAGTTATCTATTGAGAGATAATGGAGTTTGGCCTTCTTCAAATGTTGATTATCTAAAAGTAAATTGACTACATGTTGTTTAGGCAAAGATATGACTCTTAGGTAATGTCTTTCACTGACTTTGTCAAGGTAAAGGTAAATGGGAATAAGGCTAGTAATAATCTTAACTCTCCATGATGGAGAAGTTTGAAAAGTGCTAGTGATCTAAAGTGCCACTCTACATTACATCTTCTTTATGTCAGAGTTCAAGACAATGGACTCTGACTATTTTTTTCATTTTCTTATTTTTCATTTTTCATTTTATTTTATTTTATTTTTTGGAAACTTAGAGTTAGAATTAGCATGATGTCATGATCACACTGTCACAAATTGTCATATGACAGGACTCAGTGTCACACATCAGTCACATGTCACATGAAATGTAGTCACAGTCACAGTCACATGATCATGTATTACATTGGAAAGATATAGAAGGTTCTAGAAGAATGATGTTATACAGTATATATAGTACATGTTGATCTTAAGACAAACATATGGCTGTTTAGAGTAGGCTAAAAGTAGAGTAGCACAGACCATGGGGTTTTAGTATATAAGGTAGACAATTCTGTACAGAGTTCTCTATTGAGTTCTCTTGTATAAACTCTATACAAGGTTTCTTTTCTTGACCTACTTAAGATCTTAAGATCATAATACTTGAGTTCTTTAAGAGGATGAAAGAGAGATGCTCCTTTGAAGTATCACAGTTGGAAATTATAAAGAGTGATAGGCATAATATATGTACTATAAAGAAGTTGCTTATACAAAAGCAACAACTCTTTAGTAGAATTATCTAATATTTTCATATTCTTAATAGTAGATAGAGCTTTGTTGGAATAAAAGTAAATGTGTTGACAGAAGGAGAGTTTTCTGTCAAAGATAAAGCTAAGATACCTTCACTTGTCTTTTAGTTATAGAAGAGGGCTTCCTAGTAGACCTAAATTCAGAGGAATGGAATCATAATTCTTTGTAGATCTAGAAAAGTGAAACACCTCTGATTTGTTATATTCAATTGTGAGACTGAACTATTCAAAAAGAGAAGAAATAATACTATAGCTATAAAAGAGATTTGCATTTGATTTTCTATAACTTTTTTCTTAAGAAATAAAAAGTCTGTTATTGACAAATGAAAGAGTAGAAATAGAAATAGGAGATAAGAAGATTTTGGATTATTTTCTCAATAATGTGAAAAATGGAAGTGATATAGAGTGTAGACAAAATGAGGGATAAGATAGACTCTTGGCCCATACTTACATCAGTCCTGAAAAAGAAAGAAACAAAATTGTTCCATACATATTGAGTTTTTCTGTTAATTAGATAATTAGAAAAGAAAATAGAAATTCTGGAGTTAAATCCAGCTTTGTCTAAAATCAATAGGAGGAGCTAATGATTGAGGGATGGAGAAAACTAGGCAATATTGAAAGCCAAGATGCTTATATAAAGGCTTTTGACCTATCTGGCATAAATTAAATGGATTAGATATAAACCTGTGTCCAAGATAGAATGTTGTTTCAATTCTCCTAATTGGTTTGGGTAAACAAAATTGAAGACTAATGAATGAATTTGAAGCCTTTCACTAATAACTTTCTCTATTAGTTTTCTAAGCATGTTGAGAAGAACAATAGAACAAAAGGTTTAGACAAGTTATATACCAGTTTATTTGGTTTGAGAATTATGATTGATGTTGATTTCTTGAAATGTGAAGGTCAGGATCCAAAATTGATACAAGCATGTACAATGTTGACAAAATTAGTGATATACTTATTATCAGTTATCAAGATTTTAAGATGACTCTATGATAAGTAATCTGGTTCTAGAGTGGACAAACTGTTATATTTTTAATAGTATCAGTAAATTCCACCTTGGAAAAAGATGGCCACTTAGATTAAGATCTTGATGGAATTTTTTTGAGTAATTGTAAGTTGATTTGGTGATTTTGAGCTAAATTAAAAGTTTAGTGAAGAGCTTGCCAAAGATCTTTTAACTCAATACATGATCACCCATTGAACTGAGTTGCTTCTGTGACTAGCAACTTGTGTTTCTTGACCCAGTTCAAAAGATCCTATGGTCTCTTGTTTTTTGATGCAATTTCTTGAATTTTCTCATTGAAAAAAGATTTTTCAGTTTTCTTGATTGCTTCTTTAAAAGTTTTCCAGTCTGAAATTTTTTTGCATGAGCAATACATTCTCAACTTTTTGCTACACTCCTCATTCCACTATACTTTAGAATGTTTAGTGATTTTAACCCATTTAGAATACTTATTTCAAATATTTTCTAAAATAGACATGAATTTCTCTACTATTTTTTCTAGTGATACACTGTTGGGAATGTTGGTAATATCAATGATACCTACTATATTCTTGAGCTCATTAACAAAACCTTTCTCTTCTTCACTATTTTTAATGATGGTTTATCATCTATCTTGAATAAAATAAGTGTTTATTTCTTTGGAATTGACCTGAAGAAACAGTGAGTCAATTACTAAATTGAATTATCAGTGTATCTTGTTAAAACTTGATTTATAGATACTGATAACCCTAAATCAAATGTGTCAAAAATGAAAGAAGTAGACTTCATATTTTCATATTTTCTTTTCTTATTTTTATTTTATTTTTCAATTTATTTTCCTTTATTCTATTTTTAGAACTAGGGTTAGGGTTAGAGTGACAAGATCATGCTGTCACACAGCAGGTCACATCAGATGACACGGTCACAAGTCATATAACATATAGAAGGATGTAGAAAGTTCTAGAAGAATGATGTCATATAACATGTGATACACATGTTGACCTTAAGGTATACATATGGTCGTTTAGGGTAGGCTAGAAATAGCTTGCACAGGCCATTAGGTATTTGTATATAAGGTAGACAAACCTATACAGAGTTCTCTATCAAGTTCTCTTGTGTTAACCCAATACAAGGTTCTTTTCATTGATCCACTCTAAGATCTTTGATTTGTAACAAAATGAATTAGCAATTTCTCTGAGAGTATCAGTATGAATTGAATAGTGGGGATATAATAGGTTCCAATCATTATTCTTGATGTTAAAATCCCCAGTCATGATAAGTACATTACTAAGATTTACCTCAATATCCTTTAGATATTTTAAGGCACTTTACTGATTATCAGAATATATATTAATCATGAAGCAAATAATATTGTTATTAAAGAAAGAAATGAGATTGATATTTCTATGGCTCATAATATCCTCTCTAAGCAAGAAATGTAATTGAGAGAGTTGAATGTTAATGTAGGTGATGACTCTAGGATGTTTATTTTTGTTAATTGATTATCTTGAAAAGATAATTCATGAAGGATGATTGGAAGTACCAATGATTTTTTTGCCCTCTTCAGATGACAAGCTAGAAATATTTTGGATAATAAACTATAGAGGTTCTTGAATAAATAAGATATCAAAATTTTGTAATTTTGTAATATAATATCAGTGAGGAGATGACTTTTACACATGTTCTGTGGAAAGATTCGAAGATTTTTTAAATTCATTATTTTATCTTGCCTATAATTAAGCAAATTGAATTAGCCCTGATTTCTTGGAGCTCCTGTAAATTTTTGTTGTACCAATCACAGTTAAATTTATATTTTCAGAAAGAACAATTTTTGTTGTCTGTCTGGTAATCACTGTTACAAACTCAAGTGGAATAAGCAAATGAACCTTGTATTGGGTTAATACAAGAGAACTTGATGGAGTTCCTGATATAATATATCTATATTTATATACCAACTAGCAATGGTCCATGATCTACTACATCTAGCCTACCCTAAAGACTATGTATTAGTCATGAGGTCAACATGTATTATATACATTGTATGACATTATTACTTTTCAAACCTTTTGTTATGTTCTATGTAACCATGTCATCTGATGTGACTGATATATGACAGTGTGTGATTGTGATGTCACTCTAACCCTAACCCTATATCCATGAATAAGAAAACAAAAAGAAAAA
>Ga0157366_1001301_pt1 | contig 10063 bp, 7 predicted proteins | sample AttbisABBM1_FD_113149 | JGI IMG/M metagenome (GOLD analysis project Ga0157366, IMG submission 113149) | Fungus gardens microbial communities from leaf cutter ant in Botucatu, State of São Paulo, Brazil - Atta bisphaerica ABBM1 | ecosystem: Host-associated > Fungi > Mycelium > Unclassified ...
ATGATCATACAGTCTTTTGTAATGGTATTCTCTCTGACTTGGTCTTTGAGAACACATTTCCACACTCATGTAATCAATTTGATACATATGCTTTTCAGGTCTTTATGTTCTCACAATCTAAGTTCTTATACTGGTCTTGATTGCTAAGTAGAGTTATAATCACCATTGCCTGGTAGTAATTGTCTGAGTCAGTTGTATCTACTCAGTAAGATATATAGTTGTTTGGGTTTTCATCTCCTATACTATCCAATGAAGGTGATTCACTAACATCCAGTTTAAAATGAAGCTCATTAGCATCTGTTTCTATATCTTGTGTTTTACAGGCTTTACAGATACATGTATCTGGGCACCTGGTAAACTTACTTTTTTTGCTAGCTGATTTTGGATTATGTTTGGTTAAGTACAATCATATAATCATTATTCTTTTGTTTTAAAGAGATGTTAAGTTGTCTTGTAATATCCAATTTCTACATAAGCTTAGACATATTTTATTATTTGTCCTACCTTGTTAGAAGTATTATCCATATTGAATATTCCATATGAACTTGCCAGTTTTATTTTTCCAGGTTATTATTTTCCACAAAAAATCTGTCAACAAAGTTTGTAGTGACTCCTAAATCAACTAAAGCCTTGGTCTGTACTTTGTTTACTGTATATCCAAAGTGTAAATAGAGTTTTCTTTCAAAGAGGTTTTCCTATTGTATATATCATTACAAGACTCCAGTACTACTTTCAAAATTTTTGAGCTAACAGAGAGTACACTTACCACTAACTGTAGATCACAAAAATTATCCTCTATAGTCCTAATAGAAAATCCAAGTTGGGATTCTTTTTTCCCTTCCTTTTTGGGGTGCTAGGATTAAAGATATTCTCACTGGATGTGCTATTTGTATTGACTTTCTCAGATGGTGTTCCTGAATTGCCATATTCCTCCTTTTAACAATTTTTTATCAGCTATGTCTTGAATAACTAATTTCTATATTTTTTGAATCTAATGGAGATGTATTCTAGAAAGGACTCTTTGAGTTTGTTTGTTTTTATTGCCAGTTTTTTAATAAGATACTATATTATATGACCTTATTTTCAAAAATCTTTTGCCTACACATATCTCGCAGTTTTTGCAAACCCTTTTTCTTTTTCTGATTTCATCTATGTTCACTGTATTCAGATTCTCTTTACTCTTCCACCTTTCTCTACACTACCATTTGAATCAAAGATTACACTTGAGATCTTATAAAGCTTTATCAACAACTTAACATGGTTTTTTAGAAGTTTTGTTTGTATTCTCATAATAAGTGTATTTCATAACTTATCTGGAATAACTTTCTTTAGTTTGTTGATGTGTACTTTGTTTACAAAGTTTGTTTTAGTTGGAGCCTTTTTTTGTCCAAATTGTTGTGATTCCTTCTAATACTCTCTCCTTGTTATATTTTTGTCCATAAATATTTTGTTATTCTTAGGCAAAATTGCTTTAAGAACTCAACTTTACTTTGTTTGTAAAGTTTTTATAGGTCAACATTTTACTTGATTAGCATGGGCTGTTAAGTATGTTTTTAAGGGAGTAAAAGGACAGAAACACCAATTTTAGCTTCTTAATACCATCTTTATATACTAGTACTATCCTAATAATATGTTTAAGAAATAGAAATTCTTAATCTTTAGTAAAAAAGTTTACAGATTTCTAGTACTCTAGTTCCTAAATTACTTTTACTAAATTGCTATGTTATATGTCTAAGTGGATACCTAAGACTAAGGCTCAATAAGAAGAGACATTTAGAAGAACAAATAAAAAAGTGAAAAAAACAACATTGGTGTTTAAATGTTGATCATGGCTTGGATAACAAGTGTGAACACAATATCTCTATTTCAGTAGATAAAGTGTGTGGATAGAAGAATTAAAAAAGTGTTTTTTATATAATGTGGATTTAATAGGGGAGAGTCAATGTTATATTTAGTTTATCTCACTGGCTTATAAAGAAGGAATATCAGATTTCAATGTGGTTCCAGTTACACTGCAAAGGTTGTTAAGAATATTTTACACAAACCTTGGGTCACTCAGGCTAGCTTGCCATCAAAAACATATAAAAAATGTCTCATGGCTGAGTAAGACACAAAGTCTCCTCACTAAACCTGTTCCCAACTCAATGGGAGCAAACCTCTCCTATACTTCAGGATAAGCAAATAAGGGATTAAACTAAGGCTATTCTAAGACTGCCCCCAAAGTCAAAAACCAAAGATCTTCTCCACAAGAACTTAACTCTATTACAGCAGCTTTGTTCTAAGTCTGAAAAGAGTTACTATTCTTGTTAGAAACAGCAATCTCCTCCAAAGGATCCTTTAGATCTCACATCCAAAATAAACACTCCACCCATGCTTTATTACAGCAGCAATAGAAGACACAAGAATAGACTTAACAAACTATCACAAATAAGCTACTCACCTATTATCATTATCTTCTTATACTAAACCTCTGAAACACTATTAAGTTCAAGTATCACAACCAGTAAGTAGCTCATTTGTGATACCACATATGTGCAGATAGCCCCTATTTGGGGTTTTTCAGAGCAACTTAGTTTGTAAAATTTGGTCTACTGGTTGTGGAAATACAAGCTAAATCAAGTATATAATATCTTTCTATTTAATAGTGACTATTTCTTCCAAGTTTCCTAAATACTTTTCTGAAATATACAACCAATGTGACTTGTAAAGATACAGTACACAAGCTAAAGCTAAAGATTGTTCTGACTTCTGAGTATTGCAAATTTGGATAAGTATTTATACTTATCTAACTTCTGAAAATCTGTTTCATATTATGGATAACAAGATGCAAACTGTGTCTAATACCATTTCTTGGCTTTTAAATACTCTAAGCCCACCCACTTATGCTTCTGTCACTTAACAACTGATATCTTTGAACCTTTATATTTTTATTTTATTTTATTTTATTTTTATCTATTTTCTTTGATTTTCTTTTTCTTTTTCTTTATTTTTTGAATAATGAAGAGGCACATGACCAAAGTCACATAATATATCACATGATGTGATATCATAAGTCTGGAACATAATAGAAGGAACTAGAACAATGATATCAAGAGTATAGCTATAGTATGTTTATCTTATAGTAATGGTATAGTAGACTCATGGACAATATATGTAGTTTAGGGTAGAACTTGTAATAGTAGTATGTATAGTATAGGAATATATTGAAAACTCTATATTGAGTTCTCTTGTGATTGCTATGAGATTCTCACCTTATAAGATCACTTAGTATACTATTGACCATCTTAATTAGTGGTTGCTATAACATAAGTGAGAGTGTGTGTTGCAAAGCATTCTGCTTGCTAAGTATTTGTACTGTGATTAATAGCACAACTAATTAGGTAGTTAATATAAAATTTTCAGACTAGTTGGATAAATACCATTATTTTGTCCCCTATTATTACTTATGCTCCCAGGCTTTTCACTACAAAACTATTACAACTTAAGTCTCAGTAATGAGTCAAAAGAGGAATCTTGTATAAAGTTTACACAAGAGAACTCAATAGAGTTCTAAGTACAAAGTGTCTACCTTATATATGCTAGACTACTAGTCTGTGCTATACTAATCTTGGCCTATTCTAAAGGTTATGTATATTATATACCATTGATATATATAACAGATGTATAATAGTTTGTGATAGTCATGTATGATATTATGTTAACCCCTAATCCTAAGTTTGAAAATAAAATGAAAATGAAAATGGAAAATAAAATAAAATAGAGATGAAAATGAAAATAAACTAAGTTCACTATCTTTAACTCTAATATTATTTTTCTCTCCTCTTTAAGATTTCTCCTCTAGAGAAACTAACTTTTATTTTCACCAGTTCCTTTCCAACTTCTTTAAGTATTCTTCCTCAAACCTTCCATCATCCTATTTATACAACATCTTCACTGTATATTTCCCTAGTAACTCCTCTTCTAAAGTCTCTTTCTTCTACCTTATCCAACTTCTCTTGTTATTTTACTTTTGCATTCATTCTTCCCTTAAATTCTGTTACTACTTCTTTTACATTCTATAAGTCCTCTCTCTTTCAAGTATTATATTCTACTATAAACCCCTTTTATTACACCAAGTACTTTACTATTTCTCTTATTTTTCTTTTCTTGAGTATTTTTTCCACCTCACACTCTTCAACTCTATCTACCTCTATTAGTTTCACTTCTTCTACTTTTTGTCCCCCCACTTATCTCTTACATCACACTATTTGACTAACATTCACAACTAGGTAAATTCTCATTGAAGTTGGCAGTTATAGTTTAATTACATTAGTAGAAACTACTTTGTTGATGATATATGGACCAATATATCAGTCTACTAATTTCTTTGCCAGTCATTTCTTAAACACTAGATCTTTTATACTCAGCATTATCTTGTCTTCCTTTTTCCATTCTTCTACTTCTATTCTTTCTTTATCTACTTGCCACTTTATTTCCTTCTGAGCCTTTCTAAACACTACTCCTGCTTCCTCTTATATCTTTTTCATCCTTTCTGCAAACTCTGTTACCTTCTTTACTTTTCTTTCCTCTTAGTATTTGCCTCCATTCTCAATTCTCTACCATAGTTTGCCATAAACAGAGATACTTTGGTTGTTGAATACATTTTATTGTTGACTGCAAATTCAGCTATCACTAGCTATTCTGGCCAGTCCTTCTATCTGTAATCTACAAAGAATTAAAGATATTGTTCCAACTCCTGATTTATTCATTCAGTCTGCCTATCTATTTGTGGGTGAAAGAATATCAACAACTTAGTTTCAATCCCCAATATCTTGTTCAGCTTCCTTATCAACTCTGCTACAAACTGTGGTCCTCTATCCAATACTATGCTCTCTGGTAATCTATGTAGCTTCCACACATTATTTCTAAATAACCTCACTAATCCCTCTACTGATATCTCTTCTATTTTTGCCAAAAAATGCATTATTTTGGACAACCTGTCATAAATTACTAAAATCACATTTTTCCCAACTACTAATAGTAACTTAGTTATGAAGTCAACTATTAGGTATATCCATTGTTTTTCTGATATCTTACTTAATTTCAGCTTTTTTGCTAGTACCTTTGTTCCATTCTTCATCCTCTGACACATACCATATTTGTTCACATATCTTCCCATATCTCTTGTTACTCCAGACTACCAGTAGTTTCTTATCACTAACTCTGTTATCTTCCACCTTTCTTTATGTCCTACTACTAGTATATTATGATGCAACCAGATTATCTCTATCCTGAGTTTCTTATCCTTTGGCACATATACTTTTTCTTCTTTCAACCCTAAATCTCCCTCTATCTGCCATTCTTCTCCTCTCAACACTTTTTCTAATATATCTATCTTTGGTCCTTCTATTACTACTTTAGTTAAACTACAAATCTATTGTTCTTTAATTAATATCTGATTTTTGTTGTCCTTTTCTATACCTACTTTCCAGTCTGGTCTTCTACTAAGTCTATCTGCTTTTCCTATTTTTGTTCCTGGTACATATTTCAAAGTGAAATTAGATCTTAACAGATATAATACATAACAAGCTTGTCTTCTGTCCAATTTCTGTGCTTTCATAAAATATTCTAAGTTTTTATGGTCTGTTCAGACCTCAAACTTGAACTTTACAGCTTCTAATAAATGCCTCTAGTTTTCTAAACCTCTTATTACTACTAACATCTTTTTATCATAAATCTTCTAGTTTCTCTCTGTCTCATTTAGAGATTTTGAGAGAAAAATTACTGGTCTCCACTTCCCATCTTCACACTCTATAAATAAAACCCCTCCCATTTTATATTCTAACACATTAACTTCCATCCTCATTTTTTTGTCTAAGTCTAGTGCTGCTAACACTAGTTCTTTTATGAATCCCTTCTTCAACTCTTTAAATGTCTTCTCTTGCCTCTCTGTCCAGTCCCACTTCTGATTCTTTTTCACCAAGTTATGTAATGGTCTGGCTATCACTGTGAAATCCTTAATGAACTGCCAATAATAATTGGCTAATCCCAAGAACTTCTGTATGTCTTTAACTTCTTTTGGAGTCAGCTATTCCAATATACCTTTTACCTTCTCTTCTTCTATTCATAAATCTAATTTAGTAAATAGTCCTATACTATTTGCTTCTTTCCATCCTTCTTCTCTACAAAAAACACTAGTACTGTTTAAAATAATTTTAGGGATCTGATATACTCTTTTCTTAGTTGTTGTTCTTTAATAAACTTATGCACATCTTCTCTCTCTTCTCTTGACAATAGATACACCTTCCTCTTTCTCAGCACAAACACTTCCTTTACTTCTATTGCATGATTCTATACTTTTTTTGTTGGTATTCTTTGACTCACTTTCTCTTCAAAAACATCAATTCACTTCTTTGAGGACCTAATTTCTTGGCCTCTTCTTCAGACTTTGCTGCTTTTTCTTCTTTATTCCAAATCTCCCATTCTTCTACTACCTTCTTCACTTTCATTATTTTTGGTATTTTCTTCTTTTATTTCTCCTTCTTCTGCTTATCCTCTTGTTATTTCTTTCCCTTCTCTTCCCTTTTCTCTTCTTCCTTCTGTTTTTGCTCCCCTAACTTTCCCTGCTTTGATCTCTACTGCTTACCACACTCCTCTAGACATTTTGTCATCTTCACCTCTCCTGTTCTCCAATCAATTTCAAGATTATAGTGAGCTAGCTATGGCATTTCCAAAATTATACTCCACTTCTAACCTCCAATCACATTAATCTTCATTCTCTCCCTGTATCCTTGATAATGAATATTGACTTCTATCATATGATCAATATACCTCTCCTTGTTGAAGGAACTATTCATGTTTCTGATATATATAAGTCTTTCTATCTTTTTCAGTTTGAATCCCTGCTTTCTAGCAAGCTCATGACCAATCCTATCACCCTACTATCCAGCAATGCCTCTACTGTCACACCTTCTTGAATATCAATTCTCTCTAGTCCAATTTTCACAGTAACTTCTTTCAACATATCCCTATTATTCAGATTGTAGCAAAATGTATTATCCATTACTCTACTGAGTATTGCAAACCTATTATTACTAGAGCCTAGTCAAGAACTACAAGACTCTCCTCCCCATTTAAATTATGATTGTTCAAATTGTTTTCATAATTCACTCTTCTCTCTCATCCCACAATTTCTTACAATATGTCTAAATCTCTCACAACTATAACAGTTTCTACTACAATCTACATCCATGATATATAGGTCTCATCTAAGTACAAACACTGCCTGTTGATTTGGGTTCACCACAACTGCATTCATTCTCTCAACTTCCTCTATCAGAGTAAGCACTGCTAGTATCTACTGTTGAAACTCCTACTTTCTGGGCCAAACCTAAGGCTAAGGCAATCATTGCTCTTGTGCTCCTCCAACAGTTACTGGTGTGTTCACCCTTTGAGCTATAGCTCTTATCTCTCTTCTCTCCCTTAACCTCTTCTTCTCTCTTCTACTTTCTCTCCAATGTCTATCCAGATTTACTACTCTCTTGTACTACTGTTCTGCCTCTATGAGCTTTCTCCTTATTGTTTAATTTATTCTTCTTTTAAACTCTTCAATTAATGGCCTTCCTTTATACCCACTTTCTCTGGCTGTTCTTCTGAACTCCTAGACAAATTCCTCCATCATTCTTTCTTCTTATTTTATCTTCTTCAACTCCACCACCTTCATCATCTCATTATCTCTTCTACTGAATTCTTCTTTTAAATCTGATAAAAATTCCCCTACTGTTACATAACTCAGACTCCTACTCTCCAAATCCTCTATAACATTTTATTTTCATATATCTGCTGATTCTCCCTGCATATATGATAAAACCCACTATACCTACTCCTCTACTGAATGATTCCTCATTTTCATTCTGATGAACAATCTGTATACTGTTAAGAATCCTGATACTTTTCCTGCTTCTCCACTGAATTTTAGTGGCTTGGCCACATCTACATTTAACTCAGTATTGGGTTAGGAAACTGCTAACTCTCCTTCTTCTTCTAGTCCTGCTTGAGCTATTAGTGTCTGTAAGATAGTTATCTGCTCTTGTTGCTATCAGACCATCTGCTCCAGACTGATTGAGGTATGATGACTCATGTTGTAATAGTAAGGTGGTAAGTTGATTAATGTAAATAATGATAATTGTGGTGGTGGAGTAGAAGATGATAATATATAAGGAGATAAGATGGAGCCAGTGTTAGTCTCCTTTTCTAATTCATATTCCAAGTTGGACTTAATCTCTGTAAGTGCTAGTGGGCTCTCTTTAAGTCTCATCTCACACTATCTACTAACTATCTCAGCTACTAACTACTGCTCTAAGAGATTTGTAAATAATTTTGTCTTAAGAAAGATGTTCTACTTTAGACAGAGTCTTAGAAATACCTGCTATTCTCTTGCATATACAGATTACAAGTAGATACTGCAGTATAGAGCTTCTATGTGAATGATACAAGTATTTCTACTAGATACTGCACAATTTAATAATGAGTACATCTAGAAAGAGGCCTGTACTTAGTCTTAACTGTTCACAGTAACCTTCTGGTAGTTGCTACCAACCTTTTAGGCCTAGAGTCTAGTCTTGTCTTCTTGACTTTGAACAGTGTTGCCCTTGGTCAAGAATGAATAGAGAGTAAGTGTGAGAAAACCCAGTGTTGGATAGTCTCAGAAAAAGAAATTGAGTTCTAATATTACAACTTAAGTCTCAGTGATAAGTCAAAAGAGGAATCTTGTTACAAACTTAAGACCTTAGGGTTAGTCAAAAGAAGGAATCTTGTATAGAGTTTATACAAGAGAACTTGATAAAGAACTTTGTATAGAATTGTCTATCTTATATACTCTAGAATAATAGTCCATGCTATACTACTTTAGTCTACTCTAAATAACCATATATCTACCTTAAGGTTAGCATATGTTACATATATTATATGACATAATTTCTTCCAGAACCTTCTACCATTTTCCATTATGACTTGTGATCATGTGATCTATGACTGATGTGTGACAGTGACATGTGACTATCCTGCTAAACCCTAATCCAAAATGAAATCAAAGAAAATAAAAATGAAAATAAATAGAGCCTAACATTCACAATTCCAACACTACTGGTCTATGTGTTATGACTCAAGAGTTGGTCAATAAATCAGACCTTGTATTAGGGTTCACACAAGAGAACTCAATAGAGAACTCTGTACAAGATTGTCTACCTTATATATATATACTAAAAGCCCATGGTTCATGCTCTACCACTTTAGCCTATCCTAAATAACCATGTGTTTATCTTAAGGTCAACATGTATTAAGCATGTTATATGACATTATCCTTCCAGAACCTTGTATGTTCTTCCTTTACTACCACATGACTTGTGACTGTGACATGTGACAGCATGTCACATTAAGCCCTAACCCTAAGTTCAGAAAATAAGAGTAAAAGAAAAGAAAGGAAAAAGAAAAGAAAAAGAAAGAGATGTTAGAAAAAACTTAAGTCCAAGCTTCACAACTCTAACACCATACTATACCAATCTTAGCCTACCCTAAAGGCCATATGTATTACATGTTATCAACATGTAGTGTTATAAGACGATAAAGTGTGGACAAACTTTGGTAAGAACAGAGATAAGATATAGATAGTAGTATTATTATTAGTCTATGATGAGAGAGAGAGAGAGCATGTGACTGGAAGTCACATGACATTATGTCATAGGGCCTAGAATAGTCTAGAGTGGTCTGGAAAGACTTAGGGTCTAGAAGGATTGGGAAGAGTCTAGAGATGGAGTGACATCAAGGAACATGTTAACAATATGGCTTCCTCATGGTGTACACATGGTGCATGCATGTATGATGGAGATTAAAGAGTATGACATCAGGGCACATGTATATGGCATGTTGGCCTTGAGAAAGATGCATGGTAGATGAGTAATGGACATGAGGACAGAGCAGAGACATTAGGGTAGGCATAGAGAAGTTGTAGCATGGACCATGAGGACTTTATATAAATAGTTGGTAGAATACTGTTGTGGTTCCCTGTCGAGTTCTCTTGTGAATA
>Ga0157366_1001302_pt1 | contig 10060 bp, 5 predicted proteins | sample AttbisABBM1_FD_113149 | JGI IMG/M metagenome (GOLD analysis project Ga0157366, IMG submission 113149) | Fungus gardens microbial communities from leaf cutter ant in Botucatu, State of São Paulo, Brazil - Atta bisphaerica ABBM1 | ecosystem: Host-associated > Fungi > Mycelium > Unclassified ...
AATGTGATGTACATGCTCCCTGACATCATCATCTAGGCTCTTCTAGCCTCGTAGACTCTTCTAGGCCTATGACATCATCTCACATGACTTTCAGGTCATGTGCTCTTTTCCTGTTGTAGACTAATAATAATTACTACTGTCTATTTCTGTCCTCTAACCCTAACCCTAAAATTCTGTCCACATGCTCATCTTATAACAATGCCTATACAAGGTTATTACACCTAAAATACATCTATAAGCTTAAGTGTACTATCTGCAGCTAGGCTTTCTCTGTCTAACTAGTATACTTCTTATATCTAGAGTCTGGCAATTTTTCTTGACTAAGAGTAGTGTTGTCCTTGGTCAAGAATGATAAAATATCTTAATAATGCAAGAGAACTCAATGGAATTTCTAGTACAAACTAGTTTATCTTATATAAATAGTTGCTATAAGTCCTTAACATTATTATTCTAGCATTTTCTACATCCTTTCATATTATGTGATTGTAATAATGTGCATAATCATGTGACACATCAAGTGTACACAGTCATATAACCCTTTATTGCCAAAGAAAAAAATGAAGAAACAGCAAAGAAAATCAAAATAAGATATAAGTCTTCTGAACATACTATAATATGTTTTGTGTTACCAGATCAAAGAAGATATTGATATTTTCTACTTCCATCTGGTTAGTCCAGGATTAAGCTTCCATTCTTTCTACATAATCTACAGAAAAAGCCAACTCAGTAGAGACACTTTAGATACACTTCAGATACAGTGAAGTTTCCTCAAGAGACCAGACATCCTCTTGTAAAGTTGTCAGAACTCTGATTTGAATGTTGTTAGTGTGAATGCTAGAAGCATTCGGAATATTCTCAGAATTAGAGGTGAATATTTTTCCATTAGGTGCTATCATACAAGATGGCAATACAAGGAAAAGGAGATTTTCACTTGTTCCTTTACAGCACAGAATCTATGTGGTGATGTCTGGTTCACGAATCGAAATCATTACTGTATGACTTGTGTATCTCCCATTCCCGAACACCATACGGTTGTTGAGCATGGCCAAAATAGAGTTGCCATACAATTTGCTCAGTGTAAGTCCGGGTATAATGAATGCGCTATTAAGGTCAAAAAACGCTGTCAGTAAATAACATATAGACACAACAGCTGAAGTGCTTTGACATTAATATTGTCGCTACAAAGGGAAGATTGGTCAAACTAACCGGTCAAAAACCCAGTTTCCAATGTAAGTCGCTTGATCTTGACCACAGATTGTTGCATGACCCTGGATGTCTGCCTTGTCTGTTTGGAGATCTGACACACTCCTCTGAGATCGACACACCTTGAACTACAGAAGAAACTTACATAGACGAACATGAATATTGCAATTATCAGATCACACAGAGCTCCAACAAAGCCCCATGCCTTCAGCAAATAAGAGTTACGATCGATCTTTGATGATCCAAGTATACTCACCATGCCTGAAATACCCGGAAAACAAAACAGAGAGGTACATTGATATTGCGCTGGAAAGTTCTCCATATAATACATATTGAAAGAGGTGAAGATACCCAATCCCAACTGGGCCAAGGCAAGCTGTCAAATTTATCGTACATAAGACCGGTATTACAGATATCTAGGCCACTTACAATTGATACAATGGAAGTGACGCTCTTGATTTTTGAGATCATGTAAATGCGTCTCGCATAGAACAATTGGACGGTCACAGCAACTAGACTTGCTCAGCCCGAATTTTTTCCGGGAAAAATAACGCACCGAGAGAACTGCTAATGGGTACTGTAAACCATGTAAACCCAAATATGTACATGTTCCCAGCGGTAAAGATATCTCCAAGTGGTGTGGCGAACAACACAGCAAAATCACGCATAGCAAACGCTGTCTGGATTGATCCCATAGCATAAACAAAATACACAACTGCCTTGGTAATTTTTTTGTCGCTTGGAAAGGCAAGGTAATAGAGGTCTGACCAGTATTGTCATTTAGATGTCAAGTAGCGATTTGGGATACCTACAGACTTGGGCCGTCAGGAAGCCATACAACATCACGTCGAGGCAATATCCAAAGAACTAGGCTTCCATCAACTCGTGTTCTCTTTTGAAATCGAGGGACTTACGACTTGCTCTGCACCTTTAGGGGATTTGGCATCCGGCAAGTAATACTAATGCGGAATGGGGGAGGACTGTTTGAAGGGAGAGTGGAGAGAAGTCAGGCAGTGAGCTTACCAGAGTCAAAGTCGGAGGTATAACTTCTGTCATGAGTAGATATGGATATGTCGTTGACTACAGTCTTGAGGGACCACTGCTTCAATGTGAAGTAAATGTGGGTGGGTACGTTAAAGCTCGGTTGGGAGGTGACACCTGTCATCTGTTGATTCGGTTCCAAACAATAGTCCATCAGAGACAATGTTCCGGAAATCAACTATGAGTAACGACTCGGGAGAAGCTAGCTCCCGAGATCACCAATTCTTCTCCAACAGATGAGGTGTACTATAGAGTTCACAGCCATGTTGAAGCTATTAATAAAAAATCATACACTGCTATTAGAGGTTGGTCTGGGCAGAATCTAGGCATCATATCGCCGCGAAGTTGGACATATTGATGAATGCATCAAAACGTAAATGGATCGGACTCCGCATATATTTGACTCCTTGAGGGTAGAAGTTTCTTGAGCCTGACTCATACATCGTTGGCGCATTCTCAATTGCAAAAATTTTCTATTTGTCATTGACTCATAATATGTGAGAAATTAAGTATCAATTCTATACATGTAAGTATGCTAGACTCACCTCATGAAACAGGTAAAAATATAAGGTGAAATACAAAGATGTACCTGATCTGACATGAAAGACCAGGAGTGATAGCGATCCTGCTCCTTTCAAGATCACTATTCCTTATCCTTTGCAATAATATCAATTTTTTCATGTTGGCATTCTGAACTCCAATCATAGTCTCTTTGCATTTATCTGTGCTTGTAATTCAATGGACAGGGGAAATTCCAGAAGACTGGTTCAGATTTTCTTGAGTAATATGGGCCAGTAAGTTTGCCAATTGTGCAAAATAGCTGAGTAAAAATTTTCTAGTCTATTAGAATTAGGACATGCTTTTAGTGCCAACTTCATATAACCATCCAGCTGGTGAAAGTATTTTTGAAGTGACAACACTTACAGCATTATCTATCTGTTCTCCATTAATAATACAGACTTACTGCAACCATGTGGTTTCCCAATAAGAGAATAGAGTTAATATGTACATATACATATATATTGTTGTAGTATATAAAGATAGACTAGCTATTGTTGATAGGGAGAGAACCTGGGTATGCTCATTATAGCTCCAGTAGAGTAGGGCCCAGTATATAAGCCACCAATTGTCCACACTTTTCTTCTAACAAGTTCCCATTCCCATGGCAATCAGGCTCTGCCAACTTCGAAATATATATCTTATTGCTGTGTTTGACCAATAGATTCTGCCAAATTTAAACTATCTTCAGCTTCTATCAAATGCAGCTGGTGATCCAGATCACATAATGAAACTTCTCCAGTCAAAAATACTTTGATTCCTAACAAAATATCATTAAAAGAAGATCTTGTTGGAAGAACAGAATGCACAGCAGTATGATGCAGTATGGACAACTGATGACCACTTACTAGTAAGTTCTGTGGTGGTGAGCTTGGGAGCACAAGCGACAATAGAGGACAAGATAATAGCATATGATCAACCTATACAAGAATTTACATTGACTACTAAATAGTTGAACTTGATAACCATGTCATATGAATGCTTAGTAAGCGGAATGCTTCGCAACAGATATGACCCAGTAGGTCACCTTTCCATCTCACTGCTGAAGTGTTGCCCCAAGCTCAGACACAGACATCACGATCGCTCCCTCTCTTAACCAAAACCATTCTCTGAACCTGACATGCTCGGAGCAGCTGTAAGGACACTCTGGCCTTGGAGTATTGTCTTACAACTGCCCACTAACAGCTTTTTTGTTACAGTTTTTCGGTTATTGCCTAGATATTTTTCTCTACGGCATCCTGACCGTTCAAACTTGTGAGGTTCTTCAACTATCAATCGCATACCGCACAGTTGGTCTGACGCTCGATAATCCATAGACGTATACTACCTTGCCTTTCCGCATGACAAACGGGTAATCAAAACCGTTGTATACTTTGTTTTTATCGTCGGAACCCTCCAATCAGCGGTCATATTACACGATTTTTATATCCTATATTGTACGCTGGACGGGAGCCGGTGGTTGGATGGCAAAGACATTCATAGGTTTGGGTTTATGTGGCTTGTACTCCCTGTGTGCGAATCATTGAGTAAGGGTTATTTATCGTCTCGGATCTTCTCAATTGCTTTACATTTACAGTAACCACCGCTGTTCACATGCTTTATACACACCGTATATATACGATAAATGCCGGCAGGCTGTCTGCGGCTGTCGTCGCTATGGTGAGTATGCACAATTGAAAAAAAGTAAGATAGGGTCTTAACGACTTTGTTTGGTTAGTTGGCTTCACTGAAATTCCTCACCAGCATCATTTCAGCTGGTCTAGTTCATGGCCCTGTTGATTTGAACTCGATATCGGAATTCCCTACTTTCAATGAGTCGTGGTTCATATTGCTATCGGTGAATCTTTGAATACCATCTTGAGAGTAAGTCGACTAAAAACCATACCAAGGTCGGAATAGTACTAGAAGCAACTTGTGACATTCTCATTGCTATATTTATGGCCTCATTTGTGTGTACCATCTCGATTCTATATCACTTACTTGATTTGCTTCTCTAGGTATTACGACAGCTGCTTGGAGTATCGAAATCCACACAGGTACTTGTCACAAAAGTGAAAAGGCTTGTCTTCGAATCTGGGGTCATGATGGGTAAGTTCGAACATTGGATTGGATATAATGTTAATACAAGGGTATTTCCCAGCAATCGTTGCGATCATCTACGCAATACTTTCTTGCCTGCATCGAAATCACTGGTACCTGATCCCGGGTCTCGCTCTTAGCAAAATCTCTGGTACTGGGATGCTGATTTTGCTAAATAATCGGATTGTAATACTTGGAGGAAGGAATACTTCTCATGCTGAGTTTGATATTCCAGCCTATCGTCAGTCAGTTATTGCGAAGGCTGAGGTCAACTCGGGTATCTCCCGCGATATTATCTTTGTATCTGAGCAACCTATGAGTGCCACGACGTCCATGAGTAGCGAGAGCGTACTGTGAATATCGGCTTGGCTACTGCTTGTTAGAAGGGTGTGGCATTGATGCTGTATATGAAGCTTAACTTGTAGTGTCTGTATGTTGGTTCGATGTCATTTATATTTATACATTATGAAGTATTGTTCCAATAATTCTATTCATTGAGCTCTTGGATAGACAGTCCTAGTTCCATTTGTTCAACCACAATCATTACATGGACTCCTTGGGGTAAATTCAAGGCATAGTGTGACGCGAGAGTGATAATTGAATGCTATTCACCCAGCTGTTGTTGAATAAACATTCTTGGTCAACACACATGATATGACAGCACTTGTTATGAATTGCTCAAGTGCCATTTATATATGTGCAGCCTACATGCTGCTTACTCATGTTGCATTGCTCACCACCAGATCTCCATCAAAGCCCTACATTCCAACCAATATCAATTGGTAAGTAACCATTATTAGAGTGACTGGGAGGAAGCATGGAAGAGGCTTCAAATCTCTAGGAAATCTTAAGTTCATTGCACCGGAGATATGTCAGGTGCAGTTCACACTGGGGGTGAAAGTCTGTGAGGTGGACTCAGAGATGTGTGGACTCATAAAATGACCTTGGCTTCAGCTTATGTGCTGTGCTGTCTGTCTGCCACATGGTCGCAATTTCAGAGAATAGGAAGAAGTCCAAGATGGGAGTGAGTGCTGATTTGGTGTGTCACCATTGAACACCAGGGATTGAGTTCAATAAGAGTTTATCTTTGTTGATTATCAGACTGGTGAATTACAGTGTAACTACTAGTCTTATATATGAGTTCCTACTATAGGAGATACTTGGGATTTCAGTGGTATAGCCCCTATTACCCTGAGCAGAGGTTTCAGTGTTGAGACACTGACAGGGGTGACTCTGCCATGGAAGACCAAGTTGAATAGGAGTATCTCCATCATGGAAGACAGAATATCCAGATGGTTGCATCACTGCCATGAGACATGTTGTGAGAAAGATAGCTGCTGTGGAAGGTGGGCTTGTATGGTCAGGAGACAATATCACTGCAGAGATGTAATTTCCAGATGAGTGGACTTGGCATATAACAAGATACCAACTACACAACTTATCTCCAAAAGATTCTAAGAGAATAGAATGAGGATTCTAGAGACAACAATTATTCTAAATACTTTAGAGCCTATTCTAAAATATTAAGTACTGCTTACATAGATATAGAATTATTGCACCATAGTAGCCAGAAACCACCAGAAATAGAAAGATGAGCCAGAGAATAAAGTATTATGGGCTCGGCACAGTCACAGTCACAACATCACATGACATTGAAAAGAATTCTGAAATAAATAATGTTATAATAGTATGGTTATAGCATATTGGCCTTATATACACTATATGGTCTTTAGGGTAGGCTAGATATAGTTGTATATAAACTACAGTCTAAAGTATATAAGATAGACTACTCTATCTCTATTAAGTTCTCTTGTATTAACCCAATATAAGGTTTTTCTTTTGCCTTAATACTTTGAGGCTTAAGTTATAACACAATACTCATACTAACACTCATAAGATTTCCAGTTTCCTCTCATTAGTAATCCTCAAACACTGTAGTTAATTCTGTAAAGTTTATTAGAACAACATCACTGCTTCTCACTATTGAACCTTGTTAAGTACAGTATACTAATATTGTCTAGTCTTATCTGTTATTGCTGTGAACCTTTTTTCTTTCTTATGTTGTGGAAACCACTAGTCACAAATGTTACAAGCTCAAGACCTTAGAGTTAATCAAGAGAAAAAACCTTGTATAGAATTTACACAAGAGAACTCAATAAAGAACTCTGTACAAGATAATCTACCTTATATACTAAATCCACATGGTCTGTGCTAGCTACTTCTAACCTACTCTAAATAGCTATGTATTAGTCTTAAGGTCAACATGTGTTGCATATATTGTATAATATCATCTTTTCAGAACCTTCTACCTTCTTTCATGTATTATGTGACTTGTGACCATGTTATCTAATGTGACCTGTTATGTGACAGCATGATCTCATCACCCTAATCCTAACTCTAAGTTCTAAAAATTGAAAAATCAAAATAAATCAAAATCAAAATCAAAATGAGAAAGAAACTGAAAATAAATAGAGTCCACTGCTTTTATCTTGACAACAAAGACCAATAGTAACACAAGCAATAAATCTCTTAGTAGGATATTCATATGAAGATTATAAGAGAACTCAACAAAGAGTTTCCACTATATTCCTATACTATTTATACAAAGTCCTCATAGTTCATGCTAGCAATAAATAACCATACTCTAATGTCCATATATTAACCTCATGTCTTTCTTAAGAACACTATACCATATATATATGCCTTGATATTATCCTTTTAGCCCTTTCTCCCAAAGTCTAGGCCTATAACCTTAAATTATGTAACATGTCATATAACCACAGTCATATGCCTCTTTATTGTCAAAATAGAAAAAGAAAAAGAAAAGGAAAATCAAAAGAAAAGAAATATTAAATCAAAAAATAAATAAAAGAAAAAGAAAAATATTAGTATTCTAGTGTACCATAATATCTTAGTTAACTTTCTAGATACTTCTATTAGAGTTCTTAATCATATAAATATAATTATTCTTTGGTTATATTAGTGTTGTTCCACTAGATTAGAATATACTTCAATAATATTTAGAATAGCTGTTATCTTCAAAAGATCTTATTATATTCTCTTAGAATTCTTCTAAAGGTAAGTACTACTTGTGTTTAGTCTAGATAATAATTCTTCTGGAGCACAAACTCTGTTAAATCCCATAGACTTTGCTTAGTTGCCCTAATAGCTAGAAATCCTAATAAAAACACCTAAAAGATTACTTAGAAAGACAGTAAATATAGAACAACAATTGCTGGAGTATGTTAGAAATTCTTAGAGTAAACTTAAACATTTTTTACCTTTATAATTTCTTCTTAATTTTCTTTATAGTTCAGTCTTCTTATTTTCTTTATTGGACTTAGTTAAGGAACATGATATGATATCATATGTAACTATTAAAATATCATAAAATGTGATAGAGATATGATATATGTCATTATCACTAATATACTGTCATATGACTTATAAAGTAGACTATTCTGTAGCAGAAACTCTATCAAATTCTCTTATGTCACTTAATATACAAATATACTTTTATCTTAACACTTGGGCCTAAGTCATAATATTAGAACTCAATAACTCTTTTTGAGACTGTCCAGCACAAGGCCTTCTTTCTCTTATTCCTTTATTATTCTTAACCAAAGGCAGTACAGCTCTTAGTCAAGAAGAAACTAGCTGAACCTTAGGTTTAAGGGGTTGGTAGTTGCTATCAGAAGATATATATAGTGAATAGTGTAAACCAAACTATTGCCTGCACCTAGATATATTCATCATTGAATTAGGTAGTATCCAGTAGTATACTTACATCTTTCTTCTATTAGCTCTATTGTGATTTAACAGAATTCTCTAAGAGTCTATCTAGATTAAAATGACTTTTTTAAGTTAAAATACAATATAATTCAATTAGAGCAGTAGTTAGTATTTAGGTAGTCAGTAAATAGTGTCAGACAGAACAAATAGTAGACTTACCATGATTTTGTCAACTTCAAAGTATAAGATTGCTATAACTTAAGTCTAGAGATTAGAACAAAAGACCACTCTTATATTGAGTAACACAAGAGAACTCAATAGAGTTCCTAAGTACAAGATGTCTATCTTATATACAAACTACTAATAGTCCATACTACACTCTTTTAGCCCTACCCTAATAACCATGTGTTTGTCTTGAGATTGACATATATTAACTATGCTATATAACATTATTGTTTTTAGAACTTTCTATGTTGTTCCATTGTGACATGTGACAGTGACCTATGTGACCATGACTGTGACATGTGACATCACATTTGTCTTCTTCACCTATATTTAAATAAAGAAAAAGAAATTCAAAATAAAATAAAGAAACCTAAAAGAAAAATAAAATAAAATGAAACCAAGTCCATCATTCACAACTCTGGCAAAGATAGTAGCACAACCTTCTCTCCAGCACCAACTCTCTTTTTTAACCCACCTACCATCTTTACTACCACTATCTTATACTATAACAGCAGAAATATATAGTGGACTGAATTTAAGCTCTAATATAACAGAATTGTTAGAGGCTACTAGAAGAAATGAGGAGATGATAGATTTAATGTGACAAATAATAAAATGGGAAGGTCATACAAAAAATAAAGAAGCAGATAGAAAAGTTGAAGAATATTAGAAAATAAAAGGAAAGAGAATAGAAAAAAGGTAAAGATGGAGAGAGTACACAAGATATGAAGAAAGAAGAAGAGTAAGAGAAGAAAAAGAAAAGAAAAGAATAGAGAAAGAGTGTAAGAGAGTTGAGAAGATGAGAATAACAAGAGAAAGAAAAGAAGAAATAGGAGGATTTTGAGCATATTGCCCATTACTAAAGAAATAAGAGGAATAAAGAAAAGAGAGAATCAACTTGGCAGCTCTCAAATGAATTCAAAATATTAACAAGACAAGTGATAAAAGTAGGAGTACCAAATATGGGAGGATTGGAGAAGGATAGAAGAACAATCTTGAGGGAAATTATGTTGAAGGAAGAAAAGAAAAAGGAGAAAAGAAACCAGTTAAATTAAAAAGGATAGAGAGAGAGAAAAGAACTATTGAGGTAGTTAATAATAAAGATTATATTAGAAAGAATAGATATACAGGAAGGAATAACAGTAGAGGCGCTCTTAGACAGTAGTGCCACAGGTCTTGTCATGAGTCCAGAATTTGTAAGAAAACAAGGATTTAAGCTAAA
>Ga0157366_1001303_pt1 | contig 10058 bp, 12 predicted proteins | sample AttbisABBM1_FD_113149 | JGI IMG/M metagenome (GOLD analysis project Ga0157366, IMG submission 113149) | Fungus gardens microbial communities from leaf cutter ant in Botucatu, State of São Paulo, Brazil - Atta bisphaerica ABBM1 | ecosystem: Host-associated > Fungi > Mycelium > Unclassified ...
CTTGTATGGTTTGGAGGTGGTTTCACCATGGGAACATTATTTCCAGACAGATGGACTTGCATATGACAGCCATGGCTAGTCTTGGCCAGTCTTGTGTGTCTCTCCTTAGGAGTCACATATGAAAGCAAAAAGCTTTGGGATGCACATAGTTTGTTGACTTGATCTGTCTAAGAGAGATCTTTGCTTTGAGCCTTGATTCTTTTGACATAAGGAGTGGAGAATGTATTGGAGAGCACTAACAATTCTTTTGAACTGTTAGTATTAGATCATATAGACCTATCCCTCAAAGTGTCAATTTTCATATCCATGTTGTCTTTGTTATGAATATTTGGAGTGATAATAATGTTGAGATTTAAAGGAAACAATGTATTCACTAGTCTACTACTGGGTGTTACTATGTAAGATAGTGGTATGAGTGAAAGAAGTGATGTGTGTGTTTGGATGGATATATGACAATGGTAGACTTTATGAGAAAAATATGTATAATAAAGTATGATAAAAGAGCTCACCTCAGTGTTCAACATGGCCATCAACAACTGAGGGAGAAAAACTAGAAAATTGTCCTTTAAGAAAAGTGGAAATTTTCAAGACAGATGGGAAGCAGTTCATAAATAGTATACTTTGTCACACCAACACCAACCTCAACCAATAACCTACTACCATATATATACACATCTTTCCTAGTATTCATTATTGTGGGTAAGTTACATTGTACTACGAGAACCGGTAATAACGACATAGCGAGATCATTGTAATATAAAACTAAAGTCGGCTATTGTTAGCCGAAAATCACACGCTACCCGTTTGTTGGATGCCGGGTCTGATTTGATTTCTTTTCGCCTTGGGTTCGTGAGAATATCAAAGAGCCATACCTCGTCGAACACGAGTCCCGTTGAAGCGACATGGAAGTCCTAGATTGGGAAAAGACCCGTCTCAATCAGTCTCATAGTCGAATCCATCGGAACCTCAAGGTATGCCCTTGCAAGGCATCTTTGCGATTTTCGAAAAGAGCTTAGAATTTTGTCAACTGCAGAACCGACACATACAGTTAATTGGGATTGGAGGCAGGCATAATCCTCCAACAGCAGTTTTTTGCTTTCGTGCTTAGATTGAGCAACATAGGGACCATCGGAACTGCATTATTCGTACAAATCGGAACGCCATTGACGAAGGGTGGACCAGGTGAGTCGGTGATAAAACCCAGAAGTTGACCTTCAGACACAAAATACACTTTTCTAGCCAGCCTCTTTCTTGCCTTTGCGTTGTGGTCTACTTTTATCATGGCTATCAATAACTGCTTATGTAGGTTCTCTGTTCAGCCAGTGCCGAATTCCCTCAGATGCCATCTTATGCAGCCGAGATGGTTTCATGGATACCTATTTCCTCTCCCTTCGTGAGATAGTTCCAACCATGAATCAGTTGCAAGCCGTCTAAGATCTAGGACAGATACGGTACGCCGACCATTTTGTGGACCCTGCCTTGGGCTTTGCCGCTGGTGTCAATTTCTTCGTGTTTGAAGTTGCGCTGGTACCTTTCGAAATCACAGCGTTCAACTCCGTGCTCAAGTTCTGGACAGATGAGATACCCCTGGCAGCAGTTGTTTGTTTTGTGATAGCGACCTATGCGTGAGTCTTGAATGAAAGCGGGTGTGCCATTTTGTACTGATGCCATTTTCAGTCTCCTTAATATGTTTGCTGTTAAGTACTATGGAGGTATGGCTTATATCTGTTATGGACACCGCATTCCTTCATATGGTGACGCAGAGTCCGAATTTTGGTTGGCCATTGGCAAGGTGATACTGGCTGTGGGTCTGATATGCTTCACTTTCATTTCCATGGTAGGAGGTAACCCTCGTAGGGACGCATATGGTTTCCGCTATTGGAAGTGTAAGCATTGTTTTTTAATCGATTACCTTTTGGTCGATTCAAATACGGCTCCAAGCATCAAATGTTGCCGGTGCACCTTTTGCAGCATACGTCGAGGAAGGGAATCTCGGGCGCTTTCTAGGTTTTTTGGCTTGTCTGATTTCAGCGTCCTTCACAATGTCTGGTCCTGACTACGTTGCAATGACTGCTGGCGAGGCTAAAATGCCGAGAACAGTCCTTCCACTCGCATTCAAAAGCGTCTTCTATCGTCTTACGACTTTCTTCGTCCTTGGATCTCTCTGCATTGGGATTATTGTACCTTATAACGATCCAGATCTCGTCCGCGCCATTTCCGATGCTCGTCCAGGAGCAGGGGCCTCTCCGTACACCATAGCGATGAATCGTTTGGGGGTTCAAATCCTACCGCACATTATAAACGCCTTTATCCTCAGTGCTGTATACTCAGCGGGGAATAGTTTTGTTTACTGTGCTAGTAGAACACTGTTTGGCTTGGCTCTAGAGGGTAAAATGCCTCGTTTTTTGACATATTGTACTGCACGTGGCGTGCCTATATACTGCGTGGGACTCACGCTCGCTATCTCTTTATTGGCTTTTTTGCAAGTCTCTCACAATGCATCTGTTGTCTTGACATGGTATGTAGCTATACGCAATTGTATCTTCGAGCCATATCTGAGCCCTGACCGATCCCTAAGGTTTGTCAACCTCGTTACCGCATCACAACTACTGAACTATACAACCATTGCGTTCACATATATCCGTTTCTATACGGTACGTTATTCCATTGAGTAGATTAGAGGTCCAATCACCTTTTTGATCTAGGCACTGAAAAAACAAGGGATACTCAGGGACACGCTTCCTCACAAGAGCTTCTGGCAGCCGTTCTCAGCGTAGGTCATTGACTTCCAAATCATGCTAGTAAAGCTCATTCATATCATCAGATACTATGCATTCACTGGGACCTTGATCATGGCCTTTGTTGGAGGATACACAGTATTCCTTCCCGGAAATTGGGACATCCCTTCATTTCTTTTCTCATATACAATGATTGGTGTATGCCCTGTTTTATTTATCTCCTGGAAGATAGTTCACAAGACCAAGGTATGCGATATATTATTTATTCCCTAACAATGTTCATCTGATTATGATAAGTGGCGAAACTTGGAAGAAGTTGATTTCTTCGAAAAGGAACGTCGCGAAGTAGACCAATACGAACATGCAGATGATTGAGGAACTTGCATTGAATTGGGTTCCAATCCTGATTCAAAACCTCTAATACTGTACATACGTATTATGATGAATGTAATCAGGATGCTGGAGGGTCGGTCGCGGTTCGACCCTCTGTACGGATAGCATATCCATAACCGCCACCAGAGGCTCCGGGAACATCTCCGGGTCCGTCGTAATAAAGAGTCGAGACATCGTAGTTGCCTAAAAATATCATTAGATGACGAAGAGAGAAAAAGGTGTGTCGATAACGTGCCAATAAATTTCCAGCCATCCTCCTTTACGTGGTACAAGTTACATGTATTACCAGAGAAAGCATCACGGTGTCCGGCAGCAAATATGCTACGCCTTCCAAGCTCTTGTGCCTCTTCATCTGTAAGGTCCCAGTGATATCCTTGATCTAGGACACCATACGCAAATGTGCTTCCTGATCCAACAGAAAAGAGATCCCCTTTGAGGCGAGCACCATCAGAATCCACGTAAAATACGGCCGGCCCTGTCTTATCCCATCCACAAATCATAGTTCCCTTTAGCATACAAAGCGATCTCTATCAGGAAGAAACTTGCGAGGATAGAACAGATACACAAACCATGCTCAGTCCCATGCCCTTGTAATTGTACACCAAATTGCTCAAATATTTGCTAGCAGCTGATACAGAAATCCGTTCGCGGTTACGGAGCTCATGTAATCTGCAATGCATCCCAAGATATGTTTCCCAGAATTGACAGTCAGCTACAAGGGTCGAAAATTCAAGTTGTGATCCGGATGCCAGGTTTCGACAGACACACCTGCGCCACCGGCCATAGTTCCCAACAGATATGGGTTGATCTCAATGACCTTCTTCACAGTGCCCGAGGCTAAATATTGGGTGAGCGACGAGAGATTCCAGTACGGCAGCTGATCACACACACCGATATAGCTCCCCGCAGTTGCTCGTGAGTCTACTGCCACGATAACACCACCCTGGAACCTGAAAGCTAATGTCGTTGTGCCATGCTGGATTTTGATTCTGCAGCTGGGATCAGCATGGTCGTCAGTATGTAGTCGGAGAAAAGCTGCGGGCTAAAGTCGAAGTAAGCATCGAAGACTTCAAAATGCTTTTTTGGCAAGTACACACGTCCGGTACTGAAGGAATGGTAAAATTGGGTATACCCTTGATCATGCTGCCAAAACCCGCTTGCGAACCCCATACAGCGTCCGAGTACTCGTCCTCATCAGCAGAGATGAGTTTCTTAGCCCGCTTTAGCTGAGAAACTGCACTGTGCGTTGAAAATTGATTGACAAATGTGTTCATAGGAGGACGAAATGTTCAGAAATGACGCGGCTGCGGTTTAGATGTGTTACGCGTACGACTGATCAGTTGTTTGTCTGAATCATAATGCACAAACAATGATCGCTTTCAGATGATGGTACATAAATTCTACTTTTATGATCGGCCCTCCGTCTCTTTCAACTTGTTACATTATTTAGCACATTGCAATGAATATGTGGCCGTCTGTCCAGTAAAGTGAACCGCACAGTCGTGTCAGGACAGTCTGATTGCTTTCTCACAGGGGTACGAACTGTATATCTATTGTGAGGATTTAAATCTCGCGGCACTATGATCGAGCAAAAGGTCACCAGGTGTACGCTATTCTTTTCTGAAGGAGTCGCCATATTTCCGGCGACACAGGACAATCTATGCATGTCCGGGGATCAACATCAACATCAATTGACCGAGATCGTTGTGTCAGAGGCAGCTAAAATACTATCCCGCCTTTTGTCCACAGGCGGTGTTGTAGTGAGACTGTAAAATGTCCACGCTGTTACATCGGCTATGCGCTAGAGACTAGGTCATCCGTCGTTATCAGTGTGTATAATTGTATTGAAATTGTATTGAGTGAGAATTTGAGGGCCACCTCGGCTACCCACTCTCACGGAGAGCAAATTTACTCAATCCCTAGTGATGGGTTTCTTTTCATTCTCAAAACGAAAAAACGAAAGTAAGGACTGCATAGTTTGTGTGATATTGGTAACGGTCCTGCAACATGCCAGTATTCTGTCCACTTGTATGTGACCTAATTTCCGTCAGAGTTCTCCGGAATGAATGGACGAAGATACTTGTTCATATATTCTTCCGAAGCTCCTACACCAACACAGTCCTTTATCGCCATATTCATCCTGTAAATGTACTCTGTCTTCGGTGTACCCTCCTCTAATAATTCCTCACTGATGTAGATTAGCGCTTTTATCTCCAGTTTCTCGGGGGAGTCAAGGAAGGTTATGGTGTGATACTCCTTGACATAGTTATGTGGGACGCCCTCGTATCCGTCAAGAATCCTTTCATCTGACTCAGATAACTCATAGATAAGGCCATAGACTCGATCGCCTGGAGACCGTCGAATGTTGGCGAACCCTCTCTTGCAGATGAACCACTTCCTGTGGATAAAATTTCTCATCTATGAACAATATCACACAAGGTCAATTGACATACCAATCCTCAATAAAGCCAACACCCAAGTACTTATTCTCGGGACAACGACGGTCCATCTGGTCCAGCCACATGTTACTGCCATAGCCAAAGTAGACAATTCGTCTTTGAGTCATAGCGTGAGCTGGGAGGCAACAGTCTATCTAATTCCCACATCTCGACCTCTTGCCAGATTGATTGATAAATATAACACTGGCTGTACAAATTACATAATTGCACACTTCCTCCATTTTACTCAACCCTTTTACTCAACCTTTGCCAACACGCTGGGACCAAGGATCATCACACGTGAGGTCAAAAAATGCCCAAGAACATAGAAGAGGAAGAGACTAAGAAGGCTTTCCCGTTGGCTTCTGCCGACTTGACGAATGAAGTACGTGACGACAAAAAAATATTTCATATCACATTCCCATTCGGGCTCTAGCTTCTCGACCTAGTTCAGCAAGCCACTGCTTATAAGCAAGTCAAAAAGGGCGCTAACGAAAGTGAGTAAGCACTTTTGGACGGTACTCAACTCGATTGACTTAGATCTGGTCAGCTACCAAAACTCTGAACCGTGGTATTGCGGAGCTCATCATCCTTACAGCAGACACAGAGCCTCTAGAGATTCTGCTTCACCTTCCTCTCCTCTGTGAAGAAAAGGTATGTCAGCTGCAATAGTATTCGCGGTATTTTTTTTTTTGATTCGGGGGAATCATAGAACGTTCCTTATGTCTTCGTTCCCAATAAGGCTGCACTCGGTCGTGCCTGCAATGTCTCTCGTCCAGTTATTGCGGCCAGTATAACTTCTGGTGATTCTCAGTTGACTAGCCAAATCAACAGCGCCAAGACCAAAATTGAGAAGCTCCTCTACTAAGCACATCTTGTTAACAAGTATACTCTTTGTCAGTGCTTGAGCTGTTCAATACAACATAGATATCTCTACCAATGCAAATCATGATTTGAGTCTCTTGCGATTCGTGTCGCCACTGAAGATGTCGTTTGTAGGTATTCAGTTGTCGCGCAGAAGATAGCAATGAAAGACCAATCAGCAGACGACTACAGAGCCCAGAAATACACAAGCCAATACTATTTAGGTATATGCTCTCGGGCCTGTTGGCGAATTCTCCGTCTCGAGACAATCAGACAAGACTGAAAGATAAAAGAATTTGTCACTCACTCGTAAGCAGTTTTGTCATTCCTTCTCAGTGTACTGATCACTAAAACTTTTGAGAAAAGGTACAGCCAAGACTCACTTGAACATCGTATACGCATCGCTCTGAGCGGGATCATTCACATTGGGATCATCTAAGAGCTCTTGGATACCTAACAGAATCTAATCGAGGGGGTCAGGTGTCAGTCATGAGATAGCGGGATCCAAATGCCCACCTGTTTAATCGTGATCGCAGGCTTCCATGATTTCTCTTCATCAAGAATGGAAAGGCACACAGTCCCGGAGGGATAGACATTGGGATGGAATAGCGGAGGAGTAAACTTGCCTAGACTACCATGAGCCGTACAGTATTTCGAGGATTTCTGACAATTGATACGCACATTTCGGGGGCTTTGAAGGATAGTCTGAGGAGAGAAGAACATGTAAATCAACAGGATGCAAAGGGAGGAAGTACAATACCATCGGGAAACGTCACCATAAGTTTGAAGAGGCCACCTTCCCAGGCTGTCTGTAACGCGTTGATTGAGCTTTTGCGTGTTTATGACAACGCGGTGGATGATTCACGCGTCTAAATGCAGGGATAAAGCAAGACACTTACGTTTGCTTTGCCTGGGATACCGACCTCCCATTCCATCAGGTTCATTGAACCATCCTGCCCTTTCATTGGCTTAGCAAAAAATCCCTAGGATATGAGGACTGATGGTCAATCATAATTGCTGATAGGGACACTCTCAAATCGAAACAGTCCCAATTTATTGAGGACACAACAAAACAGAATAATCTCGGAACACCCTAGGCCGCCAAGACGCCACCAAGACCCAATGTTACGCAGGGATGCAGATAATGCAGAGGGTCACATCAGATGCATTGAAACTCCTGAAGCACTCACGAAGGGATGATCTTTTCTCCACTGCTTACGCTCTTCTGCAAGCCGCATCCTGCATATTCCCGACATGGTAGAAACTTTCTGGAAGATGATGAAGTGGAACGCGGCCGAAGGAAGTAATGAGCGCTTAGGACGAATAGACATAGACATATTGAGTCAGCGTCTTCCGGTTCAATCATTGACAAACAAGACGTTGCAATACCAATTATCACTTCGATTTACGCATTCAATTGAAGAAAGAGAACTCATAGGGATGCAAAAGCAGACAAGAGATGTAAGAAACAGTAATAGCTATATAATACTGTTAGCTTAGGTATAATGATATCCAGAAAGATTGTCCATACCTCAGTCACTCGAAGTAGCACGAGAACTGTACAAGCATTACAGCACTCAATATATATATGAAACAAAATGTCCAAGCGGGTGATCCAAGCGGGTGATCCGAGCATTGGAATCACAACCGGTTTGTCATCCCAACAAGAAATAGCGGCAGATCCTAATATGATGGTTTGCGTCACCCATATAAGGTATAAACAATACTCAAAAGTCTTTCATTACCACAGGAATGAATATCGCTATCAATCTACACAGAAGAGTGAATACATGATGGCTTCCCGGATTATGTTCCACCATTTTGCTTGACTTTGGTATTCAGAGAGACAAACACCTACCGAGTGTAATCTCCAAGTTTTCCACACTTGTCTGACAAAACTTCAGGAACGTCAGACAAAGACGCGAGCTGGAAAAAATGGCCTCAACAGTGCAATTTCTAATTCATAACATTCTCTGTACATCTCGTACACCTCTTCTATCACAGTTATCAACAGAGTAGATCCTCTGAATTACCTTCCGCGCCGTCAAGTATGACCATTCATGAGACAACGTGCACTACGAGTATTCATGGAACTGGAACCGAAGAGGCTGTATGCATAGCAAAGCGCACGGAGCTTGGCTTGTCTCGAGAACGAGGGTGCGAGAGTAGAAGAAGACATATCACTCCGACCCATGCAACGTTGGGGATATGATATGTCGTGTTAATGCGAGTTCTCGAAAGTATTAGAAATTCCCTGAAAATGCCTTGAGACCAGGACAAGCAGTAGGTGCAACAGGGAATGCAAGAAGTGTAGTATAGTGTCCATACACGAGCTCGAGCGTTCTTATGCGCATTTGAACTAGAAATTATGGCCAAGAGTGGTGGAGTTAGTGGGGAATCTGTCGTCACATTGGTCTAGAAAGAATATATGATACATTGAGCCCGGGAATAGATCTGAGAGTCTCGTGCAGGACGATGAGAGTATAGAATGGTGAGAATAGCAGACATGGGTACTTGAGGTCTCTCGTGAATAACAAACAGACTGCATTGAGCTTGAATCCCTGCACATAGGACGCTAGTTGGAGGTCAGATGAAACGACATCAAAGAGCGTCTTTCCCAGCGTTGTCGTCTTGGGTTCTCATTCATTTTCAAAGATTCATGAGTGCTCTGTATAAATTCCAAACAGAAAGACAAATCTCAATGCCCAAATATGGTGAAATCCCTCTCGTCCCAAAAAAAAACTACGCTTCAGGCCTTCCGGTATAACATTACACTCCATACGGACTGTCGCTCGAGTATCTGTAGTTCGTCCGAGATCAAACACGGGAGAACAGATATTAGATTGCCTTAGCCCACCGGATAGAAGGTTTGCTGGCCGGATACTCAGCCTTATCGCCATAGGGACGACCTAGCTTCTTAATCATCTTTGTTCCTTCGGTGACCTCGTGTGGATTAAATTGTTTTAACGGCCTTGAGACCCATTTATCCACCTTGGGAACTTCTATGTGGCTTGCTTCGGACGCTATGTCAGTTATGCCACCCAAGTCTTGTGATAGAGACGTTTCAGGGGTGTCGACATCACTTGCAGTAGTCAAGGAGGAATCAAAGAGACCAGGGCTTGCGGTAGCCGTTGGCGTGAGAGAGAGACTGAAAGCAGCGAGAAAGGCCGAGAGGGCAAAAATACGCATGAACCTCGTGTAGCTCGAGGTACCGGTGAACATGATCAGCAACAGTAGAAGTGGAGACGAAACGGAACAAGTAACTAGCGTGGAGGAAACGAATGTGATAACAGTGGTGGTGGCGGTAGACAAGTTGAATGATTGCGTTGAAGGTGCAGAATATTTATCTTGTCGCGAGGAGGCTGACCAGTCTGCATTAGGAACTGTTTGCTACATGGAGCTATTAAATCTGTCCAACACTGAGGCTGGCATGGAGGAATACGTCAGGGCTTAGGTAATGCACGTAAAGCATCGCATCGTCTTGCCTCTGGAACAAATCTCGACGCTGGAGTCAGAGTGCTGCAATTATAGTTACTTGATTTCCTTAAAGACTTGAAGAGTAACAGTTCACTATTTCACCCTGCGTAATTATTCAAGATTGTTACATTTGATCAATGGCGCATTC
>Ga0157366_1001305_pt1 | contig 10057 bp, 5 predicted proteins | sample AttbisABBM1_FD_113149 | JGI IMG/M metagenome (GOLD analysis project Ga0157366, IMG submission 113149) | Fungus gardens microbial communities from leaf cutter ant in Botucatu, State of São Paulo, Brazil - Atta bisphaerica ABBM1 | ecosystem: Host-associated > Fungi > Mycelium > Unclassified ...
GTGGCTACATTTATGTTAAGTCTGGTCGCTTGGGCCGTTGTACCTTTTGATTATGGTATGGTATTGTCAGATCCGAACATAGGGCTACTTTATTTGTTTGCCATATCTTCGCTAGGTGTTTATGGAATAATTATAGCAGGTTGGTCTAGTAAGACGGGGGGCGGCCGTTCGGTCGCCTATGATATACGGACCAATTGGTCAAAAATGGGTTTGTGCCGCAGGTGTTGAACGATCTACTCTACACAGGTGTGGGCTTACAGGGCTAGGGCTCATAAACCCTTTCTTTCATTCATCAAGGGGCCGGTCACTTTTCCGGGCCGGGATCGAGAAGTGGAAGTCATATAAAATTATCTTCGCACCCCAGATCAAGAGGAAAGGTAGCTTGTCAAGCTGGTCTCACTATTGGAAATTCTAGCTTTCTTTTTTTTCACCGGCTCTTCTTCTTTGTCAACGCTACTAAGGACCTGACGGTTCGCCTACTTGATGAATGAAAGAACATGAGAAAGGGTTATAAAAGAAAAGGCGACGAAAGTCTACTACAGTACAGTCAAAGTCAGCGGCTGAGTTTGCCTAGCCTCGCCTACTATTTTTTTTGTAGGCGAGCGAGTTAGAGAAGAGGCTTAGGGATAAGAGAGTGTCGGTGCGTACGTAGCCTTCATTCTACTACGCTACACAAAGTCACTTAGCTCGACGTTAATTAAGAGAGTAAAGGGGGAAAATACCCTACATAGAAGAACCGCAGTTCGCTTACAAAGGTATAACCTTTCGCTCCCCGGGGCAAAGCTGCTTCGCACCACTGATAGACTACTTAATTAAGATTCCATTTCAAAGGCGCTACTTTGTTTCGCAAGCCTTTGTCATTGTCAGTCAACTAAGGTTGGCCCTCGGCCCCCTGCGAATCCGTAAATCAGAGAGCATGCCGCAAAAAAAGGATGGTCCCCTATGCATTGAATTCTTTCCGGAACGAAAAGAATTCAAGTACCTGACCCCCCATCATGGTGAACCTCTCCTTGTGATCGGGATGAGGTAGATGCCTCCCAGCCGGGGGGCGGATCGAATCGGAGTTTCCTTAGGTAGCCACCGACCTACAGTTCTCCTTAAACTTCTGTGCTTGGTGGAAAAGAAGCGAACAAAGGTACGCTCGCTTGCTGTCTTGTTCTCTGCCGCGGACTGGGATCGCTCGCCAGCTAGGCCCTCTAGAAAAAAGTTGGAGCAACATTGTATGAGAACATATTACCCATCTTCGGGGACAAGGGGCGGAACGACCTCTCGATCTACTTACTGCAGCCCAGGACGGGCGTCGTCGTCTAGGCGTGACTTCTTGTTTTGATCTCCCCTACGCCTAGGACGTTGTCTGGGCCAAGAGCCATAGTTAGTTGCTGTTTCCATTTGGTTCTTCTTTCTCGTTGTTGATACCGGCAAGACCCAGCCAGATGATGATGTCTGCTGGTTGGTAGTGAGAGGACTCTTAGTACCCGCAAAAAAAGGGCGCTGGTGAAAATCATTTGATTTAGTTTCTTGCTCTCCCTTAGCAGCGGGAAAGGAGTCTATCTATCTGCCTAGCTTTGGTAGATTTCCCCCAACGCAATTCAAAAACGGAAATTCCACGAATCCCTGAGGTGGATAAGTCCGACGACTCAGCAGCAGTGCGGAATTTAGTTTCTGGTCCGGTGGATCTGATCTATAGTTAGGGGGCAATACATACCAAAAGGTTCGAAAGAAGGAAGGCGCAGTATATAACCAATCCGCCCATAGCCGGTCTAACTGCTGAGAGAAAAAAGTGCTTTTCTTTCCCTAAGAGTCCTCGAGTACACACAGCTATTGCTGATCCTTTGCGAGATCAGGATGAGACCCTTCATCATTTCTAATCAATCCATGTTAGGTCAACATCGAGACAGAGCATCTCAGTTGGCTCTGTAAAGGAAGTGAAACAGGCATTCCTAGGTTGAGGTTACCATAGGATTGACCCTCAGTCAGGCCTCTGATTCCAAGGAGTTGATTCAGCAAGTTCCCCGTGCTACCCCGCGGGAAGTCTAATCGGATCAATCGGTGGTTCCGTAATGAGTAGTCGAATACACATTGAGGGGGCCTTGCCTCCTCCTTCCCGCCCACACCTTCATTCTTTTCCTCCTCTGATCTTAAAAAGCATACTAAACTTCACTCCAATCTTTCTCCATTAGCAACAAGAGCTGCTCTATCTATCGGCCCTTGATGAGTAAGCTTAGCTATACCGCTTAAGCAAGCTCCCTTCTAATGCGTTATTAGGCTGCTTGGAGCCTTCTCGCTTAGTAAGCCGCCTTCGGCCTGCCTATTTACTCGTCTAAACTCGTCACACAATGAAGCGCTTTTGAAAACCTTCCCCGAAAAAGTGGGTATAGTCTTCTATTGCCATGTACATATCAGCGGGCAGTAGGATAAGTCGAAGCATGCCAGAACCTTCTTTATTTAATAGTGAGCCGTACCGACTAGCTCCTAGCAAGGGCTTCAAGATCACAGTAATGCCTGCCAAAACTTTCCTTGGGTACGAATGTCATGTTCAAAGCAGGTTTCTCTAGACACCTGGGAAAAAAGAACTTACGAGCTCAATCTCAAAGTGTGAATGAAATTCAAAGTTTCATCCTCTTTATGAGCCTGAGATCATATGGGTCAACAATTCTCATTTCTTAGTTATAGAAAGCCCTTCTCAAGGAAGTGAGCCACTCAATCTGAGCCAGCAGATTCTCATTCAGCTGTGCCGGTGTGCAAAGCAAGCACGCTTAGACAACGATGTCCAATCTTTGGTCTGCCCATTAAGGGCTGACTCCGCTAGGCAAGAGGACTACTACTGGGATTATTCTATTACTAATTGATGACCCGGGGGGCTACTCTTCTTTCTCCACTACAGATATTGACTGACCTGTTGATAGGATAGCGGGGGCAGTAAAGAGGAGAGGAGGAAAAAGAAGTAGAGTTAGGTTCTGTTCTTGTGTGTAAGCCCTCGGTCGATTCGTCTGCTCATTCACAGCGTATGATTCTTATCCAATTGCTTCTTCTGAAAACGCGGCGTCGGTTAATCTTTCTTATTCTCCCTTCGGGGCTCCTCATGTTGCTACTAATAGGAACAGTTCGGACCTTGCTCATACAATCCTCGGGACTACTATTGGTTAATCTTTGTCCTCCCTAGGGAAAGTAAACAAGACGATACTTTTTGGGAAAGACAGGGTTAGCGCCCTTTGGTAGCCTTCCAGTTCAGCTACAGCGAGCTCTTCACTTGATAGAAGAGCGAGACATAGCGGAGGAAATGGTGCTTTGTCGATCCTAACTCCTTGCTTCGGAATGCGATTACCTACTTTCCGCCTCACCTGTCGATTAAAGAATTCAACCAACTAGTTGGAGATGGCAGCTTCGAGCCCCACCTTTGATATCCAGTCGTGTGCCTGCCTTCTTGGATATGTTTATTTCGATGAGGCCGCTCTGATCGGGATCTGACTCCACTAATGTAACCGTTTTCGTACCATGTTTTTCACCTAGGGCCTACGCTTTTTGAGTGTAGCCTATCTTCGTGCTGGAATGGTTTTTTAACCCACCCTTTCATTCACTTAAGACCCAAAGCAGAAAAGGTTTGCAATCCATATACTTTATTTTTATTCCTGTTAGTAAAAGTAGTGATTCCCTACTACAGTTTATTTCACTTTTCTCAAAATACACAGTTCTTCTTAATACAATAGCACTTTCCTACAAACGGAACATAAAGACCACACCACATTCGAAGTTCCTTTGGCAACTAAGCTAGAACTATCATTTTTCTAATAAGAAGATTGATCTTTGTTCTCCCTTGTGAGTGTAGAGTCGCTAGTCAGAGCCAAGGAATAGAGGAAAGTAGGAGATCGATGACAGGGTCAAAGGCCTTATTATAACTTATACCATTCTGAGTGGTACTTATAAAACCGCAGAGTCTACAGACCTTGTATTTATGGAAGGCTCTTCTATGCGACCACTTATAGAGAGACCGCAAGTCCATGAACCTGGAGATTGCCTCACGCCTAGGAAACAATGAGCTTATTCGGTGGGTCTCGCCCTACCAACCATTGTTAGCCACCTTAGTAACCTTACTTAGGAGCTATTCTTTATATCCAACGCCTGAAATTCATTTCAAAAAATATGATACTTACTCAATTTCCTTTCGACGCCCACTTTCAAATAAGTAAAAAGGAAGAAGCGACTGGAGTGAAACTATAGGTAGGCAGAGGTTAGAGTCAAAGGAGGAGCCACCAGAGTCAAAGCCCCACAGACAGGTAAAGTTGAATGCTGTTGCCGAAAGCAGGCTGAGTGAATTCAAGGGTCTGCCCTTTAGACGAATGCACCTACTGTTTTGATGGACCTCAGTCACCCAACACAGTGTGAGATCCACTATTCTATAGGTCTTAGATCCATCCGTCAGGCTAGGTCACAGTAAGCATTTCCTCTGTTTCCTTCTTTCCCACCTCTGACCTTCCGCTATGACCAGTCCACTAAGTCAGGTATCTCAGAAAAGTCAGACCGTCCTCTTCCCTTCGTCAATAGAAGAACTCCAACCATGCTTTCTTGAATCATAAACTATATCATAGATAGAATGGGAACGATCCTTTCACTCAGGTAGAACTTTCAGCACCGGGGCCATTTCTTTCATTGGTTGCTTCATATCACTTGCCAACGCCTACTCTAGCTAATCTCCTAGATATGATTCGAACAAGCAACTTCCATCGATCTGCTTTCGAACTTCCTTGTCTGACCGAACATGAAGGGGCAGGAAGGCTTATTGACAATATCAAACTATCCCACCGAACCGTATATCCCAACTTTTCTACTTCCAATTCCAGCTTTCGATACACAGAAGGAAAGCCATCCCAACCTAGAGATGAAGCCAACAGAAATCCTATCCGAATACTAAAAATAAAAGGCAATCTATGAAGTTGAATAAGCGTCCCCAGCAGAAGAATTTTATTGAGATTTTGAGCACTTATTTTCTCGTAGATCACCTACTCCATCTACTCTCAATACATTGATTAATCAATCCACTCATGATGATATCAATGCAAGTAATCCTCCTTTACTGCAGTCTCATTGCCCTCTTCAACAATTATTCTGATATCAAAACAAAAGAAGAGACATTCGCAGATAGCTCTTCGAAGAAATCCGATTCTGTTCATATCTCTTAAAGGAGATTTCTTGCAGTTCTCTCTCTTGAAATGCCATGCATAGGGAAGACTGGGCCCAAAGCATTGTAGGTGAGCAGATCAGCAAAGAATCTCTGGAATATTAGAATATATAGAGATTGTTCTTTTGGGTCTTAAAATGTTCAAACTTATACTCTCAAGGTAATGAAATTCTTCTGATTTTGATCCTTTAAGAAATTGCTTACTGAAACAGAAATCGACCAATCTGCTTTGTTATCAGATAAGGAACATATTTTGAGCGAGCCCCTACTAATAATCGAAAGGACTGAGGCAACTTACTTGTCCCTTTCTAGTAGGATTTGTTGTCTTCGTAGAAAAGTCAAATAAAGGCGCGCAGCGGAAGCCCCAAGTATATAAGCTGGGAAAGTCGCATATATATATTGAAGTAAGGGCTTGTCAATCAATTTCCCTTCATAGCCTTCAAAAATTAGTTGTTTTGTTGACAAGGAAGGGCAAATTGCTTAAAAATTTCATTTAGGAATAAACAAGGATCAAGTTTGATCATGTGGCTGTACTGTGCTTATCATTAAGCTTTGAGAGGTCAGTTAGTAGTTCCTGGCAAGAAAAGCAATCTACTTCTTTCTACATTCCCCCTTTGCTACGGGAACGAATAGTTAGCTCTGTTTGGACAGCAGGAACGAAACAACTAGTTGGATAGTGATAGTCTTTTCCAGCTATCTATTTCTTTCTTTCAACGTGGACAATCAGGAATGCCTAGCTCACTTACTTCTTTGTGGCTTTCGCCTAGCTCTCCTTTCTTCCATATGGGCTACCTACTTATGGACTAGTAGTTTGTAGGCTAAGTGAACGGGTAGCTACTGGTTGATAAGGAATTAGTTCCAGCTATCGTAGAAAGAATGGGGCAGTAAATTTATATTAAAGCATGAGAAAGTACATAGGTATAATGCATGGGCCCTTACGACATATATGAGCAGTGCTCGTCAAGAATACAGTACTACCAGTCTTGTCCAGTAACGAAGAGTAGGAAAGTGCTAGAATGACTAGTATCCCTATAGCTTCCGAATACCGGTTTGTACAGTTGGAACTGAAGGAATAGTAGAGCTGTTTTTACAGCCGAGTCCCGCTATCGTAGCCAGGTGTCCTTCCTCCTACCTACTTATTATCCAAATGGAATGGAATGCAAAGACAGCTACTTATTAAGTAACTATTTTGTGGTGTATACCTCCTAATTAGTAGTAAATTGTGCTGTATACCTCCTACGGCCTATATATGGCTATGGGGAACCTTCAGGTAAGTTCAACAAAACCAACTGAAACGATAATGCAAGTGCTACTTCAACCAACCACATTAATCGATGAAGCTGATAAAGAACTTCAATCTTTCACTTTGAAAGACATCGGCCAGATATCGCCCATTTCTCGATCTTTATGCTTCGAAGCCCATGAAAGCGATTGAAGCAGGTACTACAAACAATCGGTCTACGAGACTCAGTGCTGAACTCCAGAAGCAAGAACGGACGGATGCCCGAGGACCGTTGACGACAGCTGCGGGAATGGCTTTGAAAAAGCAGCTGCTAAGGCTAAAAAAGCGACATGAGACTTTCTTTCATTGAAGAAGTCCATGACTTGTTCTAGGTGATATGAGGTTGAACAGGCTTTTGAAAAAATGCAAAGAAGGGTACATAAGGGTGGAATAAAAAACAAAAAGATGACCCCTTCTTTCTTCCTGAGCATTACCGATAAATATTCTTTCTTTATACGTTAGGTTGGGTTTCAGATGTATATCATTTATTATATGAAACCAAAAAGAAGAAATGACAAGAAAGTTGTATATAGATGGAGGATAAAATTACGATGTGGAAAACAAGACAGGGGTTTTGTACAATGACACTGTACAACAATTTTGAAAAGGGATGTAGCGCAGCTTGGTAGCGCGTTTGTTTTGGGTACAAAATGTCACGGGTTCAAATCCTGTCATCCCTACCTATTACTTCTCCTATGGGCAGTAACGAGGGATCAATTGAGATCGATTCAAATTGGACAAAATTCAGAGTTTCATTTTTCTATATGCATGCGGTACAAAAATCATCCTTTTCTTTACTGCTTTATCTCCTGTCGTAAGAAAGCGCTCTTAGTTCAGTTCGGTAGAACGTGGGTCTCCAAAACCCAATGTCGTAGGTTCAAATCCTACAGAGCGTGATTCTGTTCTTGTTATGTCGAATCAAAAAAAAGAACTTAACAAAGTGGAATGTCCGACTACTGTTCTTAACCCAAATCAAAGAAAAGAACAGAAATACTCGACCAGTATTAAGGAGAGGAGACCAAACAAGCAACGGATTGAGCAACTAGCGCGAAAGCCGTTGCGCTAACGCGCATCCGTTTTCTTGCTTGACCAATCTCCGTCCATTTTCCCTTGCCTTTCCTTTACGGGTATGCCTGTTTTAGGGGACCTTATAGTAATAATAGTCTAATAGACCAACTAGAGGAGAGGAATCCTTCATGAATCGCCTTGCCTTGCTTAAAGAGGTTTATGAAAAACCGCCCGTGGAACTCTTGTTTTGAGGAAGCAATGAACATTGTCTTTTTCCATTCTCAATAAATGAGGAAGGAGGGGTGAGGTCCTCACTTGCGAGTGAGGCAAGGCTTTCTTTTATAATACATCCTACCCGATTTTGGTTGACGATTGCGTTCTATTCCAATTATTAACTTGTTTTTCTTGTCACTGCGGCGAGACCAGATGAGAGAGAGAACTATTTTCCATTTCCAGACAGACCCCGAGCCGAGGTTGGAACAATTCTTTATTTTTTTGTTGGTTCCTTCTTTCTTATTTAGAATAAGTGAGTCTCTTCCATTCGGTTCATTAGCTTTAGGAAAAATAGAAGCAGCGGAAATTCTCGCTTCTAAAAGGCTTAAAGGCTCTGATCAAGGCAATGAACATTTTTCACTTGGAAACTAATAAGAAAGGAATTCAAATCATAGTTCAATACAGACTTTTTATCCTTTAAGAAGGGTTAAACTTTCCTTCCAATACTTGTGCGCTTTACCCATCTCTACTGAACAAACCCACTACACATCGCTGGCAAAACCTACATCGAGTGGCAGGGTATGTGTGTAGGCCTTTTCAAGGACATTCGAAACAACATGTCGATAAATAGCTATAGAATAGAAGGGGCCATAAACAGGAGAGTCTTGACCATTTCGTGGGTGATCTTTCAAACTCTTGTTTTTCTAGCGAAAGAACGCCCTTCTGAGCGATGATCTCCTACAAGCGAGTATAGTAAGGTTGACTTCAATTGAGACAGAAATGTCACTGGTCAGCTCCTTAGCGTGACAATTAACATCACTTTCTTATTACCTAAGAGATTAGATAAGGGAAGAAGGCAGGCCAAAGCTTATAGATTCGGAGATCGTACTTCTAACGCTTTGTCTGAGTCAGTCCTACGACCCCTTCCGGCTGAGACACGAATCCTAGCCTATCTGAGTCGCAGAATGAAGGGCTCTTCAGAAGGCGCCACCCAAGTCTCCTTTGAGACTTCGGAGTCAGGAATGATTTTTCCAAGGAAGGCGGATTTTCTTCGTTCCGCAGCACGAACAGGGTGTACAGAAGATCGATGTGCCATCTTTCTAACCACGTTCATTTGTTGTATGATCAGTAGGGAAGGGAGCCTTTGATAAAGGGACCCCCAACCAAGAAATCTACTGTCTCAGAGCGACAGTCAAGCTCGTATCGCGGAACTAGAACATTTCTTTGATTGATAGGTCAGATAGGAAGCAGGCAAGCAAACCAAGTTATAGGTTTGGAAGTTAGAACTAGGAAAGGTTGTCCTGTGACTACCTTTGAAGTCTTTGGGTAGGACATCAGGCTAAGGTCTTATGATGAGCCACGCGCATATGAGGTTTACTGCAGCCCTAAAGCTCTGTCCCCTATCCTACCACTAGATCCCCTATGCCGGAACATGAACAGAGAAAGCAGTGAGTGTAGTCTTAGGAACGAACCCGGGGTTGCTCTCGCAAAAAGATTGTACTAAAGAAAGCTAGAAAGCCCAATTCCAAGCAAGCAACCTCTGGTCCACGGGTCGGTGAACGAATGGGTTTTGGGAAATATATAACATGGACTCGATTGAACAAAGGTGGCACCGCTCAAATAGCCCTTCCCCTTTTTTAAATAGATAACCCCTTAAAGGAGTCACTGTAGAACCAATTGATTTAGCATACTTAAACTCTTCGCTAAAGTACACTCCTATAAATCGACCCGTTGGAAATATCCGCACTCCTTTCTCGTCTCGGTAGGGCAACACTGGCTTATGAATGGATGGGGGGCATACAACATACGCTTCGATAAATCCAAACAAATCCTGGGGTAGAAAAAAAGGAGAAATGCTGTGGTGAATTCAAAATCGAAAAAGTAAACTTCACTTTACTTAAGATGAAGGAACCGAGTGCCGAATTGAAATCTCAACAAAGAAATGAAAGCATAACTCTTTCCTCTTGTTGTCCTATTACTCTTTTTGCCTGCCTTGTTTGTGGAGGTCCCGGGTGTCTACGGCAGATCCGATCAGTCTCGTGATGAAGAGAAGTCTTTTCCGATCTTCCACTAAGAAAGATATCGTCACGACAACCAAATTTGCCCGGTAAACTACTCGGGGCTCCCCACGGTTTAGTAAAAGGGAGGGGATATTTTCTCTTCATCTGGGGGTTCATTTCATTCATTATTCATTATGAACTAAAAAGTGTAAGGCTGATTAGTGAGGTCTTAAAAACTTCATACAAGAAATGATCAGCCATTCCAATGGTTGTGCTCGAAAGGCAGTTATGAATCGATTGACTAATCCAATTCCAATATCTTGATTTCGAGCAGCAATGCATCGTGAACCAATATATATATCGTCCGCTAATACACGA
>Ga0157366_1001307_pt1 | contig 10048 bp, 10 predicted proteins | sample AttbisABBM1_FD_113149 | JGI IMG/M metagenome (GOLD analysis project Ga0157366, IMG submission 113149) | Fungus gardens microbial communities from leaf cutter ant in Botucatu, State of São Paulo, Brazil - Atta bisphaerica ABBM1 | ecosystem: Host-associated > Fungi > Mycelium > Unclassified ...
CAAAAAATATGAGCTTGTATAATTAAGAGGTGATATCACCACAGGAATGTACTTTCCAGATGAGTGGACTTGGCATATGTGTTATGAAACACTTTGGACATTAATATTTTTCTTTTTCTTTTATTTATTTTTCTTGATTTTATATTTTTTTTCTTTTGAATTTCTTTTTCTTTTTAGTGATGATGAAGAGGCACATGACATCGCAGTCACATGACATGACATCATAAGGCCTAGAATGTGGTAGAAGGATCTGAAAGATGATGTCAGGGCACATGTATACAATATGGTGGCCTTGAGGCAAACATGAGGAAGGAGTATAGACATAAGGGCAGGGTTAATTATTAGTAGCACGGACCATGAGGACTTTGTATATATAGGACTCTAATTAAGAAGAGACTCCTTGTCAAGTTCTCTTGTGAATTCCCTACTTGATATCCCACTTTAAGAGATTTACTGCCTTGTACGATCATTTGTCATTGTGATAAGTGGTTGCCACAACAATATGACAATATCACACTCTTCATCTAAGTTCAAAATGAAGAAAAGTGAAAATAAAAACTCAAAATAAAAACAATGAAAAATGAAAGAAAATAGAATAAAGTCAAGTCTATTGTTTACAACTCTGACAAAGTATACTAAGATAGTATAGTTATCTAGGAATGGAGACTGCTAAGCATTACTCTAGTTTTAGTGATTCTTAGATGTCAGAAATGGAAATCTATGGAGTTGTCAAGAGTTCGGCAATGATATCTGAAGATAAATAGAGAGATGTAATCCATACTGGAAGTAGTTAGGGAGTACAAATGAGGAAGAGAGTATTATCCATGAGTTAGGGTAGATGTGGCTAGATTAGGATTGTGATATATCTGAGAATTCTCAGACTTAACAACATCTTTCATTATTTATTCCTCATCATCATTGTTACTGTTATTGAACTTCTGATTCACTCCTAAACCTCTGAGAGTATATCTAAGGTTCAGACATCATAAATAAGTGAGTAGTTCATTTTGTGATACATACAAATGGTGCAGTATATAAGCTGAAGCTAAGGTTATTTTGGAAAGCCCACAACTCTATGGATTTTGATAAGTTCCCTACTTATTGAACTCTGACTAACTACATAGACTTTTGCCTTCAAGTGTGAACTATACCTGATAAATCTCTCTCTTGAATAAACTCATTTGCCAGCTTTATAACTGGCTCTAAAAAGCAAATTAAACAAGTCTCAAGACTCACCAACACATTGAGAACTGTCCTAGAGATTAGGAGGAAGTGTAGGATTTTTCATTGATTTATTTGAATTTTTCAAGTTAACCATGGTGGCAGTTAGAGGAAGAGATGAATGTAGTCAATAGGGATTCTCCCTTTCTATTTGTTCTTTGGTTTTAGTTCCTTTGCAATTGGCCTCTTCTGTTTCTTATTCACTTTCCAATGTGCCCTGGTAGTTTGCCCCATAAGAATAGGAGAATGGTCAAGAGAAAGGTGATGATGATCTGAGTTGGGATCATAGTGGTAGGGTATTGACACATGTGGTGTTAAGGGGATTTGTTAGTCTCAGTCTTATGTTACGAAATCCTGTGGGCCAGTGTTTGGGGAAAATGGGATTTATTAGTGACCAGACTGAGAAAGGTATCAGACGCGCGAGACATGCATGCGTCCCCTTCTATACCAATGAAATCGTAACAATTTTCCCTGCTACCAATTTTTCAAGGAGTCAACTTTTGCTGATCAAGCTGCTGATGCCATCCATGCCGAAGGCGATGTTCTGAATCGACTGGGAGCAAATTGCTGGAGTAGCAAGCATGTACAGTGCGACAAGTGGCAGCTGCCTACCAAATATATTGGTTTTTCTAATATCAACGATTTATCACACGGAGACCGACCAAATATTGGTTTGGTACTGGAGTAGCGAGAGTCAAATTTTTTAAAGCAATGTATGAGTTACATGTAATGATCATATAATATTCTACAATATTCAAGTGCACGCAGAAATATCAATTTGGCTAACACTCAACTTGATTTTGGCAAGGCCTATAGTCCCTGGTCACTCTGGCCAAGGGCATGCCCATGAGTCCCACTTCTAACAATGCTGCGGGCAAGAATTAAATAGCTCTCTCAACAACATAGTCTTTGGATTGGTTCCGTCCCTCCGAGTACTACTCATGCCACCATCTTTGTTACGAATTGTTTAAGACTGAGGTGCGCTACACACTAATTATCTTGCAAACTACTGCGACTTGACGGATCGAGCCAAATGGGAAAGAAAACAAAAGGACACTCGCAACAATCTTAAGCGTTTTCCTTGTGGTCTAATTGCTAGATTTCTGACGCGTAAGAGCTATGGTTTCAGTATGTGTTATTCAATTATCCGTCTTTTGATCCTGTTTCTAGTCAACTTTTAACGTCTTGTGATGCAGTTCGCTCTCGGAAGGCTCTGGATGGACGGGATGATCTCTGAGCGAAAAATGGATTTTGGATGAGTTTGAGATGGTTTGCAAACCACTTGTTTCTAACCCAATACAGATTCTGCTTGTTCTATATAGAATCTATGATGTGACAGACACACTCTTTAGCTGATTTACATGGTCATTGTTTTTTTTCCTAAAGAAATTTGTGTGAAAATAAATCCAAAATTTAAGCCCGATATCGTAGGCCGAGATCCCGTTGTCGGACACTCGTGAGTTGGTCGCCCGCGACGAATTCGGGGTTTTGACCTGATGCGGTTTCGACGGCCCTCCTTCTCGAGGTCGAGGCAGTGTCATAAGCTGTGGGTTCCCACAATCCCGATTTCGATCTGTCGGCTCGGTCAAGGACGCAGGGGTGACAAATACAGGACGACCTGCAGATGCTTAAAGCCTAGCCGTCACCCGAATCAAGCCCCAATACACGAACTGTACGTTCCTTTCTTGCTCACTCGCCTTATTGTTCACATCAGAGTTACTGATCAGGGTGATCGCGTCCACGTCATACGTTGAGATTTTTTCTCTCGCCTACCTCCGCCGACAGCTCGAGTGAGGCATTTCTTTCACCTATACCACAATGGTGCTCATTCGGACTCAGGTACGACCAATATGTGTCATCGCGAACTCTACCTCCAAAAATTCGTCTGTAAACACTCTCAATTCAACCATGAGAAGAGGATCGACTGCGCGAGGGAAGACTGTTTCTTAAGCTCTTCCCACTCCAAGTGTTGTGGCGATCTTTGTAGTTGCCAGCGATACCAGAATCAGCCCGTTAGGATCTATTGTGATGTATGTTAAATATTTCATGACTGTTACTACGACCATTAACATCAGCATACTTTGTAGTTACCTACTCGGTGCCCCAAATGTTCCCTCGACATGGCTACTAAAGAGTAGCATGGCGCCCTAGCTACGTGTCTACATGTATAGATCCATGAAAGCCTGGTCATCTATTCCCCCATTGCCATACCTATCTTCATCATCTCCCTCTGCATCTGCCTGCTCATCTGCCTGCTCTTGTGCGTTTGCTCTTTGTTTGATCTGTGCCTTTTCTATGTCGTCTAGAGTCCATAATGATACCCCTGTCTGATTCTCGTTGGAATTTTGTGATATGGTGCGCATGAATAATTTGGCTAGTGTTATTGCCATGTCCGTGGAGAGATTTGATGTAGTTTCAGTGATGTACTGGTTGATCCAACGGGGAAGCTTGGCTCGTTTGTCAGCCCGGGCGAATCGCTAAGAGAAAGTTGTCAGCAGATGGGATACGAAATGTTACAAAGCTTCAAACCTTGTCCGCGAATACCATGAGTCCCCAGTCCGTTTTCCCGCGTAAAACACGACCCACACACTGAGCAGCATTTCGCATGGCATCAAACCCTAGAAATTCAGACTCCCGTATTCGATACGCGTCACGAAGGTACTCCAGACGTGCTTTCAATATTCGGGATTCTGTGTATTGATATGGGATGCTACGAATGGTTGGATTAGGATGATACCACGTGATGAATAGTAGGGAGCATACCCAAACATGATGACGGCTCGGCCATAGTTGTGGTCAAAATCAATACCTTCGGAAACCTTGCCTCGAGCTACAGAGAAAAGAACCGCTCCGCGACCGTTGTCACAAGCCTGTGGTAGAGAAGTCTCAGATGTATATTTTTGAGTAAAACAAACTCGGCTTACTCGTCGATAGTTTTCTAGGGCAATACTCGTCTCATTGGCGTCGGGAGTTTCGACAAAAATGAGTTTGTTCCTCCATACTTCGTTTAGAATACCCTGAAAGTATTGTTCAAACATGTATCTCCGTTCGCCATAGATGGTTACCATATCATTCCACGCCGCGACGATGGATTCCATATACAAATAGCTTGGGAAAAAAGCGACTATGCCATCGGGGACGATCTTACTGTATTCAACCAGGATGCTTCCGAAGTTACGGACCACAGCGGGATCATTCCTAACCTCGAATCGGGAACTAATGGCTACTTGATCGCTTCCCCGAGTGATGACCTGCGTCAGCCTTGAGCGTTTAAATTACCGATAGGGGAGAGCTACGAACCAATGGCAAGAAGGCATTTCTTGTCAGTGTCATCGGATAAGTTTCTTGAACAACCGGGGTGAACTGAAGCATTTTTGGGTACATGTCCAGCGGTGAGATAGTCCCAGAAGTGATAACGACACTGCTGAAGCGTTCGAAAACTGGTTTAATCGCGAGTGAGGGATCAAGACATCTGATTTTTTCGCGGTGTCAGTGAGTCCACGATAATCGCGGAAAAACGCACGTAAAGTGGAAAATCGGGTTAGAGACTGTGGCAGTATCGGTTTCAAAGGGTTCCAGAATAAGCAAGAACCCTTTGTGCAGGTTAGTGTAGCGCTGTGAAACAAGATACCTGAAGACACCTTTCTCGTAAGTGGAAACCAAGGTAGCGAAACTCGCAACTTTCTGCAAATTCGAGTACTCATCCAGTCTACTGAGCTGAAGTGTTCGGATCAGAGACTGAAGCCGCTCAGCGCAGAAACTGCGAGCTACCTCAATAGATGGGACAAAGTGTGAGCAGTATTGTAAGCGCACCGCAGGGGCCGTCGCTCTATGTATGTAATATCCTTCAAATGTTGCAAAAAGGAAAGCGGAGTCTCGGCGATCACATGTAAGACTCTCATGCGTGTCTGGTGAGAGAGTCAGATCTGTATGGACGCTTTAGACAGTAAGACACACTTTCAAGTATTCAACGAATCGCTTGAGAAAAGCGATAAAATGTTCCGCTTTTCGGATGTTTCCAGGTACCGCTTCTCTTAGTATGTCTTCAGGAAGGACTTTTTGAGTGCTATGAGCTTATTTAAGCTGGGCCATGCGCTGCAACCAACATTACCAGGATTAGCCGTGAAATCGTCTGCGTCTATATCATCTGCTTCTTGTAGCCCTTCCACAAGTTTGGTGTACTCATCCTGCAGCTTAACCGCATCTATACTTTTGATTCTGAAGATGAAGATTAGCAAACAAACCTGACAAAAGTCACCTGAACCCAGATACCAACTCTTCGACCTTTTCTCCCAGCTTCGTGATGCTTCTCGCAGCTGAGTCAAGCATCGGACGAGTTAAATCGATGCTCAACGATTCAATGCAGACGTTATCTGGTTTAAGCATGTCAGACTACATAAGAATAGCAGGGCGCGACGGGAAAAGAACCAATATTGTGAGCTTCATCAAAGACGACAATAGAATCCTTCGAAATTTCTTTTGATACCTGCTCGGCAACCTTGGGGTCAAGTAGATAATGGAAGGAGTAGATAATCACATCCACAAACGGCATCTTAAGTAAACCGGCATGGACTGGGTCCGAAGGGTCTAACCACAGCATCACTCACCATGCGTCGCACCGCAAAATACGGACAGATGCCCTTATCCTTACTGTACTCCAAAACGTCAGCCAGTGTCCAGACGCCAGAATGTAACAGATTTCCTGGTTCAAGCTTTCCCAGATTCTGAAAAAGATCCTGTGTCAACATTCATTTAATGACTCCAACAAGATGCATACTTCGTGCCAATCACACAACTCGACAGAATCTGGATCTGTTCTTCCCTTCTCGCACACGGCAGCGTTGGTCAAGTCCCGACATCGCGCATCGACGACCTTCCCTTTCTTTTCTTTAGCAACCTGATGTTACTGCATAGTCAGCAGAGACCAATCAAAGTTGAAGCCATGAACGTACTTCTGGGTTTATGCAAAGATTTTTTCGACTCGTCAATCCAAGTCCCGTGTACTGACGTTCCTTTGGCTTCTCTTCAGCCTCTGCACAAGATTCTCGATATTTCATCAGCCGCTTCAACTCGGTCAATGCCTTTTCAATCTCTGGTACCGTTCGAGAACAATAGATAAGTTTACGTTTAGTAGGATAAAACTGGACCTCGGTTATACAAGGGCGTAACCATGACTTGGAAAGCTCACCTGCTGATAGGACACGATGAGAGAAAGTAGTGACACGGTCTTTCCAGTTCCAGAGGGCATCTCCAGCACACAGTGTCCCTATAGCAGTAGTTGTGCTCAGCGGTTTTGGCCCATCTGGACCCAGGAATCCGTACAGTAGCATCAAGGGTTCGTTTCAGGTCGCACATATAAGCGTGTTGCTCTATTGCGATCAGGAGCCAGATACTGCAGGGCGCGGAGGAAAGCTACCTGGATAGATGCGGTCATATGGAAAAATTATCTAGGACCGAGAAATGATGTGAGGAACTCGACCCACAATGGGCAACACATACGTACAGGAAGGTCATCAATGAGAAATTTCATTACAGAACTCAGAACGTACGCCGAAAGTGCCTTGCGTGTGATCTTCAAAAAGTTCGGAACTAACCAGGGTAGTATCTCTTGTGCTCAAAAATGTCACATTCATGTCACATGTATTAATTACGCCTCGTTCAATTAACCTTGGCTATGAAGTCCTTGAACTCTGATATAGATATATCACTAAAACGTTATCTGCATCAACATCCAGGCATCGTCAATATTGTCCATGTCATCGTTAGCACCATCCATCGATACCAGCACCTCTAAACAGCAAATTCATCCAGAACAGAAAAACGATGCCTATCTTCGAGCGTTGCTGTCAGGTGAGAACCTCTGCTGAATGGAATGAACGAGCGATGAAAGAGATCTGGTAACTTGGGTCAGAACCCGCAGCAAGACGTGAGAGACGCTCAATGACTTGCCCAGTATCGTCAGTTGCATAGCCATCATTAGGTGAAGTGCCAGTTTGCGTATCAACAGGCGAGGTAGGTGTCTGATCACCCACAGGGGATGTGGGTGAATCAATGACGCTTCCGGGCGCAACTGTGAGGCCCGGTTGGGTCCACTAGTTTAGGATGTTGGTAAATGAGGAAGAGGAGAGACTAGAAGCGAAGAGCTTTACCTGGTAATGGATCATGCCCTGGATACCTTGATCCACGGCGGCTTTAGAGAATATCAGTGCCTGATTTTTTGCTCTCGATATGGATTTCAACGTACAATTCATCCATTGAGATAATGCGTCCGATGCTTGTGTGTCCGTGGCAAATGGCTGTTGATTGGGGGGTACACTCGCTGGCAAACGCTCTTAGAATAGGATGGAGTGAGGAATGACAACATCTTACTCATATCATTGGCAAACGGTGCAATTGTCGTATTGAAGGGCACAAAATCCTGTGCATTCTGCTGTGTAACAAGGCCGACACTGGACATTGTTACTGGCTTCCCATATCTGAGCAGATACTGAAAACTGTGACAAGTAACAATTGAAGCAGGTACATACACTCGACCAACATTGGCATGTTGTCGTATCCATTCCAAGCCTTGGGTCAGGGTATTGTTAAATGGTGACAGGTTGGGGTCATCTGGTCCATAGCTATTTTGATCAGGAAATAACTGGAAACTACTGAAACCAATGTCCGAAATGCCGAGAATATCATCACTGTCGACGCCGAAACTACCGTCTAGAGTGGAGTCCTGCCCTTGATCTTGTTGTCGACGGGTAGCTGAACGTTATGTCAATGGTATTGCAGAATGGTCAAGAGTCCAGCAGCTCACGAGTCGAAATCCAACGTCCGCGAATTCTTATACCTTCCTCCAAAGATCTCTTGGCTGTAGCTCGTGTCTTTTTGAAGGCTTCTTTACGCTCTCGTAGGATCCGTTCTTTGGTTAAAAGGGTAGCAGTGTTGCGACGAACTCCAGGAACAGGAGAGGGTTGGGGAAGAGCTTGAGGAACCGGGAAAAGTTTTTCACAATCTAGGCAACGAAATCCTTGCGTTCTACACACATCCATGAATTGGTAGAGAATTCCTTGTGAAAACTTGTCAAACTGACCCACTTGACACAAGGTGGTTAGGGTCGATGGCCCTGACATGTTGGGCTAGTTCAGAATGCCAGCGAGTGATATTTTGCGTAACACAGCCAGAGGAGCCTAACACAGACGAGTTGCACCTATTCAAAGTGAGCAGATAATCACCCGAAATCCCCTTGTGTGGCTAGGCATACCTGGGATCGTTTGCGAGTTCCCTGAACAAAAGTGGTTAAATCTCCCCTAAATATAAACAAGTGAACATACCAAGAAAGCACGTTGGGATGATCGCGAAACCTTGTGACAATTTGTTCAGTGTAATTTTTGAAAGCGTTAATCAGAGTCATATTGGTATAGAACTGATCATGCTCCAAGGGGCCACCAAAGTTTCGAACATAGGCATCCATGCCACCTTCAAAGTGTAAGATGACTGGCTCCTTGCTAAACACGACGATCGTACCATAATCATTACTCAACGTATTTCTCGGACGGGTATCGTTAATTCCAAGTAAAGTGTCGCGTCTCCCGAACCGAAATACGGTGAGAGGATCAGTAATGTTAATGACATCAGAGGGTTGAGGGTTCCAATTGTTCGTCAGAGAAAGGAGGACGTAGAGACCATGTTTCTGGGCAAAATTCATGACCTTGTCAAGCTTTTGAAGCCCGTTGGTGCCATTATTGATGGTCAAAGTCCCGTTTTGAATCAACTGGAACCAAGTCCCGTTTTCTGGAATTTGTTCGACATCTATCGTGGGAGCTGTTATGAGCCAAAGGAGACAGTCAAATGATTACACACCATTAAACGCCCATGTTCGCACAGCATTGAATCCTGCTTGAGATATGTTGCCTAGAGTGTGATCGATGTCTTCGTCAGTATTCAATGAAGACAACCAGTATGCAGTGGTGCCAATATAGGTGAATCGACTGATCTGATGTTAGATTGGCTGCAGCGCAATAGATCCCCATACCTTCCGTTGACCATCAAGTTGCTGCCTTGTTGGGATACGAAATGGCTCTCTACGGCATTGCTGTTGCGCCGTGCGACGTTTGCTGTCGTTCTCGTGATTGAGTGGGCAAAGGCAGTAATGGACAGGAGGGAGAACAAGATGAGCCCATGGGAGAAGACGAGCATGATGCCCAGAGGAAGGGAGCCGAAGGGAAGACGAAGCTAGAGGCATGCTTATAAGTGGAATCGAAGGTCAGAGCTACATGTGGAAAAATTTGTTCCAACACGGTTTGGTGCATTCTTAGGTCCGGCTCCTTGAACTGTGGCCGATGACGCCGAAATTGAGCTAAAGACAGATCAAACATGGGAAAATGTACACAGATGATCTGATCACCAAGTTCCATCTATCTAACTCAAGTTGTCCGGCATGAACATGATTTGGATATAGTTGAGATAGCCTCATCGATAGGGGACAAGTTTGTAGTGCGTGCCGTTGTGATCAATTTGCTGCATAAAAGGTGGCTGAATTATGACACTGGTGGGTGGCCTATTGGTCAGAGCTCCTACTTATTCCCAAGGACCACTGTATGCCTGCCACGCGGTCTTCAGTTCGTATTTTCATCATTACTTCCATCCCACCCACTGACCTGGCAGTTTTAATTTGCAACATCTCCATATTACACAACAGGGAGGGTATCCGGACAGACCGCCGAAGCCTGGTGATGACGGCGTCCTTACGTCATCTAACCTCCAGCGTCTTGGGTCTCTGATCGCGTAGCATGCTGCCCTCAGTTGTCCGAACCTCCACTACGACATAGTAACAGGCATA
>Ga0157366_1001309_pt1 | contig 10030 bp, 6 predicted proteins | sample AttbisABBM1_FD_113149 | JGI IMG/M metagenome (GOLD analysis project Ga0157366, IMG submission 113149) | Fungus gardens microbial communities from leaf cutter ant in Botucatu, State of São Paulo, Brazil - Atta bisphaerica ABBM1 | ecosystem: Host-associated > Fungi > Mycelium > Unclassified ...
GTCTACAGCAAGAGAGAGAAGGTATATGACCTGGAAGTCACATGACATTACATCATAGGGCCTAGAGCAGTCTAGAAGGGCCCAGAAGGGTCTAGAGAAGTTGGAAAAAGTCTGGACAATAATGTTAAGGAGCATGTTAACCACATTGCTACCTTATGGTGTATATATGGTATACTTATGGATGATGCATGGAGTTTAGGATAGGATGCACAGTAGAAGTGTAGTCGTAGTATGGACCATCTGTAATAGTATAAATAGGGTAACAATATAGTGGGGACTCCTTGTTAAGTTCTCTTGTAATTCCTACTTGATATTTTACTGAGAGATTTACTACCTTGTGTGATTATTGGTCTTTGTGACTAGTAGTTGCCACAACAGTCTGAAAATTACATCCCTGCGGTGATATCATCTTCCAATTATACAAGCCCACCTTTCTTATAACATGCCTTACAGCAGTACTATAACCATCAAGGTATTCCGTTTTTTATAGTGGAGATACTCCTATTTGATTCAGTCTTTCATGATGGAGTTACTTCTGTCAGTGTCTCAACACTGAAATCTCTGCTTGGGGTAATAGGGGCTATCCCACTGAAACTCTGAACATCTCCTATAGTAGGAGCTCATATATAAGACTAGTAGTTACATTGTAATTTGCTAGTCTGATAATCGATGAAGATAACTTCTTATTAAACTTGACCTCTAGTGTTCAACAGTGACATACCAAATTAGTACTCATTCCCCTCTTAGACTTCTCTCTATCATCTGAAGTTGTGACCACATGGTAAACAGATGGTACAGCACATAAGCTAAAGCCAAGGTCATTTCACAAGTCTACACATCTCTAAGTCTATCTTGTAGACTTTCACCCCCAGTGTGAACTATGCCTGACAATTCTCTAAGTTAATATAATCTTTTAGATGGTTAGAGATAATAGGCTGCTTCTTTTTCAAAACAAGATCTATATCCCTAATTGTTAGACTTAAGAAGTTTGGACCCAAGTTTCTTTTAATTTTCTTTTAATTTTCTTTTAATTTTCTTTTTTTCTTTTAAGTTTCTATTCTGGGAACTGGGGTTAGGGTTTAGAGTCACATAATGGTCACAACTGTCACACAGGACACAGGACACAGTAATAGTAACAGTCACAAGTCATATAGTAGTAATAGAAGAATATAGAAGATTCTGAAAAGGTGATATTATATAGTATGTTTAACACATGATCATTTAGGGTAGGTTAAAGTAGTAGTAGCATGGACTAGGGGGTTTTGGTATATAAGGTAGACAATCCTATACAGAGTTCTCTATTGAGTTCTCTTGTATTAAACCCTAATATAAGGTTTTTATCTTATTGTCCAACTTTAAGAGCTTTAAAGTCATAACACTAATATTCCAGACTTGTAATGTCATATTGTTACTCTTTATTATAACTCAAAGGTGGCAGAGCATATAGAATGTTGGAAGATATTGGAACTAGTATTATGGAGTTACTAGTGGCCTTAGATGTTTCAGGATATTAATTAATATATTGATATCTATGATCTTTGTTTAAGAGCTAACTCTATTTAACACTTGTCTTTGGAATAATTATACCTACTTCCTGTATCAAATGTAAGGTGGAAGACTATTAGTGTTAACTTTGTAGTGGAACTTCCAGAGTCTATAGGGTTTAATACAGTAATAATGGTAGTAGACTATATTGAAAAGAGTATACTTTATTCTGACTTACATAATAGTTACCATAAAGAATGTAACAAGACTTTTCCTATACTATGTATAGAAAATTCATAGTTTCCTCTCTCATGTTATCTCAGATAAAGGACTACAATTTATAGTACTCTTTACTATAGAACTATACTATTTGTTTAGAGTCAAAATTATCTTATTTATAATCTAGTATCTACAGTCAGATAGCCAAATCAAATGTAACTTGAGTAATATCCCTAGATTTTCATTGATAAGCAACAGAACAATTAGTATGATCTTTTTCCATTAGTAGAGTCTTGGCACAATAAAAAGAGTTCTCTTTCTTCAACTCTGACATTACCTCTCCTTTAAGGTTTCTTCTCTAGAGAAACTGACTTCTATTTTTACCAGTTCTTCTTCAACTTCATTAGATACTCTTTCTTAAATTTCCCATCATTCTATCTATATAGTATCTTTGCTGTATATATCTCTGGTAACTTCTCTCTTCTGAAATTTCTTTCTTCTGCTAAATCTAACTTTTCTTGTCTTCTTATTTCTGCACTCATCCTTCTCTCAAACTTTAGTTATTGTATTTTATAAATATTTTCTGTAATAAACCTCTTCTAGCATACTAAATACTTTACTACTCCTTGTATTTTTCTTTTATTCAATATTTTCTCAACTTCCTACTCCTCAACTTCTTCTACTTCTATTAGTTTCCCTTCTTCTATTTTTTATCTCTCCACTGGTTTTCTATATCTTACTACTTAACTAACATTTACAACTAGATGAATTCTCATTAAAGTTGGGAGTCTTAGTTTGACTGCATTGGTAGATACTACCTCATTAATGATATATGAACCAATATATCAATCCACTAGCTTCCTTGCCAGTCTTTTCTTAAATACTAGATCTTTTATCTCCTCTTATACCTTTCTTAATTCTATCTCTGCTTCCTCCTGAATATTCTTCCTCCTCTCCATAAACTCTATTGCTTTCTCCATATCTTCTTTCTTCTAATATCTACTCCTATTTTCAACTCTCTTTTATAATTCACCATAAATGGAGACACCTTAGTCACTGAATGTGTCTTGTTGTTTATTGCAGACTATACTGTCACTGACCATTCCAACCAATTCTTTTGTATATAATTTATAAAGAACCATAGATATTGTTCTAATTCCTGGTTTATATATTTGGTTGGGCTATCTATTTGTGGATGGAATGATGTTAACAACTTCATCTCAATATCCAACATTCTATTCAACTCCTTTGTTAACTTCACTGTGAACTATAGTTCTCTATCTAAAATCATATTTTTCAACAAACCATACAACTTCTATATGTTGTTGCTAAACAACCTCACTAATTCTTCCACTGATATCTCTTCTGTTGTTGCCACAAAATAAGCTATCTTGGACAACTTATTGCATACTACCAATATTGTATCATTCTCTACTACTAACAGTAACTTTGTGATAAATTCAACTATTAGATGTATCTATGACTTTTTTAGCATCTCATTTTCCATTAGTTTTTCTGCAAGTGTTTCCATATGGTTCTTCATTCTTTAGTATATATTACATTCATCTATATATTTCTCTACACCCTTCATTACTCCCAGCCATCAATAATTTCTCACTACTAACTCCATTATCCTTTAATATTTTCTATGTCCTGCTATCAGCATATCAAGATGTAACCAAATTATTTCTACCCTTAACTCCTCATCCTTTGGTATATAAACCTTTTCTTTCTTCAACACCAACTCTTTATCTATCTACTACTCATCATCTCTCAATACTTCAACTCCTGTCTTCTTTATTTCTTTTACTACTCTAACTACTTGTCTTTTTCTCTAGCTATTTTTATTTTTTCTATTATATTTACTTCTGGTCCTTCTACTACTACTTTTACTAAACCCTAAACCCATTTTTTATTAGTTTTTTTATTTTAATTATTATTTTCTACTCCTATTTAATCTATATGCCTTTCCCATCTTTGTTCCTAGTACATGTTTTAAGATAAAATTGAATCTCAACAAATAAAGAACCTATCTTGCTTGCTTATAATTTAGTTTCTATACTTTCATGAAATATTCTAAATTCTTATAGTCTATCTAAACCTTGAACTTAAACTTTGTACTCTCTAATAAATAACTCTAGTTTTCCAACCCTCTAATAACTGCTAATATCTCTTTGTTATATAGATTTCAAAGTTTCTTTTTGTTATATTAAGAAACTTTGACAAGTATGCTACTGGTCTCTACCATTTATTTTTACATTCCATTAATAACACTCCTCCTGTTGTATAATTTAATATGTTAACTTCCATTCTCATTTTTTTAATTTAAGCATAGTATTACTAGCACTGGTTTATTTGTAAACCTTTTTTTTAAATCTCTAAACACATTTTTCTATTTCTCTGTCTAGTCTCACTTCCAGTCTTAAAAAACTTTTGAATATTCTTAATTCCATTGGAAGTTAGCTAGTCCAATACTATCTTTATCTTTTTCCCCTTCATATTCCTTTTAGCCTAATTACTACTCCTAAAAATCCCATTTTTCTAATCTTCCACTTGTATTTTTCTGGTTTAAAATACAAATTATTTTCTACCAATCTCTTTACTACTTCCTCTACCACTTTATCATACCTCTTATCTTCTTTCATTTTTACTATTATGTTATCAATGAAACTTGCTACTTTTCCAGTATTGATTAAGTCCTATAGGATCTCATTTATTATTATTTGAAATATTACTGGAGATTTAATAAGTTCTCAGAACATCACTGTAGGTTCAAACAATTCTTCTCAAGTCATGAATACTGCTTTCCATTCATTGCCTTTCTTTATCTATATATTATTATAACTTTATCATAAATATTACCTAGTAAATTGTTATAATTGCTATAATCTATATCTTATGTTCTACAGATATTTGCCTTATGTTGAATATGTGTTGGGGTTTGTTTCATTTGTGACTTATAATTAACTATACCTTGCATTTCCCTCATGTAGTATCAGTTAGTGCCTCAGATAGTAGTGAAGGCCTTCATTTTTCCTCATGTTTTCCTCATTCTTTCTTTATTGTTTCCTCAAGAATGCTTTACTTATTTCTCATGGTCATTAGATATATTGGTAGTAGATATAGTTCTGTATATTTATGCTTTACCAATTGATCATCTTTTTACTCCTTTCTTAAGTCTTTGTCTTAGTTATAACCTGAGCCAAGCTTAGGATCATAACATAAATAATTTCTTTATACCAATGTTTTCTACAATATTCAAAATTAAATATTTTTACAGTCTATTTATTTAGATATCTATAGTTCTAAACCATTCTTTTCTTACTGTTCTTCTTTCCTATAAAGAACACTAGTGCTATTTGAGATAAATTTGAGATCCTGATATATCCCTATCTCAATTGCTTATTAATAGACTTACATATCTCTCCTCTTTCTTTTCTTGACAATAGATATACCTTTCTCTTTCTCAGTACAAATTCTTTCTTCATATCTATTATATAATCCTATATTTCTTTTATTATCATTCTCTTACTTGCTTTCTTTCTAAAGATATAAATCTATTCATGGAACATTGAAGAAACCAATTTCTTGGCTTCTTCCTCTGACTTTGCTGTTTCTCCCTCTTTGTTCTAAATCTTCTACTTTTCTACTATATTCTTTACTTTTATTATTCTCTTCTTTTTTGGTTTTTTCTTTTTCTTTTTCTTTTGCTATCTCTCTTCTTACTTTTTATATTCTTCTTTCTTCTCTTATTTTTTCTGCTTCTACTACCCTGGTTTTCCCTACTTCAGTCTTTACTACTTTCTATATTCCTCTGAATATCTTATCATCTTTACTTTTCCTATTTTACAGTTAATCTCAGGATTATAGTATGCTAGCTATGGCAGTCCCAAAATTATACTCCACTTCTGACTACCAATCACATCTATTTTCATCCTTTCTCTATATCTTTTATAGTATTTTCTATTGGTCTTTTCTTATTGATTGTTCTATTTATATTACTCATAATATGGTATGCTTGAACTCTTAGATTTTATTTTGATTTTATCTATTTTTCCTAATTTTATTTTATTTTGATTTTATTTAATTGTTTGTTTGTTTCTTAGTTAATGAAGAGGTATATGATTACAGTTACATAACATGTCACATGATGTGATGTCATAGGTCTGAACATGGTAGAAGGAACTAGAATAATGTTAAAAAGTATAGCTACAATATGTTTATCTTGTGGTAATAGTATAGTAGACTCATAGACAATACATATAGTTTAAAATAGAACTTGTATTAGTAGTATAAGACTACTTAGTACACTATTGACTGTCTTGGTTAGTGGTTGTCACAACATCTCATATAGACTGGTTTTTATATTTTCTTGAACTTGAGACTCTTGTTTTCTTATAAACTCTGAACTCACAAATAAATCTGTTACTTTACTGTCCAACAATGCTTCTACTATTACTTCCTTTTATGTATCAATTCTTTTAAGCCCAATCTTCACCATAACAAGTCCTTATTTGAGTTGTAGCTAGATAAATTATTCATTACTATATTATAGAGCATTATAAATTTATTATAGTTAAAACTTAGTTAAAGACTAATAAGTTCTCCTCTTCTTTTAAATGTCTGTTATTGTTCTAGTAACTAATTTTCCTTCTTTTCCCAATTACTCTTTTATTTCTGTAATACCTAGCAGTATATCCAAATCTTCCACAATTATAAAAATTTCTTCTACAATCTATATTTATAGTATATAAGTCCTACCTAAGTGCAAACCTTGTCTGCTACTATTGCAGGTTTACCATGACCACATTGTTCTCTTCACTCTCTTTATTAAAGCAAGCTTTGCTAGTATCTGCTGTACTTTCTGCCTCCTTGGCCAAGCTTGAGACTATAGTAAATGTTGCCTAGTTGCTTCTTTAGTATTTGCTAATATGTTTGACCTCAGTCTTTAATTCTCCTTCTTGTCTCTCAATCTCTCTTCCTTCTGTTTACTCTCCCTCCAATATCTATCCAGATTTATTATATATTTATACTACTATTTGATACTTTGAGAGAATTATTCCACCTCTGTAAGCTTTTACCTAATAGTACTGTTTATTTCTTACTTAAACTCTTCTACTAATGCTTAACCTTCAAAAATACTTCTTCTTACTGCCTTTCTAAAATTTCTCTATCATCTTCAATCCTTATTCCACTCTGTTTAATTCCACTATCTTAGCTATATCATATACCAAGTCCACCTGTCTGAAAAATACATCACTGCAGTGATACTGCCTTCCCAATGTCTATTCTACAAGCCTGCCTTTCACAGTAGCCACCTTTCTCACAACACATTCTCATGATAGTGATACAACAATTTGAGTATGACAGGGATACTCCTATCCAAATTGGTCTTCTATGGCAAAGTTATACTCCTGTTAGTATTTCACTACTGAAATCTTTGCTCAAGGTAATAGAGGCTATACCACTGAAACCCTGAGCATCTTCTATATTATATACTTGTCTATAAGACTAGTAGTTACATTATAATTCACTAGTTTGATAATTAATGAAGATAATCCTTATTAAACTCAATTTCTGATGTTCAATGGTGACATACCAATTAGTACTTGCTTCCATCTTGGACTTCTTCCTCCCACCTGAAACTGCAACCATACAACAGATAGATAGTGCAGCACATAAGCTGAAGCCAAGGTTATTCCACAAGTTTGCATTTCTGAGCCAATTCTGTAAACTTTTATCCCTAGTGTGAACCACATCTGATAAGCTAACTTATTATCTCTTCTACTACTAAATTCTCTTTTCAGCTCAGTCAGAAATTCTCTAACTTTTGGGAACTTTAAATCTCTACTTTCTAAATCATCCATTATATTTTCTTTCCACATATTTGCTGACCCTTTTTGCACATACAATAAAATCTACTATACTTGCTCGTCCACTAATACTTTTATTATCTTCATCCTAATATCAAGTTTATATGCTATTACAAAACCCACTGCCTTATTAGTATTTCCATCAAAAGTAGATAGTTTGGCTATCTTACCATTGAATTTAGTATTAGGTCTTGGAGCTACCTTAACTCCTCCTATCTCTTCTTCTTGTTGTTCTACCATCAATGTTGCTATTTGTTCCTACATCACCACAATCTGCTTATCTCTCTGTCTCAACTGAAGTCTAAAGTATTTTTTTGGCTTATGTTGTAACAAGAAGGTGAATTGATAAATGTAGATGATGACAAAAGTAGTAGGAATGTAGGAGATAATAAAGTATAAAGAAATAGAACAAAGCTGGTACTGGTCTTACTCTCTGATTCAAATTCTAAGCTTGACTTAATCTCTGTAGATGCTAGTAGGCACTCCTTTTATTCTATCTTACACTATCTACTGACTATATATTCAACCAACTACTGCCCTAAGAAAATTTGAATACTAATATTCTCAAGAAGAGAATTCCTAAGCTAAATACCTTTATATTAGGCAATGTTACTATGCTATATGGACTGATCACAATAGATCAACAGTATGAGCCTTTTACTTAAAAATTTACAAGTATACTATAACAACATCATTTACTTTAATGATAATTATATCTAGCTAACTGTTATAACTTAAGCTTATATGTAAAGCAAAAGACACACTCTTGTATTGAGTAACACAAGAGAACTCGATAGAGTTCCTAAGTACAAACATCTACCTTATATACAAACTACTAATAATCTGTACTACACTCCTTTAGCCCTACTCTAATAACCATGTATTAACCATACCATATAATGTTATCTTCTCTAGAACCTTCTCTATTGTTCCATCATGTTATGTGACTGTGTGACTTGTGACTGTGACATGTCACATTTTTATCTTCTTCATCTTTGGTCAACAATAATAAAAAATAAAGGAAAATAAATAACTAAATCAAAAATAAAAATAAAAATAAACTAAGTCTATTGTTTTCAACTGTGACACTAACAGTCTAAGATTAGTCACTAATATTCATAACAAGCTTTCCAGTAACTACTATCTTTCTCTTAAACTTAGAATCTGACTATTTCTTCTTGACTAAAGAACAGTGTTGTTCTTTGGTCAAGGATAGTAAAGAGTAAGAGAAAAAAAATATGGTCTCAAAAGTAAAAATTAAGTTTTAATATTACAATTCAAAACTCAAAGTATTAAGTCAAGAAAGAAACCTTATATTAGAGTTAATATAAGAAAACTCAATAGGGTTCCTAGTACAGAATTTCTATCTTACACACTAGCTAGTAGTCTGTGCAAGACTATTATTAAAGATCATACATACTATATGAGGTCAATATACTATTAACATGTTATATAATATTATCTTTCTGAAATTATCTATATTTTTTTGAATATTACATGATAATGTGACTGTGACTGTGAAAGTTGTGACATTCATATATAATGTCACACTAAATTTTAATCCTAGATACCAAAATAAGAAAATAAAATAAATAGAGTTCTTTGTTTTCAACTCTGATACTATCTTTCATTTATCACCAGACTTGATATGAATATTGTTGAACCCTTAATAAACATCTAGTTTAACAAAGTAGCAGACTTCTTAGAGTTCAGTGACCAGCTTAGAGATTAAAGGAAGTAAGTATTTGTTCTTGATAGTTATTATATTAGTAGTATTATAATTACTATCTTATACTTGAGCTTACCATAACTTAGATATATGTTAAAGTTCATTTCACTTTGACTTATATTTACTGCAATCTACTGCATCTCATTTTTTATTCTATAAAATATACTATCAGTCAGTACCTCATATAGTAATAGATACAGTCCTATATCTTTATGCTTTACCAATTGATCATTTCCTTACTTCTTACTCAAGTCTTTGTCTGAGTTATAACCTGAGTTAAGCTTAGGATTGTAACAAGTAGTCTTGTACCAACTACAGGAAGTTGTTCTTTTTCTTACTAAAGAATAATAGTAAAGTTACAGAGAATTTTAAAAGTCATATATATTTAGTATAGAAATTCTCTATAATAAATTTATCTAGCTTAGATTGCTCTATGGAAATAAAGAGTATACCTTGAACAATAAGGTTATGAAAGTCTACATAAATACTATGAACCCTACTTATTACTTTAATAATAAAATACAATCTCCTCTTAAAAATCTTGATACATTACAAGTCTAGTAGTTTCAGACTGCCTACTTTATGTCTTGATCTCTCTTTTCTTTTCTTGTTTCTCATACAATACCTACCCAAGGTAATTATCTTATGAATTTCAACAAGGTATTCTCTAGTACTATTTGAGGGAAATAACTAAGTATTAGTATACTTCAGAAGTATCTACTAA